>Ga0256407_10000727_pt1 | contig 75017 bp, 68 predicted proteins | sample RumenRJG_04DNA_FD_193489 | JGI IMG/M metagenome (GOLD analysis project Ga0256407, IMG submission 193489) | Bovine rumen microbial communities from Lethbridge, Alberta, Canada - RJG_04 | ecosystem: Host-associated > Mammals > Digestive system > Stomach > Rumen | place: Canada: Alberta... | reverse complement strand
AATGAAGTTGTGCATAGCAATGATGATAGTACTTAATGATTTGGACACCACTAAGTTACTAAAAATCAGCGATATGTGCAACTTTTTCATTGTAAATATCTTATAAAATTAATTCATCCAACAGGTATGAAAAGAGAATTTGAGAAGATGCGTAGTGAAGAGTTTTATTACTTCACAGACGAAGAGGTTTTGGCGAGCTACAGCAAGGCAAAGCGCCTTAGTGCAAGACTGCAGACCATGACTACAGAGGACGAAAACTACAGGAAGACGATAGAAGACCTGATTCCAGACATTCCTGCATCATCCACGGTGACCCCACCTTTTCATTGCGACCACGGGCATGGCATACGATTGGGAGAAAACGTCTTCATCAACAACAACTGCACGATGCTCGACGGAGGCATAATCACCATCGGGCGCAACACTCAGATTGTTCCTAACTGCCAGTTACTGACTCCCAGCCACCCTATCGACTATGTCGAGCGACGTAAACCTATAGAACGGAACTCTCCGATTAGCATTGGTGAAGACTTCATGTGGAAGTGTTTTAGTGTTTTGCAAACAACTGAAACACAGATAGAAATACGATACTCCCAAAATTGAACGGTACAAAAAAGGGCAATTGCGAAGAAGGGCAAATCGTTGAGTTTTGCGTAGCAAAACCAGCCTTCAAGAGTGAGCATTATTTAACAACATGTTAAGATTATTTAATATGTAAATTTAAGTCATTTTGAGCTTTTGGCAACTGCAGTGAGCAAAGACAAGGCTTTTTGCCAGTCAAAAGAGATAGAAATGTATGTCAAAAGGGGGCGTTTTGTACCGCTATTGTAACATGAAGCCGAAAAGGGACTGTATTTCAGTGCCGAAATATAATTCAAGCCAAACTCATGCATGGCATTCTGATTCATTTTAGAGAGAAATGTGCACTATATCGTGTTATAGTCTGTCATATCAGAACCTCCTTGAAGAATATTTTGTAACTTTGCAACCAAATTCACATAGGATTGTATCATCATGAACGAGAATTTCGCTATACAGCTCTTTGAGGGCAAGAAAGTTCGCATCGTATGGGATGCAGAACAGGAGAAGTACTATTTCTCTGTAACGGATATAGTGCAGGTCTTGACAGATTCCGTGAATCCGCGTGATTACATAAAGAAGATGCTTAGACGTGACCCAGAACTGAAATCCAAGTGGGGGACAATTTGTCCCCCTGTTGAAATGTTGGCTCCAGATGGCAAGCGACGCAAGACACAAGCCGCTGATCTTGAAGGCATTTTTAGAATCATCCAGGCCATACCCTCCAAGAAAGCCGAACCGGTGAAACAATGGCTTGCTGAGTTGGGCAGTATGCGTGTTGACCAAATGATTGACCCGGAACTGACCTTTCAGATGGCCGTCGAGGACTATCGTCGCCAAGGCTACAGCGACCGCTGGATAAACGAGCGCATGCGCTCCATCGAGATGCGCAAGGAGCTGACCGATGAGTGGCATCGTTCCGGCATACATGAGCCTAAGGACTTCGCCATTCTGACAAATGTGTTGACAAAGGCGTGGAGCGGCATGACCACAGGCGAATACAAGCGTTACAAGGGGCTGACCAAGCAGAACCTGCGCGACAACATGACGAATGTGGAACTGGCACTCAACACACTTGCCGAGGTAGCTACCACGGAGTATTCTCGCCAATCTAATCCGCAGTCGATGGCCGAGAGCCAACGTATTGCAAAGGAAGGTGGCGAAGTAGCACGCGAAGCACGCGAGACGATGGAACGTCGTCTTGGCAGAAGCGTTGTTTCTTCTGAGCGTGCATCAGACTACATAAGGCCAATTGAGGACAAAGGGCAGAACACTCTGCCCAAGGAGGACGAATAAGAACAATTCTATGAACATCATCATCATTGGAGCCACATCGGGCATTGGCAAGGCCTTGTATGAGAAATATGCAGCTGACGGAAACCGTATAGGTATCGTTGGACGACGAACTCTCTTGTTGGATGAACTCCACCAATCACATCCCAACTGTACCTTCACGGCAACAGCAGACATTACTAAACAAGATGAGGTAGAGAGAGCCATCCATGACTTCACCAAAGAATTCGGCCACGTTGATTTAGCCATTGTCTGCTCTGGAACGGGCGAGATTAACCCTACGCTTGACTACGCCTTGGAACGCCCTACGCTTGACACCAACGTGATGGGTTGGACATACGTCATCGACACGCTCTACCGTATCTTCGTGCAGCAAGGCCACGGCCATCTCGTTGCCATTACGTCGGCAGGAGGACTGCGTGGTGAACCGATGGCGCCTGCCTACAGCGCGACGAAGGCCTATCAAATCAACTATATGGAAGCCTTGCGCAAAAAGGCTTTCAAGTCAGGCGGAAAAGTCATCGTTACTGACATCCGGCCAGGTCTTGTCAATACGGCAATGGCCAAAGGTGAGGGCCTCTTCTGGGTGATGCCCGTCGAAAAGGTTGCCAGCCAGATCTGTGCAGCCATTCGCAAGCGCAAGTCTAAAGTGTATGTCACAAAGCGTTGGCACGTTCTCGCCATCATCAACAAGTATTTACCATTCACATTATATAAGAGAATGTAAATTCATATTTTAGGGAAAAGATAAATCGGAATTTGTATGGAATACTTTTATCCTTTTGGCGAAACCGTTCGCCGTTTAGTACAACAAGATAGAACTCCTAAACAAGTTTTTGTCCTTGGTGTATATGCCAGTGCTGTACATGCAAGATGGAAAAAAGGAAATGAAATAATTTGTCAGGCATTAGCGGTGGCGAGTGAACCAAGAATCTTTTGGGATGGTAATCCTGACGAAGCCAGGGAAATTATTTCCAAAATTCATTTACCATCTGAACTTGGAAGTTTAGAGCCAGCTGGTAGTCATTTAAATGGACCGTCAGCAAAAGTATTGGATGAACATATTCTTGCACCATTAGGATATACGAGAAAAGAAGCTTGGTTGTGTGACTTGTTGCCAGAAACTCGTCTGAATAATAGTCAAGTAAGAGTTCTGAAAACAAAGTATGAACCCAGAATACAGCAATATGGTCTCAATCCAGTAACTATTCCTAAACGTCCAACTGTCTTTTGTGACATAAATAGATGCAAAGAAATACTCGAAGAACTGAAAAAGTCACGAGCAAATTTACTTGTATTGCTCGGTGATATCCCCATTAGGCAGTTTCTAAACAGAATCACCCTGGTTAATTATACTTCATTGCAGGAATATGTGAATTTATATGGATATGGGAATCCCTCAAAAGCTATAATCAATGGGAATAGCATAAATGTCCTTCCTATTGCTCATCCTCGACAAATTGGAGCCTTAGGTGCGCATAGTGAGAAATGGTTTCAAGCCCATTTAGAATGGGAGAATAAAAGCAAGTAAATTCCAATTTATCGGACTGCTATCAGATAGCAGCAGCCTGTCTCGACATTCCTTGTTGGTGTTTCTGTATTAGTCCATCATACCGACCATCCGCCTGTTGAGACCTTCCCCAGCTTCTGCCTTGTCCTCCTTCGCCAGCTCATCGCCCCGATGTAAGCCGATGGAATGACCAGAGTTTATCAGATGTGAAAAAGGCAGTGTCAGGAAGAATATTAGTTTGTAGAACAAGACAAAAGTGCGGGCAATAATCAAAAAAAATGTTGTTTTATTTGGTTGTTCCGATTATTCGGTGTACCTTTGCAGCCAATAATAAAAGAACTGTTCTCATATTCAGTTGTTTTTTATTAAATAGAAACATCTCAAAGCGTTGAGATGCGCTAATAAACAGCTTATATAGCATTTGCTATCGCGGAAATAGCTCAGTTGGTAGAGCACAACCTTGCCAAGGTTGGGGTCGCGGGTCCGAGTCCCGTTTTCCGCTCTTGCCGTGATGGTGGAATTGGTAGACACGAGGGACTTAAAATCCCTTGGCCAGTGATGGCTGTGCGGGTTCGAGTCCCGCTCGCGGCACATTCTTTAATAATTGTTTATGAAAAGAATTTCGTTAACCCCTGTTGTTTTCATTCTCCTTTCTCTTTTTGTAATGCTTGAGTCGTGCGGCTCTGCTGACTCTCGTTTTAAGTTGAAAGGCCGATTCCTGCATTTCAATCAGGGCACATTCCTCGTATATACTCCCAATGGCGAGCATGAGCATATCGACACAATCAGTGTTGAGGGCGGTCGTTTTGCCTACGAGACCGACTGTGAGTCGCCTTACACTATGGTGCTCGTAATGCCTAACTTCTCTGAAGTGCCAATATTTGCCAAGCCTGGAGGAAAGATTAAGATAGAGGCTGATGCTTCCCATCTCGACGAAATGGAGATTGAAGGAACTAAGGACAACGAACTGATGACAGCTTTCCGCCGACAGGTTTCCCATGCGTCGCCCCCAGAGAAGCGCAAACTGGCGGCAGACTTTATTAAAGACCATGCGAAGTCGCCTGTTGCAGAATATCTGCTTAACCATTATTTTGTTGCTACAGCATCGCCTGACTATAGTACAGCTATGCAACTTGTGGGTGAACTGATAGCACAACAGCCCGAAAACAGCAACTTGAAGGCTTTGCAGGCTAAGTTGAAGACTCTTGTAAAGGCAGCCGTAGGTCAGCGACTTGGCAGTTTCTCGGCAACCGATATCAATGGCAGGCGTGTCTCTTCATCCGACTTTATGAGCGGGGTAGGCGTGATTTATACTTGGGCAACATGGAACTTTGAAAGTTATAATATGCAGCGCCAGTTGCGAATGTTGAGCGACAGTCATAGGGGCAGGCTCCATTTGCTTGGCATCAATCTTGATGTTGATGCTGAAGAGTGCCGCTCAACTATGAAGAGTGAGAATATAAGTTATCCTCAGATATGCGACGGGCTTTTCCTTTCTTCGCCTGTGCTTGCTGAGATAGGTCTCAGTTCCGTTCCCGACAACATAGTGGTTGTTGACGGAAAGATTGTTGCACGCGGACTTGACCGTCAGCAACTCGCAGAGAAAATAAATCAGTTGATAAATTGAGGTGTGAGTTTCTGAGTTTTTATATAAGTCCTATATGTTAAGCAAAACGTATATGACCAGCAAGTTCTATTTCCATTTCATAGACTTAAAGACTTACAATCAAATAATCTCACGCAGTCTCAGAACCTCCAATTCAGTTGTAAGTAAAGGTCTGTTTTTGACGATTTGTCTATTCTTTCCAGCCCGCTCGAAATGTGGTCGCGGTCTAAGTAGTCGGTAACTGTTAGTTTTCCTATTATCATTAGATTTCTGCTTATGTCAGCCTTTATGTGAGTTGACAGATGGAAGCCTTTGCCGTAGAAGGCAGGAAACGACATCTGGTAGAGCAGTCCAGGCTCGTAGCAGTAGAGGCGCGAAGCGAAGTTGTCGGTCTTGAAATAAGCAGCCGATACGGAAAGTCTTATCTTTCTAAGTGCCTGCCACGCAAAGTGTTCGCTCCACATCCATCCCTTTCCGCTCTCCTTATATTTGTTTGCTGCACCGTCAAACTGTGAGCGTATTGAGAAAATGTTATTTCTGAAAGTTGCAGAAAATCGGATGCGTTGCGTCAGGTCATTAGTCAGACCTGTTTTTTGCTCATTATTCTTTTCCCTGTTCTTTATCGAATATCGTGCAAACAGAGTCCAGTGCTTACGCTGGTATGTGGTTTGCAGAATGGCATCGTAGGCATTAGACTCTCTGTCTGCCTGAAAGCGAGGCCACGCAAAGTAGGCAAAGTCTGCATATCCGCTGATGTTAAGACCTTTCAGCGGCCGCCACTCTGCACCTGCATATAGTCCGCTTTCATTCTGCACCTTGCCGTTTTCGCTGAAACTGCGAGCATGGAGGGCAACATATTTATAGCTATAGAAACGCTGTAACGCTACGAGCGAGACATGAGAAGTTGGCTCAACGGTGAGTCTGTTGACAGTTGCTATAGCACCTTCAGAACCCGTTGCTGTCTCGCCCTGAAAAGAAAACATATAGTTGCGGTAGCCGTAGTCAATGCCAATGTTCCAGAAATCCTTGCCCGCAGCATTCCATTGCCTGTAGCGTTGGCGGGTGTTGGGCTTGAGAGGCATCGAAAAACTGTTGTAGATAGCAGTAGCACCCAGTTGCCAGCCGTTGTTCATGTAGGTTATGTTCATGCCAGCAATGCTTTCTTTGGCGTTGTTGTGGCGGCGCATCTCGCTCTCGGTGCGATGATAGCCCGAAGTAAGTATTGTTCTGATAGAATTATTGTCGTCGGGTGTTAGCGTAGCATCAATATATCGGTAGGATGCAAACGCACTTATTGTTGTGTTCCTAATGGCTTCAACCGTAGCAGCAATTCCCTGCATGTAGTTAGCCTCAGAGCGTGAGGAATGTTCGTGAATGGCATTCCTTCTGCGGCCCAAAGAAGTGAGAGTCATGAGTTTGCCGAAAGCCAAGTCGCTGTTCATGACAAGTCCCATGCCGAATGAAGCACGGTATCTGCCAACGATTATCTTTTTCAGTCTGCCCATGTCTGCAAGCGAAGCATAAAAAGAATAAAAGTCGTAGCCCTTGCTGTTTCTGCCAGCAAAGAACGGTTCGCCTGCATCTTGCGAACCAGTGAGTCCTATTTTCAGTTTATTTCCATAGTTGAATTTATAGCGGAAAGAGTGGTGGTAGGGATAGCCAAGATACCCTTTCTTGTCGCCTTGCCGCTCATAGAAAGGTATTTGTGCTGAGAGAGTTAAGTCGTGTTTTCCATATTTTGCTATGTCGCCGAGTCGTAGTCGCTGCGATTTGCCTTGTTCGTCAATGCAAACGAAGCTCTGAAGAAGCCTGCGCATGTTCATGTCTATGCTTTCTATCATTGCCAGTTCGCCAAGTGAGCGCATGGGGCCATACTGATAAACATAGCTCAGTATGTCTTCAATCTGCTTGTCTGTAAGAAAGGATATGCGCTCTAAGTCCTCGCGTGTAGCACTGTTAAGGTCTATAGGATGTTGCGACAAATCCTCCCATAGTTCAAAGTTTTCCTGCCAGTCTTCAGCCTCTGCATCGTCGATGGTCAGGATAGTTGACAAGAGTTGTTGCCAGTCTGTCGTCTCTTGTGCATAAACGCATGACGTAGGCAGCAAAAATAAAAGAAATAGTAGTCTTGTGAATTTCATAGTGCAGGGTATTTATTTGTGAACTTCCACAACGCTTCACATTCAGCAATCTTGCATCAGATTGGATAGAAGAATTGTAAGCAGTTTCTCAAACCTAAAATACTTCTGCAAAGATAGTGTTTTTATCCATTATAGAATATAGTTTTGCGAAAAAAACTAATTTATATTCTTATAATGGAGATTCTGAAAAGGCAGATAACATTAGTTTACAACAAGTCTGCCGAGTGGTCCTGTTGTTGAGGCGCGATAGCGAGTCATTTTCTTTCCGCCGTCGCCCTTTATTATGTTTCCTCCGTTGTTCAGGTCGTATTGTCGTTTACAGAGGTTGCAAGTGGCTATGCCTGTTGTAGAAACGCGCAGTGGCTTTGAGCGTACAGGAATGTAGTTTGGGTCAAAGCAGTTAGGGCATTCGCGGTCGTAGGCATAGAAGGTTGATGGGGTGCTAAGGTTTCCAAAGCCGACAATCAGTCCGTTGTTGTATCCTATAATCATTCTGCGCTGCTTGTCTACTCCGTTCAGGCTCTTCTCGCTTGTCTGCCCGTCAGAGCTTTCGAAGTGGAACTTGTCAGCTCCAGCAGCGTTTATTCTTCTGATGGTGCAGAACAGACCAGGAGCATTAGGGTTCATTGCCGATGCTAAGACTGCATCTTGGTGAATGTCGTTGTCGATTATGAGGAAGCACGGACTGAGCGTAAACTCATTCTGGACATCATTGCATGCGGCAAAGACTTGTAGCAGGCATACTGCTACAAGTGTCTTTGTCGTGTGTATAAATATTTTCTTTATTTTTCTACTCATTGTCGAGTGGCAAGTTGTTGTAGTTGATGTTTGCAATCGCATCAGCCATTTTCTCAAGAGCCTCGCTTAGAGGTTTGCTCACCATGCCGCGAATAAACGGATTGAGCGACGCTTTAATCGTAAGTTTCATCTTGCAGGTGTCGTCGGTGACAGGCAAGAGTTGAATCCAGAAGTTGAAAGGCATGGGTGACTGCTCAGTTTCAAACTTGATGCACTTTGGCTCTTCTCGCTCTATTATTCGCAGAGTTATTCCGCCGACAGGAGGCACCTGTGCAGTCATTGTGTCGCGGTCGAAACTGAAGCCTTCCAGTTTGTCGGCGTCAACATGATCTTTCAGTCGGTCTTTAATCTTCTCTAAGCGGCTCAAGTCGCTCAGAGTATCATATACGGTTTGCTGTGGTGCAGCAATCTCTTTTATGCTACTTTCAAATTTACTTTCCATTGTTTCTTTTTTAGTTGACGAGTTGACAAGTAAACAAGTTGACGAGTTTGTGCGAACCAATGAATTAATCGCAACTCAAAGACTCAGGAACTAATAAACTCAAGAACTAACAAACTATTTTCTCCAATTAGCAGGGTCTTTTCTCCACTCGTTGAGAACGTCAACATCGTTTGCACCGATGTAGCCAGTCTCGACTGCCTTTTCCACTACATGCTCGTAGTCGGTCAGTGTAACGAGTTCTACCTTTGCATCTTCGAAAGCCTGCTTTGCTATAGGGAAACCGTAGGTGTAGCTTGCAACCATACCAACAACCTCCATGCCTGCCTGACGCAGTGCATCAACAGCCTTCAGAGAACTGCCACCTGTAGAGATAAGGTCTTCAACAACAACCACTTTCTTGCCTTTCTCCAGCTCGCCCTCAATCAGGTTCTGCATTCCATGATCTTTAGCCTTAGAGCGGACATAAACGAAAGGCAGTCCGAGAGCATCGGCAACGAGTGCACCCTGAGCAATAGCACCTGTTGCAACTCCAGCAACGGCTTCAGCCTGTGGAAACTTGTCGAGTATTGCACTTGTCAGTTTCACCTTTACGTAAGTGCGGAGGTCGGTGTAAGATAGAGTCTTACGGTTGTCGCAGTAGAAAGGCGATTTCCATCCCGAAGCCCATGTGAACGGTTCGTTTGGTTGCAGTTTTATTGCTTTAATGTTTAATAGTTTTGCAGCAAATTCTTTCTTTGTTGTGTCCATATCTTTAATGTTTTTTTCTTGTTTTTATTTCTTGTCTGCAAATTTACGAAAAACAAGAGAAATGCAAAAGGAAAACTTGTTTTTCTTTGCATTTCTGAGTGCCAATTAACTTTAACGATAACGGGAACGGGAACTTTAACTTTAACGTTAACCTTAACGGGAACGTTAACTGAATAACTATGAACTATGAACTATAAACTAAATCACGACACCCCTTTGACATACTGTTTTGGTGTGATGCCATAGATGTTCTTGAAGGCTCTGACGAAGTTTGAATAGTCGGAGAATCCACATTTGTCGGCAACGCTTCTGAAACTCATGTCCATGTTTTCTTCGAGCATTTTCTGAGCCTTCCTCAGTTTTATACGCTGAATATAGCCCAGAGTGGTGTAGCCAGTCAGTGCCGACAACTTGCGGTGTAGCTGGCTGTAGCTCATGCAGAGATGGGAAGCAACATCGTTCACTTCAATGTGCTGGTTGTTGTCAATCAGTTCCAGAACATAACTGTTCAGTTTGTTGAGGAAAATTTTGTCAACATAGTCGCGCGAGTTTATGTTCAGTTTGTCGTTGCTTGCGGTCTGAGTGTATTTCTCAGAAAGCAGTTGTCGCTGTTCCAGCAGTTTCTCTATGCGCATCGTAAGTTCGTCACTGTTAAACGGTTTCATGAGGTAGGCATCTGCCCCTGCCTCCAGACCTTTTATCTTGTCAGCCTCCGTTGTCTTAGCCGTTACTACGATTATAGGTATGTGGTTTACTATTTCGTTCTGCCTCACCTGTCGGCAGAGTTCAAGTCCGTCAATCTCAGGTATCATCAGGTCGGTTATTATCAGGTCGGGAACAATCTCAATAGCCCTCTCCAGCCCCTGCTTTCCGTCGGTGGCATAGAATAGGCTATAGTCGTTTTTGAGTTGCGAGCCTATGAAGGCAGCCACGTCAGTATTGTCTTCAACTATCAGTATTCTGCGGTCACTGCTGTCGGTGGTGCTGTCTTCGTTTTCCGATTTGTCAATAGGTATTAGCGGTATGTTGGCAGATTCCTCTGTGTTGACAGGTGCGTGTCGTTTCTCTCCATGCCTGATAGGTATGGTAATGCTGAATGTTGTGCCCTTGTCAACCTCGCTGCTTACAGTAATCTTTCCTCCCGTTGAGTCAATTATCTGCTTTACGAGAGCCAGACCAATACCCATTCCGATGTTCTGCGTGTCGTTGTTGGCAATATAGAAAGTGTCGAAAATAAACGGCAGACTTTCTTTCGGGATACCAATTCCCGTGTCAGTAACCTCTACTTGCAGTTCGTCGTTGTGTCGTTTTGCCGAGACATTCACCTTTCCGTATTCGGGAGTAAACTTAAGCGAGTTTGAAATAAGATTGTTCATTACCTTGTTTATGTAGTCAGGAACGAAGTCCATCTCTATTGTTTCGGTAGCAATAAACTGCAAGTCAATCTTCCTGCTGCGTGCATGCTCCCGATAGCTGTCGACAATCATAGTGAGATGAGCGATAATGTTTCCGCTTCGCCAGTCGGGTTCGCCTATTGCAGACTTCACCTTTGATATGTCGAGCAACTGGTTTATCAGTGAAAGCAGGCTCTTTCCCTGTCGCTCTATAGTCCTTGCATTCTGCTGGACAGATGGTGGAAGGGCTGTGTTCTTGGCTATGTCGTGGCTCATTCCGAGAATTACAGTGAGTGGTGTTCTGAACTCATGTGTGATGTTTGTAAAGAAGTTTTCCCTAAGGTTGCTCATTTGTTTCAGTGCACGATGGTTCCTGACTCTTATCTGCTGAATGTAGTGCATTGCTCCAATCAGCACCGAAAGCAAAAGGATTACGAAGGCAAGAATAGCAAAGCCGATATATCTGCCAGTGCGCTCGTTCTTCAGTTTCATGTTCACCTCGTTCATGCGTTGCATTTGCAGAGTGCGCTCTACGTTGAGGCTTGTGTTCTGAATGCGGTTCACTTTTTCAATGTTTACCACGCTGTCGAGCATTATTGATGCCTTCTCCCTGTAGTCAAGTGCCTGCTGATAGTTGCCTTGCCGCTTGAAAAACTCATAGTAGATGTTGTATATTTCAGCCAGATGCTCCTTCGAGTTAATGTTTTCTGCTATCTTTCTGGCTTTCTCCAGATAGTTCTTAGTCTTGGCTTTGTCGCCCGTTGTGTTGTGTATTCCGGCAAGAGCGATGAGAGTGCTGAGTGCGTGCCATTCGTCTTTCGACTCCTTCATCAGTTCGTAGCCCGTCTCATATTCCCTTGTAGCATCAGCGTAGAGATGGTCTTTCTCGTAGAGAGAGCCGTAGTAGGTATGGCAGAGCGAGATGCCCACCTTGCTGCCCGCTTGGCGATTCATGTCCATTGACAGGCGATAGTAGACCCATGCCGAGTCTATTTCTCCGCGATGCTCAAATATGCTGCCTATGTTGGCATAGTTAATGGCTTGTCCAACATTGCTGCCAAGTTGCCGCTCGCCTTTCAGAGCAAGCCTGAAAGCACTGTCAGCCCGCTCGTAGTTGCCCATAGTCATGTAGATGTTGCCAAGTCCGTTGAGCGACTTCACCCTGTTTTTCTTCGCCATTGCCGAGGTGTCTGTGTGTTCCTCGCTTATTTTCCATGCCAGATAGTGATATTCTTGTGCCATGTCGAGAATGCCCATGCGCCTATAGTCGGTGCCCATGTTGTTGAGTGCCTCAACCCATTCTATTGTGTCTTTTATTTCCTCTGCCAGTTTCAGACCCTCGCTATGCCTGTTGAGAGCCTCGTCGAAACGGCTTTCGTTTCTGAGCTGCTTGCCCCATTCCTTCAGCGTAACAATGTTTCCGAGATGGTTGTTTTCTGCTTCCATCCTCTTCTGCATCACGCTGAACGAGTCAATGTCGTTTACGGTTTTCACAATGCTGTCGGCTTTGGCTCGTTCCTCTTGTGAGATGCTTGTCGGCTTATTGTTGCAAGCAGCAAGTGTCAGCAAGAGCAACGGTGCTATTCGTAGAAATGGTTTTGAAAAATCAAATAAAGTCCTGTCGTTTCTCTTATGTCTCAATATAATCATCTGGGTTACACAATGTTTCTTGTTAAATTCCTTTACAAAGAAAATCATTTTTTTATGAACTAACCATATTTTTTATAATTATCTCTGTTATAATCCTTTTTATTTAATTCTGAAAAAGACTAATAAAGGAAAGGTGCGCAAAAAATGTTTATATATGAAAAAACGGATGAAACATGTCTTTTACACAAAAAGTGTCAGTGACTTCTTCCTGTTTATCGGCGTTCTGACGTGGAGAGTGTAAAAAATTGCAATTTCTGAATATTGAAAAATGAAAGATTTAGCCATTTCTTTGGAAGATTCAGCCACCAGCACTTTTAATTTTTCTAAATAATTTTGCCGCAGAAATATAACTAAAGTGCCGAGCCTCTTATAAGCACGCTTCAGTATATTATATGTTATAATTTGAGGTACAAAAGAGAGGCGGATATGATTTATGAAAAAAAATTACTTATTTAAGGTTCTTGCATTGGCTATAGTCTTTGCATTACCAGAAGTCTTGTTCGCCCAAGCGTCAAAGGCTGAACAGAGTTTAGTGGAAACAGCTGTTAAAACTACACAGCATGATGTCCGTATACAGAAATCTTACTCAGGTGAGGCGGCTAATGTTAAAAGCAAAGCACCTGGAGATGTAATTAACTATGGTATTACATTTGGCGAAGATGTTCCAGGAAAGATGATTACCTCAGAGAACTATACCGACATCTCGGCAGCCAACGGCTTCGATGCAATTGAGAGCGGTACCGTTACATTCGACCCAGAGACTTACACCCTCACTCTTAAGGACGCAGTGATAACAGCACCTCTACGTTATAATAAAGAAGACTCAGATATTGATGTGGCAGAGTTTATCTTAAACCTGGAAGGTAGCAATCAGATAACGTCACGTCTTGCTTCAATTGCACTTGCCTATGGTGATGCAACTATAAAAGGAAGTGGTTCGCTGAAGTGCAATTCAGAAGATAATTGTGGCATATACGTGATTGGAAACCATAACTTTAAAATAAGCTGTACTGGCTTGATTGATGCTGAAGGCAGATGGGGCATTGCAGGACCAATTGATAAGCAGGGCTATCTAAGGTTTGTCAATGCCAACGTGAAGGCTAAAGGCAGTGATGCCTCTATATGCGACCTGGCGAAAATAGAACTATCTGGCTGTGAGATTGTTTCTCCTATAGGCGCATATATTGAAAATGGGACAGTAAAACTCGACGGCAGCGACTGTAAAGAGGAGGTCGTGATAAAACCTATTGTTAACTATGGTATTAAATTTGGCGAAACTGGTTCAGAAAAGATGATTACCTCAGGGAACTATACCGACATCTCAGCAGCCAACGGCTTCAATGCAATTGAGAGCGGTACCGTTACATTCGACCCAGAGACTTACACCCTCACTCTTAAGGACGCAGTGATAACAGGATCTCTACGTTATAATAAAGAAGATTCAGATATTGATGTGGCAGAGTTTATCATAAACCTGGAAGGTAGCAATCAGATAACGTCACGTCGTGCTTCAATTTCACTTGCCTATGGTGATGCGACTATAAAAGGAAGTGGTTCGCTGAAGTGCAATTCAGAAAAAGATTGTGGCATATTCGTGCTTGGAAACCATAACTTTAAAATAAGCTGTACTGGCTTGATTGATGCTGAAGGCAGATGGGGCATTGCAGGACCAACTGATAGGGGAGGTTATCTAAGGTTTGTCAATGCCAACGTGAAGGCTAAAGGCAGTGATGCCTCTATAATCGACCTGGCGAAAATAGAACTATCTGGCTGTGAGATTGTTTCTCCTATAGGCGCATATATTGAAAATGGGACAGTAAAACTCGACGGCAGCGACTGTAAAGAGGAGGTCGTGATAAAACCTATTGTTAATGTTAACTATGGTATTTCATTTGGCGAAGATGTTCCAGGAAAGATGATTACCTCAGGGAACTATACCGACATCTCAGCAGCCAACGGCTTCGATGCAATTGAGAGCGGTACCGTTACATTCGACCCAGAGACTTACACCCTCACTCTTAAGGACGCAGTGATAACAGCACCTCTACGTTATGATAAAGAAAAGTCAGATATTGATGTGACAGAGTTTATCTTAAACCTGGAAGGTAGCAATCAGATAACGTCACGTGGTGCTTCAATTGCACTTGCCCATGGTGATGCAACTATAAAAGGAAGTGGTTCGCTGAAGTGCAATTCAGAAAAAGATTGTGGCATATACGTGGCTGGAAACCATAACTTTAAAATAAGCTGTACTGGCTTGATTGATGCTGAAGGCAGATGGGGCATTTCAGGACCAATTGCTAAGCAGGGTTATCTAAGGTTTGTCAATGCCAACGTGAAGGCTAAAGGCAGTGATGCCTCTATATGCGACCTGGCGAAAATAGAACTATCAGGCTGTGAGATTGTTTCTCCTATAGGCGCATATATTGAAAATGGGGCAGTGAAACTCGACGGCAGCGACTGTAAAGAGGAGGTCGTGATAAAACCTATTGTTAATGTTAACTATGGTATTTCATTTGGCGAATTTTGTGAAAAGATGATTAGCTCAAGTAACTATACCGACATCTCGGCAGCCAACGGCTTCGATGCAATTGAGAGCGGTACCGTTACATTCGACCCAGAGACTTACACCCTCACTCTTAAGGACGCAGTGATAACAGCACCTCTACGTTGTGATAAAGAAATGTCAGATATTGATGTGGCAGAGTTTATCTTAAACCTGGAAGGTAGCAATCAGATAACGTCACGTGGTGCTTCAATTTCACTTGCCTATGGTGATGCAACTATAAAAGGAAGTGGTTCGCTGAAGTGCAATTCAGAAGATGATTGTGGCATATTCGTGCTTGGAAACCATAACTTTAAAATAAGCTGTACTGGCTTGATTGATGCTGAAGGCAGATGGGGCATTGCAGGTTTTGATGGTACGCAAGGAACTCTAAAATTTATCAATGCCAACGTGAAGGCTAAAGGCAGTGATGCCTCTATATGCGACCTGGCGAAAATAGAACTATCTGGCTGTGAGATTGTTTCTCCTATAGGCGCATATATTGAAAATGGGGCAGTAAAACTTGACGGCAGCGACTGTAAAGAGGAGGTCGTGATTAGCAATGACCCTAATTCAATCGATAGCATTGAGGCTGACTCACAGACTAAACAAGGCATCTATACCATCAGCGGAGTGAGACTTAATGCCGACTTCGAAAGCCTGCCACAAGGCATCTACATCGTGAACGGTAAGAAAGTTCAGAAATAAATTATGGCATAGAAACTATATATGATGAAAGGTTAAAAAGGAAAATGTAACTAACTCCATCCGTTCCTCCCGTCCTATGGGATGGGAGGAACAATTAAATCGAAGAAAAAACAACACTAGAGAATGCCCTATGTGGGCGATAATAATTAAACTAAATTTAAACAACCTAAAATTAAAAGATTATGGAAGATTTAATTAAAAATGGAAAAGCTCCTTTGTTGACAGCGATTAACCCTTATGCATTGGCTGATGCTGTGTCGGAGAAAAAAATTAGTTGGGGTACTGACCCTGTAAAGCAACAAACTATTCTTGCCAATGAACTTGGTATTACGGTTGATGAACTCTTCTCAGCAGACAACCCAATTGTGCATCCTTATGCATTCAAGCAGACGGAACCGACTGCTCAAGGAATGCAACAAAGAAAGGTTCAGGCTCCTGTAGATGCAAGAAAACAAGTTAAGGAGTTTCTTGACAAAAAACTTGTTAATACTCCTCAGAACCTTATTCGTACAGCAGCAGCATCAAAGAAGAAAACTTTGGCGATAAAGAAAAGAGACAGAATACTAAAAACTCTTTTTGCTACAGAGTCACAGCCAGACTATAAAGCTGATAGCACACCAGTGAATTGTGAATGGAAAGATAATGGTGTTTATTACTATCGTGCACCAGAGGGCGACGACCCTATTCAGGGAGCAATAGGCGATTGTTATCTTATTGCATCATTAGCATCGATAGCATGGGCTGCTCCTTTCGCTATTCAAAACCGCGCTTCGCTCTATTTGTGTGATTCTTTAGGCGATGTTGCTGGTAATGTATGTCATCAGTTTGTTTTTTATAGGAATGGAAAGATTAAGACTATTATTGAAGTCTCAGACCGTATTCCTATTAATAAAAATACAGGTAGACCAATTTATGGAATTTCTTATGATGAATTAGAGACTTGGTTGCCAATATATGAGAAGGCATATGCTAAATTTATCTCAGGACACACAGGAGATAAACCAAATTATAAACCAATTAATGGAGGAAACACTTTCCGTACTTTAGCTGAAATGACAGAAGGCGAGGTGTCATATATATATAATAGGAGCAAGACCCCAAAAGAAATCTTGAAATTTATTCAAAGTAATTGTGGTAAAGCTTCAGGTGATTATTGGGCTAAAGATGGTTATTCACATCGTGTGAAAAATCCGATGACTGCCGAGATATGGGCTAACGACGAGGCAAAAAACTATGGACTGTATGCAAGTCATGCTTATTCTATTTTAGGATTTGACTATGAGAATGGACAATACTATGTAGTTTTGCGCAATCCTCATGGAGCCGGACCTGCAACAAAGGATGTGAAGCAAGGAAAATGGAATGTTATTTCAAATCATGCTGGATATGGCTCGATTATTCCTCTTAATGTGAGTGATGTATACCACAAGAAGAGATGGTCGGGAATATTTGCACTTAAACTTGAAACATTCGCAAAAATCTTTGCATGTACAGTTTGCTGTAAAGTGTAACAACTTTGATGTTTGCAATAGAGATCGAAACTCTACACATGGCAGATAACTTATGACTCTATATAATCAGTTTAATTATGTATGAAACCGCAATGTGATAATTCCTAAATGTTTAGCGGTTAATTTTGACAAATCCAGATATTGCGTCGTATTGGTTACGGCGCAATATTTTTTTACACTCGTTTTGTCAAGATTACTCAGATTTTTAACTTTAACTCCAGCTTGTATGCTCAACTTTAGCATTTTAACATTAGAAAATGAAAAGAAAAACAAGTTTATATTTTGCATTTCCCTCGTTTTTCGTAACTTTGCAGACTTTTTCAAAAAAGCTACTACAAAATACTTTAAATATTATGAACAAAAAATTACGTTATTTATTATTGATGCTGCTATTGGCGGTGTTTAACTTAAGCGGATTTGCTGATGAGGAATTAATTACCATCACGAGTCTTGAGGTCGTTTCCGACAACTTTGATATTAGTTTTGAGAAAAATGGCGGAACTGCTCCTGCTTATTATGAAAAAGAACCACATGGCATAAGACTATATGCTCGTGGAACTCTGACAATATCACCAAAAGAGGGGAGTGGTATTACAATAAGCAAAATTGAATATACTTTTGCTATAAATGCAAATAAAAATGGAAATAAGCCAATACCGATATTATATTCTGAAGAAGGTGAATTTAATATTGTAGAAGGTGGAGGTATTTGGACTGGCTCTACTTCTAATCCTGTAGTTCTTTTGGCTGACGGTAGTGCAGGAAATCTTTCTTTTACTGCTCTTAAAATAGAGTTCTCTAATGGCGGCGAGACTCCAGCTCCGCAAAAGACTGATGTTGCAAAGCTAAACTCAATTTCTCCTACAACAATGCTTGTTGGTGACATGGGAGAGTTTACTCTTGATGCAACCTTTGCAGACGGTCTCACTGAAGGCGAGGACTATGAAGTGAACTGGAGCAGCAGCAATACTGATGTAGTTGATGTTGCTGGCAGTATGTATGAGGCTAAGGCAGCTGGCAATGCAGATGTAACAGTCTCGGTTACGGTTCTTGACGATGAGAAATATAATGAGGTAAGCAAGTCTTTCACTGTAACGGTAAAGGATACAAATTATGAAACAGTGCAGCTGCCTTATGAGGAGACACTCGTGAACAGTAAAGGAAAGTTTACGGTTGAGGATGTTGAAATGGGTGGACTTACTGAGGTATGGAAGACTTCAAAATATGGTATGACTGCTAATGGATACAAATGCACAGGAGATGTTGAAAGCTGGTTTGTCAGTCCACTGATTGATGCAACTTCAGAAAAGCAGTTGGAACTTACTTTCGAGGAAAACTTGAGTTATTTTGCTGATACAAATACTGCAGCAGAACAGGCTACGCTCTGGGTTCGTGAAGGAGATAAGGGAGAGTGGAATAAACTAACAATTCCTACTCATGAAAATGTAAGCGACAATAATTTCAGCAATGTCGGTACAATAGACTTGAACGATTATGCAGGCAAGACTATTCAACTCGGTTTCAAGTATATGGCTACTACAGAGAATCCAGGTCGTTGGGAGATAAAGAACTTTTCGGTTGCTGCAGGAGAAACGGTTGAAAAAGAAGAAGCAGGCATAAAATATAGCGTTAGTAATTTCACGGCTACAATAGGCGAGGAAACGGATTTCCCTGTTTTGGAAAATCCAAACAGTCTTGATGTTACCTATGCTTCTACACACGAAGAAATTGCAACTGTAGATGAAAACGGTGAGATTACTCTCCTTGCTGCAGGTCAGACAACTATTAAGGCTACTACCGAAGAAAACGAAAGCTACAAGGCTGGTGCGGCTTCTTATCTGCTCGTCGTGAAAGAGAAATCCATTGAGGGAAAAGATGTTTTTGAATTGGTAACTGATGATAGTTCACTTGCTGAAGGCGACGTAATTATACTTGCATATATCAGAGAAGATGGAACAGCAAAGGCAATGGGAAAAACTCAAAATAAGAATAACCGCTCGGCTGAAGACGCTACTATAAATGATGATGGAACAATAACTCCAGGCAGCACTGTTCAGCAAATAACACTTGAGGATGGATTCTATTTTAATGTAGGAGATGGATATCTCTATGCTGCAAGCAGTTCGAAAAATTATCTAAGAACGCAAGCAGATAAGGATGATAATGCAAAGGCTGCAATTACTATTGATGAAGAAGGAAATGCAACAATAGTATTCCAAGGTAGTAATGAAATAAACACGATAGGATTTAATCCAAACAACGGAAATAATATTTTCTCTTGCTACGATAGCCCTTCTACCCTTCCTCGTATATATCGCAAAATTTTAGATTCAGAAGCAGTCAGCCTGACAATAGGTGCTACGGGCTATGCAACTCTTTATTATGGCGACAAGAATCTTGTTGTCCCAGAAGGTGTTGAGGCTTATACCTATGCTGTGAAAGAAGGAAAACTAGAAGAAAGCTGGATGTATGGACATGATGAAGTTATCCCTGCTGCAACTGGTGTTGTTCTGAAAGCTGAGGCTGGCAAATACATCTTTAACGTTACAACCGACGAAGGCAATGTTGACAACGACAACATGCTGAAAGGCTCTGATGTTGACGAAGAAACCACTGGCGAGGGTTGTAAGTTCTATATGCTTTCAATGAATGCAGACAAGGACCCGCAGTCTGTCGGTTTCTATTATGCTAAGGGATGCGCCAACGGCGAGGCTTTTGTCAACAAGGCTCATAGGGCTTATCTTGCTGTGCCTGAAAGCATGGCAGCTAAGGCTTACATGCTGAACGGTACAGATGCCATTGAAAGCGTGGAAGCTGAGAGTAATGGTATGAAGAATGTCTACACTCTGTCTGGCATAAGGATGACAGGAAACAACCTGCCTAAAGGTTTGTATATAGTAGGCGGAAAGAAAATGCTTGTAAAATAGAAGTGAGAATATGAGGTTTTAAGGTTTTAAGGTTATGAGGGTTGTAGGTATTGATTATCTCCCCAACCTTATCCTTAAAGCCAGACTGCTGAAATTTATTTAATAAGGAAAAATAAAAGTATTAAGAGGAAATGACAATGAAAAGATATATTGAACCATCAATAAAGATTCAGAAGATAGAAGAAGAGTCGTTCATCTGCATGAGCAAACACGATGAGGAGGGCGACGGCGACCAGCTTGGCAAAGAGACTTTCTTTGACGAGGAAACAGATGAAGAAGAGAAAGAAAACATCTGGATGTAAGTATTCTGAATATAGCATAAACATAAAAGGCGACTCCACAAGAGTCGCCTTTTATTATATTTATAAGTTCTGAAGTCTTAAAGCCGTTTTTTGTTCAGATATGTAAATCTGTTCACCTCATAGCCTTAACAACCTTCAAGCCATATTTCTTATTTCAGAACACCGAGTTCCTTGCCAACCTTTATGAAGGCTGCGATACAGCGGTCGAGTTGTTCGCGGTTGTGACCAGCTGAAATCTGAACGCGGATACGCGCCTGCTCTTTTGGAACAACTGGGTAGTAGAAACCAGTAACGTAGATTCCCTCTTCCTGCATCTTTGCAGCATAAACCTGAGAGAGTTTAGCGTCATAGAGCATAACAGCGCAGATGGCACTCTGTGTAGGCTTGATGTCGAAGCCGGCAGCCATCATCTTGTCGCGGAAGTAGTTAACGTTCTCAACAAGGCGGTCGTGAATCTCGTTGCTTTCCTTCAGCATCTTGAACACTTCGAGAGAAGCACCGATGATAGAAGGAGCAAGAGAGTTAGAGAAGAGATATGGGCGGCTGCGCTGACGCAGGAGGTCGATGATTTCTTTTCTACCAGTTGTGAATCCACCAAGTGCACCGCCAAATGACTTGCCGAGTGTACCTGTATAGATGTCAACACGTCCGTATGTGTTGAAGAACTCGCTTACGCCATGACCTGTAGGACCAACAACACCAGCAGAGTGGCTTTCGTCAACCATTACGAGAGCATCATACTTTTCTGCCAAGTCGCAAATCTTATCCATAGGAGCAACGTTTCCGTCCATAGAGAATACACCGTCGGTAACGATGATGCGGAAACGCTGAGCCTGAGCTTCTTGCAAGCACTTCTCAAGTTCTGCCATGTCAGCATTAGCGTAGCGATAGCGCTTAGCCTTGCAGAGACGTACACCGTCGATGATTGATGCATGGTTGAGGGCATCGCTGATGATAGCGTCCTCTTCGGTAAACAAAGGTTCGAACACACCACCGTTAGCATCGAAGCATGCAGCATAGAGGATAGTGTCTTCTGTCTTGAAATAGTCAGAGATAGCGGCCTCGAGTTCCTTATGGATGTCTTGAGTTCCGCAGATGAAACGAACAGAAGACATACCGAATCCCCTGCGCTCCATCATCTTCTTTGCACCCTCGATGAGACGTGGGTGGTCAGAAAGACCTAAGTAGTTGTTTGCACAGAAGTTTAAAACTTCCTTACCTTTTACCTGAATGGCAGCACGCTGTGGGCTTTCAATGAGGCGTTCTTCCTTGTAAAGTCCAGCTTCACGAATCTCAGCAAGAGTCTGGCTGAGATGTTCTTTCATTTTTCCGTACATAGTATTTTGTTAATATTTTAATTAAAAATTGTTTTCACTATGCAAAATAAATGAATATTTTCGACATACGACTTCTTCTGGATGTTTTTTTTTGCAAAACACTCTGATTTTTTAATTTTTTATACTTGATAGATTGTGAATATGAAAAAAAAACACTTATTTTGCAGTCCGTAAGTAAAAATATCGTAAATAAAAACAATAATGAAAAACATTTTAGTCATTGGTTCTACTGGTCAGATTGGCTCAGAACTTACTATGGAGCTCCGCCACCGTTATGGCAACGAGCATGTTATCGCAGGTTATATCACAGGTGCCGAGCCTAAGGGCGAACTCCTTGAAAGCGGTCCTTCTGCTATGGCAGACGTTACTAACGGTGAGATGATTGCCGAAGTTGTTAAGAAGTATAATGTTGATGCCATCTACAACCTCGCAGCGTTGCTGTCTGTTGTTGCTGAGTCTAAACCACGTCTGGCTTGGAAAATCGGAATCGACGGACTTTGGAACATCCTCGAAGTAGCTCGCGAAAACAACTGCCAGGTGTTCACTCCAAGTTCAATCGGTTCTTTCGGCCACAGCACTCCTCACAACCCAACACCTCAGGATACTGTTCAGCGTCCGCAAACAATCTACGGTGTTTCTAAGGTTACAACAGAATTACTTTCTGACTACTATCAGAAGAAATACGGAACTGACACTCGTTCAGTGCGCTTCCCTGGAATCATTTCTTACATAACACCTCCAGGTGGCGGCACAACTGACTATGCTGTTGACATCTACTATTCTGCTGTTCGCGGCGAAAAGTTCACTTGCCCAATCAAGAAGGGTACACTGATGGACATGATGTATATGCCAGACGCTCTGAATGCTGCTATCACTCTGATGGAAGCAGACCCAGCTCGCCTTGTTCATCACAACGGATTCAACGTGGCTTCAATGAGTTTCGACCCAGAAACAATCTACAATGAGATTAAGAAACTTAAGCCAGAGTTTGAAATGGTTTACAACGTTGACCCTCTGAAGCAGAGCATCGCAGAAAGCTGGCCAGACAGAATGGACGACAGCTGCGCTCGCAACGAGTGGGACTGGAAGCCACAGTACGACCTTACTGCTATGACTAAGGATATGCTTGAGAAACTTTCAGCACGACTGCTGAAATAAGGATAAATAAAAAAGGAAGCCACTCGGCTTCCTTTTTTATTTATCATAGTTTTTTTAGGACTTCAATTCTCTTAAAACTTATTTCTGAACAAACTCTTTTTCTACTACACCTTTTCTTGTATTAACCTTGAGAACGATTTTGTCTCCACCTGCAATGTTTGCTGTAGGAATACTGAAGTAAACCTCAGTAGAGTAGTTCTCAGGCACTCCGTTCTGTGCATGATAGAATGTGTAGTAATAAGTCTTATGCCCATCAGCATTGTCTTCAACTTTGTCAAGCACCATGCCTACGCTTTGGCGGTCGTCGCCTCCGCCGCTCGATGCTGTCATAATCTTAACTAATATGTTGAGATATCTGCCAGTTTCAGCCATCCATCCGCTTTCCAGTTCTACTGGGTCGGTCTTCATTTCCTTAATCTTATCGGCAGAAACTGGATAAAGAACTGTTACAGGAGCAAGACTGTAAGGAACAACATTATTCGAGTTCTTTGCCTTTCTGTAATATAATAGTCCTCTATAGATGGTGTCTGCCTTATTAGCCCATTGCACTTCCATGAGGGAATTAAAAGTAAGAGTAGTGTTGTTGTCAGTAACTGCATAGTCAACTTGTGTTGCTGCCTTTGTGTGAAGGTCAACCAAATCGGCTACAAGGTCAGATAAATCGCCTTTTCCAGGTTCATAACTGTCATCGTTGCATGCTGTGAGCAGAGCCATGCAAAGTAGTGATAAAAATAATGTCTTTCTCATGGTAATAATTATTAATTTGACTTGTTAGCTTTTTCGTAATTGAATAGAGGATTAGCATACATGGTTAGCATTCGCTCGCGCAGGAATGGAATGTCCTTGTTTGGCAGGTCAATCTTCTCAATCTGTGCGGCAAGATATTCCTCAAAGTGCTTCACGTCAGTGTCAGAGTAGTTGTTGGCATAATAATTCTTTCCTGTCAGCAAGTCGGCAGCAACATAGTTGTTGGCATAAATCTTGTAGTTGCGGTGAATCTCTTTGTCGATATATTTGGCTGTAGCATCAAAGAATTCAGTTCTTGAAAGCGTGCTGCCTACTTCAGTTAACCAGTTGTCAATGCAAGGAGCACACTGATAGTGGATATCGCCTTTCCATCCCATTATGCCAGTCTGCATACTTACAACATCGTCTTCTGCCGATTTCTTCCATCCTTCGACATCGCGTTTCAGTTGAAACTCTTGTGCTTTCAGATAGTCGCATGGGTCGTACTCATAGCTGATTGCAAGCGGTACGATGTGGAGTTGTTTCAGTCTTTCTGCCAGACTGCCTTCGCCTCCCATTGCCATCATCTTCAGAAGCGCAGGCTGGGTCAGGTCGTTTGAGTCTTTAGCCCTTCCTTCACGTTGTGCAATCCAGATATTGTCGTTCTTCTCTTTGATGACATAGTGCATATATTCAGACATTCGCTGGCTTGCCATAAGCATCTGTCGCGGCTGCAATGAACGCTCCACAATGAACGTCTTGTTGATGCGAGCCAAGTCCTTGACCCATCCACGCGACAGGAGATTGTCGCCAATAGCAACTTCGCAAGTGGTAGAGAAGCCATAGTCAACAAGCAACTTGCTGAGGATAGCAGAGTCGAGCACTATGTCACGGTGGTTTGAAACAAATGTATATCGCTTCAATATTTCAACAGCCGAAACATCCATAGTGCAGCTTGTAGATGCTTTTTCGAGCAAGTCCTCCAAGAAACTGTAGCAGAAAACTTTCTGGAAGTCAAGGCTTGTAAGGCAGCGTTGCATCATTATGCCAATCGTCTCGACATCCATTTCTGGGAAAACGTGACCAAGCACCAGCCTGAACTGCTCGTCAGCCAATAGTCTTTCGTAGGCTTCGGGCAATTCTTCTGGTTCGAATGGTCTTATTGCGTCAAATTGTTTCAGCTCTGTCATGTCAGTATATATATTATATAAAGGTGTAAAGATAAGTTTCAAACACAAGTCTGATAAGAGTAGGGTAGTGCTAACTAAAACTGGTTTTCAACAATCTCTGTAAGCACATCGGTGATGTTAAGTCCTGCAGCACGCACCTGTTGAGGAATGAAACTTGTAGGAGTCATGCCTGGAGTTGTGTTCACCTCAAGCATGTTTATCTTGTCCTTTCCATCTTCGCCACGTGTTATGATGTAGTCAATGCGAATGATACCGTTGCAGTGCAGAATGTCGTAGATAGCCGAAGTGAGATCCTGGGCACGCTTTGCAAGTTCATCTGGAATGCGTGCAGGAGTTATTTCGTCAACCTGTCCGTTGTATTTTGCATCATAGTCGAAGAACTCATTCTTTGTAACGACTTCGGTTACGGGGAATACTACTGTCTTCTTTTTCGTCTTATAGCATCCTACGGTTATCTCGGTTCCGTCGAGGAATGCTTCGACCATGACCTCGCTGCTCTGCATCATGGCATTGCGCAAGGCAGGAGCAAGCTGGTCAGGATTTTTCACCTTAGACACTCCGAAGCTGCTGCCGTCGTTGACAGGCTTAACAAAGCAAGGCATGCCGACAGTCTCAGCTATTGACTTCGGGTCGATGTTGTTTTCCTGACCGCGACGAATCAGTACGCTTTCAGCAACGCGAACACCATAGCCGCGCAGGTATTGGTTGAGCACAAACTTGTCGAAAGTCATTGCTTCCACCAGTACGCCGCTTGTGCTGTAAGGCAGATGTATTAGGTCGAAGTAGCCCTGAAGTATGCCGTTTTCTCCAGGAGTCCCGTGAATAGTGATATAGGCATAGTCGAAAAGAACAGTATTGCCGTTCTCCTTGAAAGAGAAATCATTTAGGTTGATGCGTGCTGTTGTTCCGTCGTTCAGCCAAGCACGCCAGTCAGTACCTTTAATTTCAACAATGTAGATATTATATCTGTCTTTGTCAAAGAACGAATAAAGTCCTTTTGCAGAGCTTATTGAAACATCGTGTTCTGAGGAATCTCCTCCACACACGATTGCGATAGTACGTTTTTGGTTTTTCATTCTATTCTGATTTTTGTTTGTTATCTTTTTTATTTTGTTTCAAGTCTGTCTTCTATTCTTCATACTTCCAGTTAGCTTTCAGGTTGCGCCACTTCTCTATCAGGGCGTTCATGTCGGGAGGAAGCGGGACAGAGAAGTCCATCTGCTGATGTGTTTTAGGATGAACAAATCCGAGAGTCTGTGCATGCAAAGCCTGGCGCGGGCACAGCTTGAAGCAGTTGTTTATGTATGCCTTGTAAGAACTGGTACGCTCTCCTCGCAGTATTTCCATTCCTCCATATCGCTCATCGCCAAACATGGGATGTCCTATGTGGCGCATGTGGGCGCGTATCTGGTGTGTGCGGCCTGTCTCAAGACGACATTCAACGAGAGTTGTATATCCGAATCGTTCCATCACTTTATAGTGAGTTACGGCAGGCTTGCCTATTTCTGAGTCGGGTGGAAACACTGCCATGCGCAGGCGGTCTTTGGGGTCTCTGCCTATGTTGCCTTCAATTCTTCCCTCGTCCTCAACGAAGTTTGCCCAGACAAGAGCCAGATAGCTGCGATGAGTTGTCTTGTTGAAAAACTGGAGTCCAAGCTCTGACTTTGCTTCGGGTGTCTTTGCCACTACCAGCAGTCCGCTTGTGTCCTTGTCTATTCTGTGAACCAGTCCTACTTCAGGATTGTTTGGATCGTAAGTCGGCAGGTTGCGCAGATGCCATGCTATTGCGTGCACAAGCGTTCCTGTGAAGTTGCCGCATCCAGGATGCACCACCATTCCAGCAGGTTTGTTGACAACCATCAGCTCGTCATCTTCATAAATAATGTCGAGCGGAATGTCTTCAGGGTAAATAGTAGTATCGTTCTGCGGCTTGTCAAGCATCAGAGTGATTACATCGCCAGGACGAACCTTGTAGTTGCTCTTGACAGGTTTGTCGTTGGCATGCACGAATCCTGCATCGGCAGCCTTCTGAATGCGGTTGCGCGAAGAGTGTGGCAGGTGCTCTGCCATAAACTTGTCAACACGCAGCGGCACTTGTCCTGCATCGGCAACAATGCGGAAGTGCTCAAACAGTTGCTGCTCGTCGTCTTCAATCTGAGCCACTGTTCTTATGTCGTTTATATCCTCCATGTTAGTCTTCTGGTCCTGTTACAACCTCAAAATCGTCTTCTTCACTGTTTTGAGGAGTTTGTTCTTCTGCATTACCCTCGTCGTCTTCAGGCTCGTATACAGGGTCTATATATGCAACAGAGTCGTTCAAGTCGCGACGGCCGTCGCCAACCTGCAATACGAGAAGTTCTTCTACAGAAACTCTGTCGCCTGCTGAAAGCTGTTTTCCTCGACAAGTAATGCCATAGACCCAATCCTTCTCACCAGGAATAAACTCTGGCTGAGCGAGTTTGAATCCCATAGCTTTCAGCTTCCCTCTTGCCTCTCGATAGGAACTGTTGTCTATAATGTCAGGTATAGCCAGCGTAGGCGGGTGTGCTGAGTTTATAGTCACATAGACTATTCTTCCAGGTTTAGCATATTCGCCTGGCGAGATGGACTGCTCAAGTATGTAGTCAGCAGGCAGCGACTTAACGTAGCCAGTGTCGCTGACCACCAGTACAAGGTCAAGTTCGTCAAGCAGCTCCTCTGCATCGTTGTAGCTCTTGTGAATCAGGTTGGGCACCTCAACCACTTGTCCGTGGTGCGTATATAGGTCGAGCCCAAACTTGATAACCAGTCCAAACAATATCACAACGAGCAGCATCGCTCCGAGATTGCCCCAGAGATATGTGCTTTTTATCTTGTGTATAAACTCCTTTATAGTCATTGCCCCTATTTACTTATGTGAATGCAAAGATAAGAGATTTTTTTCAAAGACACAAAAAAACAGGAAAAGAATAATCTTCCCCTGCCCCTTTTCATTAGTGTTACATAACACGAAAGAGATTACTTTCCGTGATTTTCGTCAGAAACTGTCAGCTTCTTGCGTCCCTTCTTGCGACGTGCTGCCAATACTCGACGACCATTCTTTGTAGCCATTCTCTCACGGAAGCCATGCTTGTTAGCTCTTCTTCTGTTGTGAGGCTGAAATGTTCTTTTCATTGTCTTATACTATTTTAATGTTATTATTTATTTTCGTTTTTATCACCTAAATAATGTGAGTCTACTCCACTTTGGGCTGCAAAATTAGTCATTTCTTTTGAAATAACAAAGAATTATGTGATTTTTAGACCATATTTTATGTTTTTTTCGAGAATTATCGTAACTTTGCAGCGCATTTATGCTCATTGAGTTACAATTTTTTTAATAAATATATCAGAAAAATCATCATGATTAAATCACAAGACATTAAGAAAGGTACTTGCATTCGTATGGATGGCAAGCTCTATTTCTGCATCGACTTCCTGCACGTTAAGCCAGGTAAAGGTAACACCATCATGCGTACTACGCTGAAAGACGTAGTAAGCGGTCGAGTTCTCGAGAAGCGTTTCAACATCGGCGAGGCTCTTGAAGATGTTCGCGTTGAGCGCCGCTCTTATCAGTATCTCTACATGGAGGGACAGGACTACATCTTCATGAATCAGGAGACATTCGACCAGATTCCTATTGCTAAGGATCTTATTACAGGTGTTGACTTCATGAAAGAGAGCGACATCGTTGAAGTTGTTAGCGATGCTGACACAAATACCATCCTCTATGCTGAAATGCCTGTGAAGACTAACCTGCGTATCACACACTCTGAGCCAGGAATCAAGGGCGACACTGCTACAAATGCAACAAAGCCTGCAACACTTGAGACAGGCGTAGAGGTGCGTGTTCCTCTCTTCATCAACGAAGGCGACCTTATTCAGGTAGACACACGCGACGGCAGCTATCTGCAGCGTGTAAAGGAATGAAATATTCTATCATAGTACCAGTCTACAATCGTCCCGACGAGGTTGACGAATTGTTGCAAAGTCTAACGACGCAGACCACCTCCGATTTCGAGGTGGTCATCGTCGAAGATGGGTCTTCTTTGCCTTGTGAAGACGTGTGCCAACGCTATTCTGACAAGTTGGACATCCATTATTTTAATAAACCCAATAGCGGTCCAGGACAAAGCAGAAACTACGGAGCGGAGCGTGCTCACGGCGACTATCTCCTTGTTTTAGATAGCGACGTAGTGCTGCCCGAAGGCTACCTGAAGGCTATTGACGACGAACTGCAACGCAAAGATGCAGATGCTTTCGGCGGTCCTGATGCTGCCCACGAGTCGTTCACACCCGTTCAGAAAGCCATTTCCTACTCCATGACTTCTTTCTTTACCACAGGAGGCATTCGTGGCGGAAAGAAAAAACTCGACAAGTTCTATCCACGTTCTTTCAATATGGGCATCCGTCGCGAGGTTTATCAGCGTCTGGGTGGTTTCTCAAAGATGCGCTTTGGCGAGGACATCGACTTCTCCATCCGCATCTTCAAGGCTGGCTGCCACTGCCGCCTTTTCCCCGAAGCGTGGGTATGGCATAAGCGCCGCACCGATTTCCGTAAGTTTTTCCGTCAGGTTTTCAATAGTGGCATAGCACGAATAAACTTATATAAGAAATATCCCGAATCACTTAAACTTGTTCACTTGCTGCCTGCCGTATTCACGGTTGGAGTGTGCCTTCTTGTGCTTGTATCGGCTGTGGGCCGTGCCATGATGCACTACGATGCTGCCAACTGGCGCATGTGGTACTGGGTTTGTGCCGTTCCGCTGTTGCTGTTGCTTTTCTATTGTCTGCTCATCTTTGCCGACTCTTCCCTGAAAAACCGCTCGCTACGCATCGGTATGCTTAGTGTTGCTGCTGCTTTCGTGCAGCTGATGGGCTATGGCTCTGGCTTCTTGCAGGCTTGGTGGCGTCGCTGCGTAAGGAAGAAAGACGAGTTTCAGGCATTCGAAAAGACTTTCTATAAATAATTATAAACATTTCAGGCGTTTGCTTGCCGTGATGAAGAATGAAGGATAAGCTGAACATAAAAGACTGGAAAGAGGAAGACAGGCCGCGCGAGAAACTCATGTCGCTCGGCGCTGAGGCTCTTTCCGATGCCGAATTGCTGGCTATACTTATAGGTTCGGGCTCTTCGAAAGAAACTTCGGTGGCACTGATGCAGCGTGTGCTGAACGACTGCCACAACAATCTCAACACTTTAGGCAAGCTCTCAATTCCCCAACTCTGCGAATACAACGGCATCGGCGAGGCTAAGGCCATAACCATTCTTGCTGCTACGGAGCTGGGCAAGCGCCGACAGACAGAGAAGGCTGAGGAGCGCAAGGACTTGAGTTCGGCAACGGCTATCTATGAACTAATCCATCCGAAGGTGCAAGACATCGACGTAGAGGAGGCGTGGATAGTGCTGATGAATCAGAACTATAAACTGATTGACTATAAGCGCATCTCTCATGGAGGCATAACCGAAACTGCTGTTGATGTGAGGATAATAATGCGCGAGGCCATTCTGAAAAATGCTACGATACTGGCTCTCTGCCACAACCATCCTTCTAACAATCCGCGACCAAGCACCAACGACGACCAGCTGACGCAAAGGGTGAAGCGGGCTTGTGAAACGATGAGAATATACTTCCTTGACCACATCATTGTTGTTGACGGCAACTACTATTCCTACCACGAGCAGGGAAGGCTGTGAGGTCGGATTAAGGATTAATGAAGGATTATGAGGGATTAAGTGATTAAGGACGAATGATTTAAGGGTGCAAAACCTGTAACACTATAAAATCAAAATAACCATGACACAAGAAGAGAAAACAGACATAGAAGAGCGCATAGTTGATGTGCTTAAAACAGTTTTCGACCCCGAAATCCCTGTCAACGTATGGGACTTGGGCATGATATATAAGATAGAAGTCAACGAAGATAAGACCGTTGATATCGACATGACGCTGACTGCTCCTAACTGTCCTGCTGCCGACTACATCGTGAGCGACGTAAAGACTAAGGTGGAGAGCGTAGAAGACATTGAGGCTGCCAATATCAATCTCGTGTTCGAACCAGTTTGGGACTATAGCATGATGAGCGAAGAGGCACGAGTTGAACTTGGTTTCGATTAGCGAGAATATAAGTTTGTAAGTTTTTAACTTAAAAACTCAACAAATCATTAAATAACCCACCAAAATGAAAAACGTATATTTCCTTTCAGATGCACATCTCGGTTCGCTGGCAATTCCACATTCGCGAATGCAGGAGCGACGACTCGTAAGGTTCTTAGACACCATAAAGGACAAGGCTTCTGCCATATACCTGCTTGGCGACATGTTCGACTTCTGGTATGAATACCGATATGTTGTCCCTAAAGGTTATACACGCTTTTTAGGCAAAATCTCAGAACTGACCGACAACGGAGTTGAAGTCCACTATTTCACGGGCAATCACGACATCTGGACCTACGGCTATCTCGAAAAAGAGTGTGGAGTAATCATCCATCGTCAGCCGCTCACCTGCGAGATAGGCGACCGCATCTTCTTCCTTGCTCATGGCGACGGACTTGGCGACAGCGACAAGAGGTTCAGGTTCCTGCGCTCAGTCTTCCACAACCGTGTGTGCCAGTTCCTCTTCAGCAGCCTGCATCCGCGTTGGGGAGTGAGTTTCGGACTGCAATGGGCTAAGCACTCCCGTCTGAAGCGCATCGACGGAAAAGAGCCTCCTTACATGGGCGAGCATAAAGAGCATCTGGTGCTGTTCACAAAAGATTATATGGCAACTCACCCCGACATAGACTATTTCATCTATGGACACCGACACATAGAGCTCGACCTGATGCTTTCGAGAAATACAAGAATGATGATTATAGGCGACTGGATTTCGCAGTTTACCTATGCTGTGTTCGATGGCGAACACCTCCTTCTTTCTGAATATGAAGAGGGTGAAAGTCAGTTCTGATAAAGAATACAGAAAAATCTGAGTAATCAGAATGATCCGATTATTCAGAAAAAATCCTAATAATCAGACTACCCAGAATAGTCAGAAAAATTTTGACAAAATTTTTCTGATTGATTAACTGAAGCGTAAAATTAAGGGCAACTTTTCGAACTTGAGATTTTTTTCTTGCAAATATGCGAGTATTTGAGCGGTTTTTTGCAATTTTAGGCAACTCGTTATAAATCAACATCTTATAACTTTTATCTCAAAATTCATAATTTCTGAAAAAGTGAAAGGGCACCTTTGACCATGCGATATGCCACATATCGCAGTGTCATATGCCACGTTTGACATCGCGAAAGGGCACCTTTCGCAATTTTGTTCCTCATGCTTGTTTACAAAGTTTATACTAATTGATTAACAAATAAACGCTTTTTTACATTTCGTGCGTGCCAGCTCAAAAAACGACTCCAATTTTTTCTCTAGATTGAAAAATCGGTTTGTCAAAATCTTTCATACTTTTCTTGTTGAAAAATCTTGACAAAACGACTTTAAAATGTTGCATGTATTTCTTCCTAATCACTGATTTCCCAACGAGTACATTTTCGTAAGTTTTTTATGGTGTTCAGATCAAGCCTTAATAGTTTATTGCCTAACTAAGGTTGGATTCTTACGAAACTTAAATTAACCTATTGTTATATAGGCTTAAACTTTGAGGCATCTTTGATGTAAATTAAAAATAAAGTAATATATTTGAGGCAACAAACTAATAAACGGATTTACTTTTCCTGTTGATAGTGATAATTATGAAGCGGTGCTTATTTACTTTAATAGCTTTTTTTTGCTTACTCTTGACTTCTGCGCAGGTAAGAGTAGATGCTGGCAGCTCTCCTACACCCATGAAGCCAGTTGAAAAGATAATCTATGACACGGCTCATGTAACAGTGATTTATGACTATGGTTGTTCTGAAGCCATTGTTAATGGTTCTCCTTCTCGGAGGTATAGTGAAGTTGCGCTATTCATTGGAGAAAAGTATATAGGGACAATGGATTGGAGAGGATTTAAGGCGGACTCCCTTCAAGATGATTTCTATAGGAACAAAAGAGGCTCATTTGAAGACTTTTTAAATTGTTATATAAATGATGAGCAGAATATTTCTGCATATAGTTATCCTGTTGTTGTAAATTTAGAAAGTCAAGTTGCTACATTGCTTCTGTCAACAACTTTATCGGATTATAGATATTGCCAGCAACTTCCAAATATAGAATGGAAGTTGGAGAATGAAGAAAAGAAGATAAAGGGCATCAGATGCCTAAAGGCAACATGTCGCTTTGGCGGCAGGGATTGGACCGCCTGGTATGCTCCAGAGTATGCCATTCCCTACGGTCCATATTTGTTTAATGGTCTGCCAGGCTTGATAATGCAGGTTGTTGATAAGAAAAAAAACTTTGCCTTTAAGTTCAAGGGCATTGAGAAGAACAGCTCAGGCAGATATATCTATATGAACAAGATAGAAAATGAGATAGAGACCACTCGTGAGAAAGCCCGCGAAGGAATAAAGAATGCGCGTAAAGATCCAACAGCGGCAATGAGAGAAGCTGGCTTAATTCCGCAGAATGCAAGAAGTGGAATTGATTCGTATACACAAGGTGTTGGTGAACCTTACAACCCAATAGAACTTGAATAAAAAGATATTAATATGAGGCGTTTTATTTTTATTACAATCCTAATAATAAGTCTTTATGATGTGTCTGCACAGATAAGGATAGAGTCTGTAGGTCCTCCGCAACCTGTTAAACTTACGCAGAAAGAAATCTACGATTCTGCTAAGGTTACCGTATTCTATGACTATGGCTGTTTAGAACCAACTTTTAATGGCCCGAATGTCCGTAAATACAGTGAGGTTATTTTGCTTATTGGAGAAAAATATATAGGCTCAATGGATTGGAGAAATTATAAAGTTGACTCAATACAAGATGATTTCTATTGGAATAAAAGAGGTAATAGCGATGACCTTGCAAATTATATTGTAAATGATGAGCGTTTTCATCCTGCCTATAGGTTTCCTGTTGTTGTAAACATGGACTCTCAAGAGGCAACATTATATATACAATCTTTTTCTGGAAGTTATAAGTATAACCAACAACTTCCAAAGATGGACTGGAAGTTAGAGAATGAAGAAAAGAAGATAAAGGGCATCAGATGCCTAAAGGCAACATGTCGCTTTGGGGGCAGGGATTGGACAGCCTGGTATGCTCCAGAGTATGCCATGCCTTACGGACCTTACCTTTTTCAAGGTCTGCCAGGATTGATAATGCAGGTTGTTGATACAAAGAAAAATTTTGCATTTAAGTTCAAGGGTATTGAGCAGCATGAGTATAGACGCTGTATATATTTACACCACAATGAGAAAACAATTATAACTACCCGTGAAAAAGCGCGAGAAGCCGTGAAGAATATATATAAGAATCCAATAGGAGCAATGGTTGAAAATGGTAATCTCCCAAAGGATAATATCCTTCTAAATGCAAAGAAAAGTCTTCTTTACAACCCAATAGAACTTGAATAAAAAGAGATTAAATAGATATGAGACGTATATTATTTATAGCAATCCTCTTAATCAGTCTTTATGATGTGTCTGCGCAGATAAAGATAGAGTCTGTAGGTGCTCCCTCACCGATAAAACTGCCGCACAAGGAAGTGTTTGATTCTGCTAAGATAACTGTTTTCTACGATTATGGCAGTAAAGACTCTTTCCTTCGTAATATTCCTGTTAAAAGATATGGTGAAGTGTTGTTGCTCATAGGTGATAGATATATGAGAACGATGGACAAGGCTTCTTTCTTGATAGATTCAGTCACGGCAGATTATTACTGGAACAAGACAGGCAATTTTGATGACCTTATGAATTTAATTGTAAATGATGAGCGTTATCGTCCGTCTTATAATTATCCAGTCGTTGTGGACTTAGATAAGCAAGAAGCTATTTTGCGGCTATCAATTTTTTCATTATGTTATAAGTATAAAGAGCAACTTCCAAGAATAGAATGGAAGCTGGAGAATGAAGAAAAGAAGATAAAGGGCATCAGGTGCCTTAAGGCTACTTGTCGCTTTGGGGGCAGGGATTGGACAGCCTGGTATGCTCCAGAGTATGCCATGCCTTACGGTCCATATTTGTTTAACGGCCTGCCAGGATTGATTATGCAGGTTGTTGATAAGAAAAAGAACTTTGCCTTTAAGTTCAAGGGCATTGAAAAGAACAGCTCAGGCCGATATATCTATATGAACAAGATAGAAAATGAGATAGAGACTACTCGTGAGAAAGCCCGCGAAGGAATAAAGAATTATTGCAAAGATCCTACAAAAGTATTAAGAGAGCTGGGGAGGCTCCCTGAAAATAAAACTAGTATAGTTGAAGTTTATACTCAAGGCCATGGTGTTCCTTACAACCCAATAGAGCTTGAGTAGAGCAAAGGTAAATGAGGCATTTGTTATCAATAATATTCTTGTGCTTGTTTTCTCTTAATATTCATGCGCAATATTCGGAGCGCAGAGTTACGGGGAAAGTGACTGATACGGAGACTAAAGAAGCGTTGCCGTATGTTTCTTGCAAGGTGATGAACCAGCAAGAGCAGATTGTTGCATTTGCTACAACCAACACTAAAGGCGAATATTCGGTAGCGATTGTAGAAGATGCTCACTCGCTGGTGTTCTCTCTCATAGGATATAAGGATGTGGTGTTTCCTGTAAAGAGCGTAGGCAGCAGGAGAAATGTGGGCATGGATCCTACGGAATATGTGCTGAAGGAGGTTGCTGTTACGCCTCGTAAGATTGAGCAGCGCGAAGACACTGTGAAGTATAACGTGTCTGCTTTCAGAAACAAGACCGACAAGTATCTGGAAGATGTGTTGAAGAAGATGCCTGGAATTGCTGTCTCGGCAAGTGGCGACATCACATATAAAGGCGAGGGCATAGGTCAGTTCACGATAGAAGGGCAGAACCTGCTTGGCAGCCGATATAACCAAGCTACTCGCAATATGCCTGTTGATGCTATTGCACAAGTGCAGGTGGTGGAAAACGACCAGCCTATACATGTGCTTAAGGGTCGAAAGCCTTCGAGCAAGGCAACGCTTAACATAAAGCTGAAGAAAGGTTTTCTTGCCCGACCGTTTGGAGAATGGCAGGGAGGCATAGGACTTGGACTTGACAAAAACACGATCTGGGACAACAAGCTGACGCTGATTATGGTTGGAAGGAAAAAACAGATGCTGATGAATGCAAGCATGAATAATAACGGGAAAAATCTCAGCACAAACACGATGTCGCATATAGGCATGATTGATTTCGACAACCGAATAGAGCAACCTGAAAATCTTCTGACTAAGGGCTTGAGGCTTCTGCCTCCTACTAACGAAAACAGGTATCTGCAAAACAAATCGTATTCTGTAGGACTGAATCATCTTCGCAGACTGGGCAGGTATGGCAATTTGCGAACAAACATAACTTATTACGGAAATAGCGATGTGGCTTCCGACAGCACTTCGCGAATATATGGCGGTGCCTACGACTTTTCACTATATGAGGCCAACAGGCATAAGGCAACGGAACACACCATCGCCCCAGAGTGGAAATTTGAGATAAATGCCCCAAAGGTGTATATGACTGATGAATTATCAGGAATGTTTTCTTATTCGGTTGACCGAAACAGGCTGAACAGCAATTCGCTGCACATGAGCGAGAGCAATGCCCGCCATCCCTTCCAGTTGCAGAACCGTTTGCAGATGACGTTGAGAAGCGGCAGGAAGTATCTTAGCCTTAAGTCAATAGTAAACTATTATAAAAGGAGCGAGCAGCTTAATGTACGCCAGCTTGAAGGCTCCGACACGATAGGCAGCAGCATAGTCGTTTCTTATTCACGCACCGAGTTAAGTCGCTTTCTCATGCGCAACAGTGCCTCTACTGGCTGGATTCTGTGGGGAAACAGTTTTGAACTGAAGTACGGAATGGAATATGCCCGACACAAATTAGGAACCGACAGCATTCCGCGCAGCATAGTCAGCAGCCAGTATAGTTTGTTTAAGAACAATATTAGTACAAACTATCATATATCGTTTCCCCGCAATTCTATAAATATAGAGTTGCCAGTCAACCTGCTTGTCAGTCATCTGGCATGGAAGAAGGAGAACACAGATGCAACCTACACATATATATCCCCGTCGGTATCGTGGCGATATAACATCACTCCGATGCTGCGATTCAATTTCAGGGCAAGCATCGGCAAGGATATATCGAGCGAGATAGTTTCCCGCCATGCCTACTACAGCAGCTACAGGTCGTTGCAGGTGTTGCCCGACGAAATAGGCTGGATTAAGTCTTCGTCGGTTTCGATGTCAGCCTATTATGCTAATTTCTCAAACATGGTGACGTGGAGCATAACGGGTATGGCATCAAGGAGAAAGGCAGACCACTATAATATCTATTCCTATCGCCAACAACTTACGGAGATTGTACCCACTTGGCAGGATGCCGTCTCGTCATTCTATTTTGCAGGACTCACAGCCGACAAGACGCTGACGCGAATAGACTTCCAGATAAAAACAGCATTGAGCTATACTCGCAATGAGATTCCGCTGGAGCAGAACGGAATGAAACAAGACATCAGTTCAAATGCCTTGTCTGCCAATCTGATGCTTATATGGGATAAGATTTCGTGGATTGTTCTTCGAAACAGTACAACATTCAATATTACCTGGCAAGACCGTTTTGAGAATCGCAGCCACAATTCGAGACGAAGTATATTCAGTATTTTCCAGATTGACTGCTATCCCCTGCAGAAACTGAATATGCAGATGTCGCTGGAGCAAAACACTACGGAGACGGATAGAGGAAAATACTCCACCAATATATTTCTTGATGTCTCGGCAAAGTATGTGCTTAACAAGCGCACCGAACTTTCGTTGCGGTTGAGTAATCTGCTGAATCGCAAGCAATACGAAGATGTATCTTTCTCAGGTCTTACCACCACCTATCTGTCAATGCCGCTGCGAGGAAGAGAACTTCTTTTTGTCCTCAATATGAATATTTAGTTGTTGCCGTTGATTGGAACAGGCATTCAACTATAGTTCATGGTTTTGCTTGATTAAAGTATTAAGGGAATGTAGGCGAGTTGAGAAGTTCTCTGCATTCATAACTCAAACCATAATAGAAAAAAAGGAGAGCGTTTCTGCGCTCTCCCCTCGTTCGCTAAAATATCTGTCTCAGGCTGGTTTCTTGGATAGGAAGGAAACAATCATCCAAACCTTCTTTTCCTGTTCTTTCAGGTAGTCGCTCATTAGCGAAACGGTTACCTCATCGCCAGCCTCTGACGCGGATTGTAAAACCTTACGCTCCTGTGATATCAGTACAGACAGAGTCTCTACAACCTTTTCCATTCCTTCACGGCCTGATGGGTCGAAGCCGTCCTCCTTTACGTTTGCCACCTTCAGATATTCGCTGTATCTGTTTTCGGGTGTTGCTCCTAACTGGAGTATGCGCTCGGCAACTTCGTCAACCTTGTCGGCTACGTCGTCGTAGTATTCTTCATACTTCTCGTGGAGATGGAAGAATCCTTTGCCTTTAACGTTCCAGTGGAAACCGCGAAGATTACTATAAAACACTTGCAAATCTGCTAATAGCTGTGATAAGCCTTCAACTACTTTGTTTACTTTCTTCTGGTCTAAACCAGTAAATTCTAATGTTTTCATATTCTTTAATTTTTTAAGTTGTTATTTTCTCTTTTTCACTGCAAAGATATATTTTAAATAAGCATGCTCCAACTGATATTTTCTATTTGCCGATTGATTTTATTTATAACTATCTGCAATCTGCTGACTGCCAGTGTCTTTGCCGAAGAATAAGACTCGCAGAATTTGTTTATGTTTTCTCTTGAAAGAATAATAAAAGGCTCTGATGAATAAAGAAAAAGCAATTTGCTTTGTCCGTCTCGAATTATTTATTTAACTTTGCGACAAATAAAAACTGTGCCAGATGCAGTTTAGAACAAACCTGATACATTCGTCTATTAGTTTAATAGCACTTATCCAGATGAGGAAAACATTACTTATATTGATATTTGTAGCATTGCCTCTCTTTGCAGCAATGGCTGACAGGCATCCCGTGAAAAACAAATCGGTGAAGGGAAGAAGTGAAACTGAGGTAAAGACTGGCAGCTTAAAGCCAACCATGACGGAATGGCACGACATGGAGGTGAACGAGATAAACCGCCTGCCAATTCACACTTCATTCTTTGCTTATAGCGATGCGCAGTCAGCAAGGTCTGGAAGTAAGGAAGGCAGCGACAGATATTTGTCGATGAATGGCAAATGGAAGTTCAGCTGGGTGGCTGATGCCGACAAGCGACCAGATGACTTCTATCGTACAGACTATGACGACTCGGCATGGGACTTGCTGGATGTACCTGCCTTGTGGGAACTGAACGGATATGGCGACCCTGTCTACCTCAATGTTGGTTATGCGTGGCGAGGACACTTCGAAGAAGCACCGCCCGCTGTACCCGTAAAGGACAATCATGTTGGCAGCTATCGCCGAGTTATAGACTTGCCCGAAAACTGGGATGGCAAGCAGGTGATAGCCCATTTTGGCAGCGTAACCTCTTGCATCTACTTGTGGGTTAACGGCAAGTTTGCAGGCTATGCAGAAGACTCAAAGACGGCAGCTGAGTTTGATATTACACCTTATATATATAAAGGAAAGAACCTGATAGCATTTCAGGTGTTCAGGTGGAGCGACGGGTCATGGTGTGAAGACCAAGACTTCTGGAGGCTTAGCGGAGTGGCACGCGACTGCTATCTGTACAGTCGTAATGCAAAAGCGCATCTTGACGACATACGCGTTACCGCCGATTTGATAAATGGCTATCGTGACGGACATCTGCTTATTGACACTAAGACTACGGGCAATGTGGAGTTAAGCCACAGGCTGCTCGATGCTGACGGAAAGGAAGTGTGGCGAGGAACAGAAGCCGACATAACGCTGAAGAACGTTAAAGCATGGACTGCGGAGACACCTTATCTCTACACTCTTGAAACAACCGTGAAAGAAAGACCTGAAAAGAAGAAAATAAGTAATGGCAATGATAATCGGAATGTTGCTGACAATGTAGAGACAATATGTACAAAGGTAGGTTTCCGCCATGTTGAAATCTTGCCAAACAAAGGTATTGGAGGCGGCACGCAGCTTACGTTAAATGGCAAACCAATACTAATAAAAGGAGTTAACCGCCACGAGATGGATCCCGACGGAGGATATATTGTAAGCAAGGAGCGCATGATTGAAGACATCAGGCTGATGAAGCGTTTCAATATAAATGCAGTGCGCACTAGTCATTATCCCGACGACCCTGTTTGGTATGACCTCTGCGACGAGTATGGACTCTACGTAGTGGCAGAGGCAAATCAAGAGAGTCACGGTCTGGGCTATGGTAAAGATTCTTATGCAAAGAAACCTTTGTTTGCGAAGCAGATTCTTGAACGCAATCAGCATAATGTTGCAACTCACTATAATCATCCTTCAATAATAATATGGTCACTTGGTAATGAAACTGCCGACGGGCCAAACTTTGCTGCTGCCTACCAGTGGGTTAGAAGCCAAGACAAGATGCGCCCTATTCAGTGGGAACAGGCAAGAGGAGGAGAGAGCACCGATATCAACTGCCCTATGTATTGGACTCATGACGAAGTGGAGGCATATGCTAAAGATGAGAAACAGACAAAGCCACTGATACAATGTGAATATGCTCACGCTATGGGCAATTCGTGCGGAGGTTTTAAGGAGTACTGGGACCTTGTGCGCAAATATCCTAAGTATCAGGGAGGATTCATCTGGGACTTTGTTGACCAGGGACTTCGCATGAAAGGCAAGGGCTATGAACTGTCATACCACTATGGGGGCGACTTCAACGACTATGATCCTTCTGACAATAACTTCAACTGCAACGGACTTGTCTCTCCCGACCGTGTGCCAAATCCGCACATGTACGAAGTTGGCTACCAGTATCAGAACATTTGGACGGAATGGGAAGATGTGGGCAATAGGCAGATTCGCATTCACAACGAAAACTTCTTCCGCGACCTTAGCAATGTTAGGTTGCATTGGAGACTGATGTATATGGGAGCTGTTTTGAAAGAAGGAACAGTTGAAAACATAGATTGCAAACCACAACAGTCTGTCAGCCTATGCTTTGACACAGATGTAGATCCTGAAAAGTTTGATGTATTTCAGCATTTATATGATGATGACAATCACAATCATGAATTATTGCTGAATATTGATTACGAGCTGAAAAACGATGAGTCTTTGCTGAAGCAAGGCGATGTTGTGGCCTATCAGCAACTGGTAATGTATGATATTAAAGACTCATATAAAGAAATAAAGCAGCCAAGTCTGAAAGTAGTTGACAAAAGAGGCGATAGCATGTTGGTTGTTAGTAACAAATACTTTAGAGTGGCTTTTGATAAGGCGACAGGACTGCTCGCAAGCTATCAGGCAAACGGCAGACAACTGCTTGGCGAAGGCGGAACGCTGAAACCAAACTTCTGGCGTGCTGTTACTGACAACGACATGGGGGCATCGCTGCAACGCAAGTCGAAGGTATGGAGAAATCCAAAGATGACCCTGCTCTCATTAGATTTCTTGAAAAAGAGAAAAGACCTGGCTGTTGTTAAAGCAATATATGGTCTGCCTGAAGTTGATGCTACATTGACTATCAGCTATTCAATACAAGGCGATGGAAGTATTGATGTTGTGCAAAGTATTAACACCGAAGGCATAGAAGAGCTGCCTGCAATGCTTCGCTTTGGCATGGTATTGCAGTTGCCTTACGATATGGATAAAAGCGAATATTATGGCAGAGGTCCTATAGAGAACTATCCCGATCGTAACTCTTCGCAACGTCTTGGTGTTTACAAGCAGACAGCCGATGAACAATTCTATCCCTATATACGTCCGCAGGAAACAGGTTTGAAGACTGATGTGGACTGGTGGGAGCAGGGCAACGGCAAGGATGCTAAAATTAAGATAATAGGAAAGAAACTATGCATGTCTGCACTCCACTACGATGTTGAGGCTCTTGACGAAGGCGATGAGAAGCATCAGCGCCATTCTGCTGACGTGCCGCGCTCACGCTATACCAATCTCTTTATCGACGGGATGCATGCAGGATTGGGAGGCATTGATAGCTGGAGCAGTCGCGCAGAAACACTGCCAAAGTATAGAATAATTCCCGACAATCAGTCATTTCACTTTATAATAAAGCCCAATGTGATTATCGGAAGATAGCAAGGAAAAGTGTTTGCTAAATGAGTTGCAACTCCACCAACATCATATTTTTGTAAGTTGGAATAGTAACTTAATATTTGTAGCACACATAGCCTTTTTTCTGAAAAATCAGAGTGTTAAACGTTTTTTAACTTCAAGTTTGATATTAAAGAGAGCATTTATAACTAAATTTGCAACCACAATAAACACAAAACGACTATGAAGAAGTTACTTTTATCAATTACTGTAGCTTTGTTCGGACTTATCGGAACCGTACAAGCTCAACTTCCTGCGGTAACACTAAAGACTATCGACGGAAAAACTGTTCGTACAGACACATTGTCAAACAATGGTAAACCTTTCATCGTGGACTTTTTCGCCACATGGTGTAAGCCTTGCAATCGCGAGCTCGATGCTATAGCAGAGGTCTATGACGAGTGGAAAGAAGAAACTGGCGTGAAAATCTATGCTATATCAATTGACGTAGCGCAGAATGTTAACAAGGTTAAACCTCTTGTTGACAATCACGGATGGGAATACGACGTGCTGCTCGACCCTAATAGCGACTTCAAACGTGCATTAGGTATTCAGATGATTCCTTACGTGCTGGTATGTGATGGAAATGGTAACATTGTCTACAAGCATAACGGCTATACTGACGGAGCTGAAATAGAACTAATAGAGAAAGTACGCGAACTCCTGCAATGATTCGCAATAGTATAACAGAATAATAATAAAGAATGGATGTAGGAGCGGAGCAATGTGCTTCTACATCATATCCGTATATATAAGACAACACAAAGACATGAAACGCATCTACCTTTTTATAGCTACGGCTTTGCTCGTATGTGGTAGTGTCTCTGCCCAAGACGACAACAAGGTGACTGTAAGTGGAAGTATTCAGAGTGACGTGCTAATTCCTCAAGACGACAAGAAAATCGGCACAGAGGAAACAAGCCACTGGGGACTTACCAATTCTTATGCAGACGTTCAGATAGGAAGTAAATATCTTGACGCTGGAGCGAGAGTGGAATTCCTGCGCTTTCCGTTGCCTGGTTTTGAAAAAGACTTTAAGGGATGGGGACTTGCCAACATCTATGCAAAGTTTCATACTGAGGAATTTGACTTAACTGTTGGTAACTTCTACGACCAGTTTGGTTCTGGATTTATATTCAGAACTTACGAAGAGCGTGCACTTGGCATTGACAATTCTCTGCTTGGGGCCCGCCTGGCAGTACGCCCAGTTAAGGGAGTTCAGATAAAAGGACTTACAGGTCAGCAACGCCGCTATTGGGCACACAACGACTCTTGGGTTTCGGGTGCCGACATGGAGTTGAGCCTTGACGAGTGGTTTAAAGGACTCTCTAACAATAATACTTATATCACTCTTGGTGGTTCTTTCGTTAACAAGCATGAGTCTGACGAGGACATCATGGCAGACCCGCTTCATAAACTCAACCTTCCTCACAATGTTAATGCTTGGGATGCACGAGTAAGATTGCAGAAAGGAGGACTCAATGTACTTGCTGAGTATGCACAGAAGACTCAAGACCCCTCTTACGACAATGGATACATCTACCGTCGTGGAAACGTAGCCATGCTTTCTGCAAGTTATTCGCAGCGAGGCATGAGCCTCTTGTTACAGGCAAAACGCTCAGACAACATGTCGTTCCGTAGCCGTAGAACAATGACAGGTACTTCTTCTTTCATCAACCATTTGCCAGCCTTCACGCTCGACCACACATACGCACTTGCTGCACTTTACCCATACGCAACAAATCCTAATGGAGAATGGGCTTATCAGGCAGAGTTCGGTTATCTTTTCAAGAAAAATACATTCTTAGGCGGCAAGTACGGAACAAGCGTTAAGATTAACTTCTCTCATGTTGAGGGCATCGACAAGAATCCTAAGACACTCAATGGTTTGTCAAGAGGTAGCGAAGGCTATGGTTCTTCATTCTGGAAGTGGGGCGATGACGGCATGTACTATCAGGACATCAACATACAGATAGCAAAGCGAGTAACAAAGACATTCTCGTTTAACTTTATGTATATGAACCAGTTCTATAACAAAGCTGTTGTAGAAGGACATGGCGACAAGATACGTTCCAACATCTTTGTTCTCGACGCAAAGAATAAGTTTAACAACAAGACCACTCTTCGTGGAGAGTTGCAGTATTTGCAGACAAGCCAGGATGAAGGCAACTGGATGTTCGGACTCTTAGAACTTTCGCTTGTTCCTCACTGGATGTTTACAGTCAGCGATATGTATAACTGTGGTAAGACCGATATCCATTACTATCAAGGTCTTGTTACATTCAATACAGGTTCTCACCGCTTGGCTGTCGGCTATGGCCGTACCCGTGCGGGCTTCAACTGCTCTGGTGGTGTCTGCCGTTATGTGCCAGCACAAAAAGGTGTAACCGTCTCATATAATTACAATTTCTGATTTCTGTGATAATTATAAGAAAGAAAAAGACATGAAACTAAAAACTTTAATATATTCTATTTTAGGTGTTGCTGCATTAGCACTTAATTCGTGCAGCAATGTAGATGAAGAAGACAGATATATCTATATGCCTCCACCAGAAGTGGGTCGCAATGTGCTTATCGAAGACTTCACTGGTCAGAATTGTGTTAATTGTCCTAACGCTCACGAACTTGTAGACGAACTTCTTGAGCACTACGGTAACGGACACGTTGTGGCTGTCAGCATCCACGCTGGTGCTTTGGCTATAGCAAACGATGCAAAGCACCCATACGGTTTAAAGTTTCCTCTCGGCGATGAATATAACAATCACTGGGGTATTGAGTCTTGGCCAATGGGACTTGTAAACAGAACAGGCGTGCTGCCATATACATCATGGAGTGCTGCGGTATATAGCGAGATTCAGAAGACCACGCCTTTAGACATTCATGTAGCTACAGACTATAACGAGTCGAATAGAGTCTTGACTATCAATGTAAGCACATTGGCAGGAAGTGCTGTAAATGGTAAACTTCAAGTGTGGCTGACTGAAGACGGAATCGTTTCGCGCCAGATGATGCCTAATGGCAAACGTAACAACAACTATGTTCATAACAATGTTTTACGCGATGCAGTAAATGGAACATGGGGAGTTGACTATACTGCAGCAGCAGGTGCAGAGATTCCTTTCAACTATACTTATACAGTTCCAGAAGACTGGGAAGCTGAGAATCTTGCTGTAGTTGCCTTCGTTTATAACGATAGCGGTGTGCAGCAGGTTGTTCGTAAACCTCTTAAAGAAGTCATTGTTAATGATACTACAGATACTCCAACCGAATAGTTTCGGTGGAGTTATCTGTTTTTTTGTTTTTAAAGGTAATAACAATAAAAACTGAACAAGAATATGAAAAAATTATTTACACTAATCGCCGTACTTGGTATGGCAGCGTATGCAAACGCACAGTCATTCGTATTCACTATGAAGGGTGAAGTGCTTGACGACAATGCAACTGTTGAAATCAAAGCCCGTGAGTATCTTTCACCTTATGAATATAAAGGCGAGACTTTTTATGAGTGGCTTATTGATTGTGGTACTGGTGAAGACTTGCTTCTAAAGAATAATACTGGTAGTGATATCCCTTATCATGCAGTTCTTACAACTCCTGAGAACGAAACAGACTGGGCAATATCATGGTGTATGGGAATGACATGCAAGCAAGTTCCTGAAACTCCATTTGATATGGATGAAACCCTTCCTGCAAATGGCAGCCAAAGCGTAGAATATCATGTTGATATAGAACCAGAAGCAGAAGACTACGGTACAATGCTTTCAACAATCAAGGTTGAGGCAAATGGCGAAAGCCGCACCGTAAACATTCGTTTCGTTTATGATGAGACTTCAAACTCAATTGCTTCTGTAGGAAATGGAAACGCTGTTGAAGTTGCTCGTTTTACAGTAGACGGTCGCCAGTTGACAAAGCCACAGCGCGGTCTCAACATTGTTAAGATGTCAGACGGTTCTATTAAGAAAGTATTAGTAAAATAAATTGTAAGTTAAACATATTAAAACAAAACTGATTATGATGAAAAGATTACTAACAGTGGTTGCATTCGTTGCAGCCGCATTGAGCATGAATGCTCAGGTGTTCAAGGCAGAGTCTGTGAAAAACTTTGCTAAGAAAAACATAATGGCTTCACCAGCTAAGGCAGCAACTGGAACAATCTGGTGGGGTTATGGAGATATTAATACAGTAGAAGATTACGGTCTTTTAGGTACTCAGAGAACAGAAACTTATGACATTGCAATGCGCATCACTGGCGATAATTCAACAGTTGTAGGTAAGACTATTAAGGCTATCAGCATTGCTTTATATCAGAAAAATGTACTCAAGGACGTTAAGGTTTGGCTTTCTACTAGTTTGCCAGCTTCTGCTTCAGCAGCCAACATTTGCTGTGTAGATGTTCCAAGTGCAGACTTAGTTGATTTATATACCGACGGCAAGACCATTGACGTTGAGTTGCCAGAGGCTTACACAGTAACAAATCAAGGTGTTTACGTTGGATATACCTTTACTGTTACTAACGTTTCAGGACAAGGTGGTCAGTATCCTATCGTAATGTTGAAAGAAACCGACGTACCTAATACATTGTTCATCAGCACTCCTGCTGTAGGTGGATGGCAAGATGCAAAGCAGTATGGTATGTGTGCTTCTCGCGTATTGCTTGAAGGCGAATTCGCTTCAGACAATGCTGCATTTGCTGACTTTGGCAATATAGTTGTTGCTATGAATGGAACAGTAAAGAAAAATGTTGCACTCATAGGTAAAGGTGTTAATCAGGTAAACAACATCAGCTATAAGATGACTATTGACGGTGTTGATCAAGAAGAAAAGACTGTCAATGTTAACCCTGCAATTTCTCTTGGAACTACAGGCAATGTAGAAATAGAATTCCCTGGTGCTTCTGAAGCAAAAGTACAAGATGTTAAATTGACAGTAACAAAGGTTAATGGCGAAAGCAGTGAGGTTGAAGCAAATGCTGCAACAGGAAAGATTACAACAGTATCAAAGCTGGTTGATCGTGGCATTGTTGTTGAAGAGTTCACTGGTACAGGCTGTGGATGGTGTCCACGTGGCTGGGTAGGAATGGAAAAGATGCGCGAGAAGTTCGGTGACAAATTCATCGGTGCTGCAATCCATCAATTCAATGGCTCAGACCCTATGTATATTACCCCAGCAAATTATGCTAGTTTAAGTTTTGGAGGCGCTCCTTCTTGTATGATTAACCGTGCATCTGGCAGTATAGATCCTTATTATGGTACTGGTGATGATATTTGTGACGATATCCAGGCTGCACTTGAAGTTCCTGCAGTGGTAGGTTTGGATGTAACTGGTGAATATAACGAAGACGGCACAGAGGTAAATGCTAAAGCTACTGTTGAAGCGCTTATCGATGGCGGTCCTTATGCAATAGAGTATGTTCTGATTGCTGATGGACTCGAAGGTGGTACAAGCTCTTGGAAGCAGTCTAATTATTATACATCTTATTCTTCTTCTCAGCTTCCTGAAGATATTGCTCCATTCGGAAATGGCGGTGCATGGGGACAGGATAAAGTTTCTCTCGTATTCAACGACGTAGCTATTGCAAGTTCTTATTCTTCATCAACGAATCAGGCAGAGCCTATCGGTACAATGACAGCAGGCGAGGTTAAGGAGAATACATTCACATTGAAGATGCCTACAAAGGCTGCCCTGAAGAAAGCTATCATACTTGACAAGGTTGCAGTCCTTGCATTCATTATTAATCCTGACGGAACAATAGAGAATGGTGCTAAGTTCTACTTGCAGCCAAGCGAAGAACTGGGTATAGCAGACAATGCTACTGTTAAGGAAGCAACAGCAGTTGGTTACTACAGTGTAGACGGACGTCAGCTTGCTCAGCCACAGCGCGGTCTCAACATCGTTAAGATGAGCGATGGCAGCACTGTTAAAATCATGGTTAAGTAAACAGGATAGAGTAACGGCAGAATAGAAATAGCTAAATCTGCATTCTGCCTATATTTCCGAAACAATAAGATAAAGACTCTTTGGTTTGCCAGGTGTGCAAGCCAAAGAGTCTTTTTTTGTTTTGAGTCATTCTATGAAAATCATCACTTTTTATTTGGAGTAGATGCTTATTTGTAATTACTACTTACAAACCGAAAGTTCCAAAATCGTCTCGATATTTTGACGAAAAAAGTAAAAAATCTTGACAAATGAAATTTTAATTCTAGAGAAAGATTTTCTGCTTGGCACGAGGCTGAATGCTAAAAAGCGTTTAATTGTTAATCAATCGGCTTAAACTATGTGAACGAACATAAGGAACGAAAAAGTGAAAGGTGTCCTTTCGCGATGCGAAACGTGGCATATCGCAGTGCGATATGTGGCATATTGCAGTGCCAAAGGTGCCCTTTCACACTGCGAAAGATGCCCTTTGACTTTTTTAACACTTATGAGTTGTGAGGCGAAACGTATAATGTCTTGATATTGAATGATTTACTAAAAATAGCAAAAAGCCGCAAAATACTCGCATATTTTGCAACTTCATTTTTCTCGGTCCTAAATTTTTAAGTTATTTGCGGGGTTAGTTAATCAATTTTTTACCCAACTCGGCTCTGAAAATTGCAAGTTTTTCTCTCAGCAAAGGGTGAAAACGTAAAACTGCTTTCAGATTGAAAGAACGTTAACTTTAACGTTAACATTAACTTTAATTGTCAACTAAAACAACTATGCATTATGAACTATGCATTATGCACTACTAAAGACTATGCATTATGCACTATGAACTATGCACTATATTATGCTTGTCGACTTAACTACTTCGTAATTAGACTTTAAAACTCAGAAACTTCTGTAAAACTGGATAGAAGCATAATTATTCCATTCAAAAGCATCTGACTTTTGCATATCACCCATTACCTTCAAGAATATTTTTTGTAAATTTGTAGCCAAATTATAATCTATTGCAGTAATATACGGCAGCAGTGAAACCAAATGCATATTCTGCAAGACTAATCTTGCCTCTGCTGTCTTTCGGGAGAAAATAATCCTTATTAGTTAGTGTGTAAGCATAATAGCTTAGTGGAAAAATCGAAATGGGGAACAATGATATGTGATTTATATTAAACACTTATGCCTTGAGATTTAGAATAATTAACGGTTGCCTGTGCAATATTTCTTTTAGCCGCATCGTTTTATAAAAGCGGCAAGCCGATTAACCTCTTTTGGCGTTTAATCAAATACGACATTAACAACAAAATCATAACAAGAATGAAAACAATTAGATTATCTGTACTCATTCTCGCAGCCATAGTTTCGCTCGGAGCTGATGCGCAAGAGAAAGTAGTGACCAACTACTCTATAGAGTCGGCTACAAAGATGATTGATTTTGTGAAAAAAGCAGCTGACGGGACAATGCCAAGTGAGAAGGATTGGAAAGACCTGTTTGCCACCGATGGCTATCGGATGGCTTTTGCAGAAAGAAAAGACTCTCTTTGGTGGCAACAATCTATCCGAAACGCATTCCTGTTAGTGTTCGATAATAGCAAACAAAGCCAGGTGGACAGCATCGTAGCCTTGCCAATCGAAAAGCGTGATGGCCAGTTCTTTTTCGTTTACAATTTCAACAACATGAAGAACAACATCACCGAGCTTCACCGCTTTATTCATCAGGCGGACTTTGCCAAAATGTTCATCAAGGGCGACAAACTGGCAAGGAAACACCTGCCCAAGCAATGGCGAAACATCCAGCCTGCTTTTCAAAAGTTCTACTTCGTGGCATGGGACCCAGAGTCAAGAGCTTGGAATGGCATCTTCCTTGACATCAACAGTTTCTATGCAGAGGGAAAGAAAGGAATGATAAGGGCTTTGGGACACGAGATACACCACCAGTATTTTGCTGCCATCTTAGAGCAACTATACACACAGGATAGCCAAGATCCTGCTATCATTGCCATCTATCGAATGCAGATCGAAGGGACTGCTGACCTTATTAACAAATTGGAACTCCCTGCCAAGACGCTTGGTGTATATGACAAGGCCGTAGTAGACGTTTACAATAAAGACTACCTATCTTCACCTAAAGTGTTGGCTGAACTTGACAGCCTGACGTGTGGATATATTGATAAGCAACTGACCCGTAAGCAATACCAAGAGGCCCAGTATTGCGCACACATGGATGGACACACGACGGGTGACTATATGACTTTCCTTATAAGGCGTGAACTCGGACTGAAGGCCGTGATTGAATGTCTGGGCGACTTTCCTGCTTTTGTCCGTCTTTACAATCAGGCGGCAAGGAAAGCAGGTACTTATGTGTTTTCAGACAAGTTCGTCAGGCATATTGAGAAAATGACGGAGAAGATGAAATGAAAGCGAAACAATAGTTTTAGGAACATTTTACACCCTGCGATGCAATATTTCTTTTAGTCATTTCGTTTTATAAAAGTAGTAAGCCTATTACCTGCTTTCGGCGTTTAATCAAGTAGAACATTAACAACAAAATAATAACTAAAATGAAAACAATTAAGATTTTGAGAAAATCGCAATTAAGTGAGAGCCATGCAAACTCGTTTGCAAACGGCAGAGCGAGAACGATTTATGTTAACCTTTTTGTAATGTGTGCTGCCATGCTCTTCCTTACCTCTTGCAGCGGCGACTACCCAGACGGGAAGTGGGACCCGATGGTTTGGAAAGCAGAAGTGCCAGTACAGATAACCGATGGTGTTTATTGTGTTTCTAACACTGGCGGTGAATTTGTCTTCTCTTGTCTGAACTATTCATCTCCGTGGATTTCGAGTGCTGAGTCGAATGGAGAACACTATTATCCTCCCATTGAATCGAAAGACCGTCGTACGATAAAGACGGATTGGTTCAAGGCAGAGGTAAGTGGGAACAAACTAAAAGTCGTTTTCTATGCCAATGAAACAGAAGAAGGGCGTCCGCTCCACCTGACAGTTACGGCAGGCGACATCTTCGATACGTTCCGTTTCAAACAGTTTGCAAATAGATAATATGAATAACGAAAATGAAAACAATTAGATTAGCAGTACTCATCCTCGTAGCTATCGTTTCGATCGGAGCGAAGGCGCAGCAAACAAGTGAAACTACCAATCGAAGTGTCTATCTTGAACTGCTTGGTGCATCAAATATAGTAGGTGTCAATTATGATGCACGGTTTAAGCCCAATTCTCCATGGGGATACCGCATAGGTTTGGGCTATACCTATTCCAAACAGTACAGTATGTTCTCTGGCTCAAATTCGCTTCGCGGTCCAGACATTCCATTGGAAATCAACTACCTTTTAGGAAAGAAACGTAGCAAACTCGATCTCGGATTTGGTCTCAACCTCGGCTACTACACGGAAAAGTACGATACATGGAACATCAGGAAGGCTGGCGAAGTGGATGGCGTTCCTTACTTTGAGAGTGAATATGCAGGAGAAGCCAAACACAGTCTTTGGGGCTATTTCTTCTTTGGGAACATAGGCTATCGCTATCAGCCGACGCGCGGTTTCCAGTTTCGCGCAGGTATCAGTCCCAGTTTCAATCTTGGCGGAAAGCATGCAGTATCCAAAAGCATCTCCCCCTATGTAAGCTTCGGTTATGTGTTCTAACGCTAAGAGCAATTAACAAAGAACAAAATGAAAGCAGTTAAGACTAGGATAAAATAGCGATTCTGTGAGAGTCATGCAAACTTGTTTGCAAATGGTAGGGCGATTGCGATTTAAGCAATCGCCCTACCATTTGCTTGCTGCTTTCTCCTTCGGCTCTTGTAGCAGCGACGGTGATAGCTTGTAATGCTCTTTGTGTCTGCCGAAACAGGTACATTTTGTAATGTGTCAAATAATGACTTTGAAGAAAGTGTGTTGCGCAAACACACGAATAAATGCTTATGTCTTTATGTGGGTTGACTGAAAATATCATAGTGAAAAAGTAAAAAAACAAGTTAATCTTTCAGTATAAGGCAAAAAGTTAGTATTTTTGTACCCGAAAAAGAAGTGTGTCTTAAAAAAGGAACACATCTCAGAATCCTTAAAATCATTAAATAATTTAAATAAGTATAAAGGTATTTACCTTTCTAAAAAAGAGTAATCAACAACTAATGAAGAAATTACTGATTAGTGCGCTGATGTTTTCTGCTGCTGTATTCGGATATGCGCAGGGCAACAATACAGGTATGGGCGGCGATGATGAAAGCCTGTCGTTGGCAGAGAGAGTTTTGAAACTAGAAAAGAAGAACGACATGTTTAATGTCTATTTCAACTATGCGGCTTCGGCTTCTGTCCGCGACGATAGCGAAGAGTGGCGCTCAAAGTTTGCCAATCGCGAACTGCGACTTGAGATTAGCGGCCACATCACCGATAAACTCTACTATCGCCTGCGTCACCAACTCAATAAGAGCAATGCTGCCACATCGTTAGACAACTTTGCTAAGGCAACCGACCTTATGTTTATTGGCTACGACTTCAACCCGCACATTGGCATTCAGGCAGGTAAGGTGTGTCAGACTTGGGGAGGTTTTGAGTATGACGAGAACCCAATGTTCATCTATCAGTATTCCGACTTGGTTGACCGAATGAATATTTTCAAGGCTGGTGTAACCGTATCTGTTAAGCCTGTAGAGTCGCAAGAGATTGTGCTTCAGGTTACCGACGACACCAACGGCAAGCTAAGTGACGAGTATGGTGCAGGTGCTGTTGCTATTGAGGGCGAGCACCAGAACTATAGAGTACTTCGCGAAGCCAACCATCCGCTTGCTTTCATTGCAAACTGGAACGGAAGTTTCTTCGACAATCGTCTGCAAACACGCTGGGCTTGGGGTATTCAGAACGAGGCTCACCACAAGTATGCTAAGATGGTGATGCTCGGACAGCAGCTCAATCTGCCTCGCCTGCAATGGTATTTCGACTTCATGTATTCTACCGAAGCACTTGACAAACTCGGTTTTGCAAGCGAAGACTATGTGAAGATGTACGCCCCAAATCTGACTATACAAGATTTTGAACCGCATATATATGTTAGCGACGTTCACTACACTTCGCTGGTAACAAAACTCAACTGGCAGTTCTGTCCAAAGTGGAACCTGATGCTCAAAGGAATGTATGACGTGGCAAGCGTAGACAATATTGACATAATGAAAGACTACCGCAAGGCATACGGCTATCTCGCCAGCCTTGAGTATTACCCAATAAAGAATGAGAACCTCCGCATCTTCTTGGCTTACATCGGCAAGAAAGTTGACTACTCTGACAAGTGCGGACTGAAAGACTATAATACAAACAGAATAGAACTCGGATTCATGTATCGCATGAAGGTGTTCTAAGAACTTTTAATATATAAATTGTTTAATTCATTAAAACCAACTACAAACCCTATGAGAAAATTATTCTTAACTATCATGTGCGTTGTTAGCGGAATTGCTGCAATGGCACAGTCGCAGGGAACAAACCGACTCGTTGTTCACAAGGGCGACAACACAATTGTTGGCTATGCCATCAATAATGTAGACAGTGTCACATTCGATGCTATTGGCGAAGTTAAGGCTGCACTCTCTGTTGTGTCAACCGAAGAAAGCAGCATGACTATCAACATTCAGCGTACTGCAGACTGCAAGACCTACTACCTTGCCTATGAGATTGCTTCAAACTGGGACGGCTACGGAACAGTGGCTGACAGAATAAAGGAAATAAATCACACAACCTACAGCGTGGATGGCAATCAGCAGTTGCAAAGCCTCCATTCTGGCGAAACCTATAATGTGTACACTCTCGGATTCGATAAATATGGAATTGAGGGCGAAGCTCAGATGGTTACAGTTAAGGTAGGTACTGGCGAAGAAGATATGTTCGACATCGTAGTTAGCAACATTACAAGTAGCAGCGTATCTGTCAAGATTACCCCGAAAGACCAGAATATGTATTATAGCTGGATGCTTCATACAAAAGAGCACTATGATGAGGCTATAGAGAAAAATGGCGATATGAACGGCTATGACAATGCTTGGTGGAACTGGGTTGCTACACAATATGGCACTACATGGGAAGAGGCTATGCGCAATGAAATTGTTCAGGGTGTGACAGACATTCCTAAGTCAGACTGGCTTTTGTGGGATAGCGACTATGTTGTGACAGTATATGGTATTGACTATAATGACGGATCTGCACTTACCAAGACTATGGTCGTTCCTTTCCATACATTAGTTCCTGAACCATCCGACAATCAAATTTCTGTAGAGATTAAGAATGTTTACAGCGATGGTGTTGACGTGAAGATTACAACAACCAATAATGATACATATCTTGTTGGTAGCGAGTCTGCATCTTATGTTAACTTCTATCAGCAGAATGGCAACTTCTTGCAGAAGTGGATTAGTGATGTTCACGAGAATGCATCATTGTTGCACAGCGGCGACGATGAGTTCAAGAAGACGGTTAAGAAAGCTGATACCGACTATTATCTGATTGTTGTTGGCTATGATGGCGGACCGACTACCGAAGTCCAGCTTATTCCGTTCCACACAGCAGCACAGTAATAAGCAAAATAATACAAAACGATAGGAGGTGGGAGTCTATCCCACCTTTTATTATTAAATTAAAATAACATTTTCTAATTCTCAATCACGGTAATGACTTATAGGAATTTCTGGACTGCGCTAATGCAGTGCTATGACGAAGGCGAGGCAAAGGCTATTGCCCGAAGGGTGTATGAAGATGTTTTCTGCCTCTCGTTTGCCGAAATCTGCATGGGAGCAGATGCTGAACTGTCAGAGAGTCAGCAGACAGAATGTAAGCATATTCTTGGCCGTCTGCTCAATAACGAACCGTTGCAGTATGTTCTTGGAACTGCATCTTTCTTTGGCAGGCAATTCCGTGTGGCTCAGGGTGTGCTGATTCCTCGTACCGAAACTGAAGAACTATGCCAGCTATGTATCTCTCATTTCAGCGAGTGCAGCAGCAATTTGTCTGTATTAGACATTGGCACAGGGTCTGGTTGCATCGCTATCACTTTGGCTTTGCAGCTACCAGAGTCGAAGGTGGAGGCGTGGGACATTTCCGACAGTGCGCTTGCCATTGCAAGTGACAATGCCTCTCGCCTGAATGCTCGTGTTGACTTTAGAAAACATGATGCGTTAAACCCTCCTGCCGATGTTGATAAGTGGGATGCAATAGTTTCAAATCCTCCATACATCTGCAATGAAGAAAGCGGGCAGATGGAAAAAAACGTGTTGCTGTATGAACCTCCCACTGCGCTTTTTGTCCCCGACGACAATCCTCTATTGTTCTATTCTGCCATTGCCCGATATGCTATTAAGGCACTTAGACAGGGCGGAATACTGCTCTTCGAGATAAATCCGCGCTTTGCCAGTGACATGGAAAAAATGCTTGCCGGCTGCGGCTTCACAGATATAGAAATACATCTCGACCAGTTCAGCCGAGAACGAATGATAAGTTGCAAGAAATGATGAAAGAATTAACCGAGAAAGAAGTGCTAAGCCGATTGCAGACGCTATGTGCTCGCAGCGAGCATTGCAGCCACGAGATGCGCGAGAAAATGATGCGTTGGGGCGTTGCAAGCGATGTTCAGGACAAGATTGTCGACAGGCTCATTGACGATAAGTTTATTGACGATGAGCGATTTGCGCGTGTCTTCATCAGCGACAAACTCCGTTTCAATCACTGGGGACGCAGAAAGATAGAGCAGGCTCTTTTCCAAAAGCGCATTCCTAAGCAAATATCGCAACCAATTCTTAATGAAATTACCGACCAAGAATATATTGAGCAGTTGCTTCCGCTTATAAAGAGCAAGCGTAAGAGCCTTTCTTCTGTAGAAGACGACTATGAACTGCGCCAGCGGCTTGTTCGCTTTGCGCTTCAGCGTGGTTTCACTTTCGACGTCATTCGTCAGGTTATTGATGGCGCCGACGATTTTGACTTTGAATAGTTATGATGCTCTTGCAGTTAATTCTCAATCTTGTCTTACCGCGAAGATGCCCAGTCTGCGGTTGCAGAATGAACAAAAAAGAAGGCTCGCCGTGTGTTGCCTGCTATCTGCATCTGCCAAGAACCCACTATGCCTCTTTTCCTTACGATAATGAAATGGCTCGCTTGTTGTGGGGAAAGATTCCTGTAGAGCGCGTTGCGGCTTTCTTCTATTTCAAACCTCAGTCGGCTGCCGCCCGACTTGTTTACCAGATTAAGTATAACAACAAACCTGAACTTGCTGTAGAAGTGGCAAGCCGACTGACAAAAGAAAGCGATTTCTGCGACTTCTTCTGTGATATTGACTGCATCGTGCCAATGCCTTTAGCCAGAAAGAGGGAGAAGGAGCGAGGCTACAATCAGTGCTTGTCTATAGCCGAAGGGCTAAGTCGAACTACTCATATCCCAGTTGTTGCAGATGCAGTTGAGCGAATATCGTTTAAGGCAAGTCAGACAAAGATGAACCATTGGGAGCGAATAGAGAATGTTGAGGGAGTTTTCCGTTTGAAAAATCCTGAATATATAGCAGGTAAGCACGTCCTACTTGTTGATGATATCATGACAACAGGTTCAACTATCTGCTCCTGCGCTAAAGAACTTCTGCGTGCCAGCAACATAAAAATAAGCATCTTTACATTAGGCTACACAAAGACTATGTAGGGTTATAGGTGGATAATAAGGAGTCAAGACGATGGTGTTTGTTATTAAGCATTAACTCTCCAACTCGCTACCCCCCATCAACTAAAAAAAACTATGAACTATGCACTATGCACTATGAATTATGAACTATGCACTATGCACTAAAACAATACTCCCCCTTCTGCCTCTTTCAGCTTGTTCATGAGTGGAGTAGGGAGGTCAGGATGCCTCTCAATCCATTCGTCAACAATCACTTTAGCTTCTTTGCTGCGATGGCCTGACAGCAAGGCATGCAGCCAGTCGGCAGGGAAGAATATGTCGCCTGTTCGCTGAATCTCTTCCAATGCATCAAGTGCAGGACGGAGATATCTGTTAGAGAAAGGTTCGTTTATCTGCTTGTTTAGCAGAGTTAGTGCAGAAGCAGCCCACACTTCCACTTGCCTGTTTTCTGCCTTTAGCAGCTCGTTGAAGAATCTTAGTTGTGCCGTTGTGTCTGGTTGGCATGCCTGAACAACAAAGTTAAACTCTCGTCGCAAGTCTTGGTTCTCTATTCTGGCAAGTTGTCTTTCTCTTATTTCCTCAAACTTTGTTGGCAAAACCTGCATCAGATGATACGACATATTGGTATAGTCGCGCTCTGTCAGCGTAGTGTCGCTTTTGCTTTCCCACATATTATATATATACGATACAGCATCTTCACAAGTTGCACTCTGCGACAGCAGTCGTTTCAGTTGAAGGCAAGCCGAAGGCAAACTGATTTTGTCTATGCCTTCTTTCAGGAGTTGCTCTGCCTTAGTCCTGTTGCTACGGTCTAAGTAGGTGAGTAGTGTTCCGAGATAGCTGATGCACTGCGAGGCTATTAGTTCGTTCTCCTCCATGAGCAGTCCGCCGTAAAACGAAATGAAAGCCTTGCTTGCCTCAATGCGCTTCATGCGAAAGTTCTCGTAGAGAGTCATTAAGGCAGCCATGCGCTGATTGTCTGGCAGCTGGGTGTATAGCTGCAAGAGAGATTCAGCATCGCTGTCGTCAAGCACAAAGCGGCCATATCCGTCGCCGTTTAGGTTTGGTATTGATATTCTTACGTTGCAATCACTTATTGTGTCGGTTGTTTTCTTGCTTAAGTCTATATCAACTTCATTTACAGTCATTGGTACATCAGCAAGTCCGTCTGGAGTTACTATTCCCCATTTGAAGTTTTGTTGCCAGTGTAGTCCGTTCCCGCTCTCGTCGTTTTCGTTTATTACTAAGTCTTGCTTGATACTTTCAGAGTCTGCATTAATCTCTAGCTTGTATGAAATAGTTGGCAGTCCTGCTTCCTTCACCCACACTTGGCTGAATTGTTCAACGTCAGCTTCTGGGTTTGCTTTGTCAAGATGAACGATGAGGTCGTCCCAAGTTGCATTGCCGTAGGAGTGGGCTTTGAGATATTCGCGCAGCCCCTCTTGCAGCGACTCTTCTCCCATCAGCGTTTCCAGTTTCTGCATCATGATGGGTGCTTTGTGATAGATAATATTGCCATAGAGCAGCCCTGCTTTGTTAAGGTTTTCGAGTGGTTGCTGTATAGGATGAGTGCCCGCAGTCCTGTCGGTAGCTAAAGCTGGCGGATAGTGGGTGCGCAGAAAACTCAGTTCATGATTGATTGAAGGGAAACGCTGGCGCGAAATCTTGTCTGCCATGAAGTTCGCAAAGACTTCCTTTGTCCATACATCGTTGAACCATTCCATAGTAACAAGGTCGCCAAACCACATGTGAGCGGTCTCGTGTGCTATCAGGTTCAGGCGTGAGAGTTCTTCGTCAATAGTAGGATTGTTTCCCAAGAATATGCGCCGCTCGTTGAGTTGGATTGCTCCTGGATGTTCCATCCCTCCAAACTGATAGCCAGGCAGTACAACAACCCCGAACTTCTTGAAAGGATATTTGATGCCAGTATATTGTTCTAGCCAGTCAAGCGACATGGCTATTTCCTCAAAAACAGTCGACAGTTGTGCTTCTTTCTTCTCGTCTTGCTTTCTGTATAGAGCCTCTATCTCTCTGCCGTTGCATTCCTCTTTTCTCGTTTCAAACTCGCCTGCAACAAACGAGAACAGGTAGGTTGGCAGCAGGTCTGTCTCTTCAAATTCGTAGACTTGCAGCATGGTAGGCGCAGCCTTAGGCTTCGGTTCAGGTTTCTTTGTTTGATTTATACTTATTATGGGCGCATTGCTTATGGCTTTCCAGTGCCTTGGCACAGTGAGTCTGAGCGAGAACCGCGCCTTCAGGTCGGGTTGGTCGAAACAAGGGAAAACAGAACGGGCATGGTCTGGAACGAAAAGCGTATAGAGAAAGTCTGCCCGTCGGTTCAGATTCTTGTCGCTGGCAGTGAACCCGTCAATCTTTACGATGTTGCCTTTCTTCCGCAAATATTTCTTTGCTATGACGAAATGCTCATTCTCGAATATCGTCTTAGTCTTTTTCCCGTTTATCATTATATTTGCAGGAACATCGCCTTTGCTGCACTGAAAGTCAATCTGCAAGTCGTTATTGCCAGAATAGTCGAACAAAATCGAGGCGCATCCAGTCACAGCCACGTCTTTTTCTTCGGGTATACTGAAAGCCAGTTCATATTTTATGTTACTCACGCTCTTCCGCCTTTCTGCTGCCAGTTGACGGCTCACTCCGTTCTCAATCTTTGTTGGTTGCCCCTGTGCCTTAAAGGCAACAGCACTTTGCAAAATCGCAGTAAGAAGCATTGTTGACAAAAGCCAATTTATTTTATTCCGCATAAATATCTTTTTTTTAGGTTATGAGTTTTTTTTAGGCTGTGGGCTTTTTATGTCTTTAGGTTAATTTTGGCTGATTTCGTTTTTGATTACTATCCATAACTTCCTAACCGTCAAACCTTAAAACCTCACATTCTTTACTTTGCAAAGGTACGATTAAGTGAGTAAAGAGCAAAAGAAAAACCTCTTTTTCTTTTCTATCTCGAGCGAAAGTATCTTATCTAAAGGTACGATTAAGTGAGTAAAGAGCAAAAGAAAAATCTCTTTTTCTTTTCTATTTCGAGCGTAAGTACCTTATTTAAAGATAGTGTTTTTTTCGTTAATAATCGGCAAAAGGGTTACAATGTGGTTAAAAAACGCTAAAGTGATATAATAATTTGCTTGCTATATCCGTCTAATCTGTATATTTGCAAAGAAGAAACTAACCAGAAAAATAATTAAACGAAAGGAATAAAACGATGAAAAAGAAAAATCTTTTGTGGATTGTAGCCATTGCAGGCGCTTTGACAATGAGCAGTTGTGCAAGTAAGAAGGCTTTGACAGAATGTCAGGACGAAAACAAGGCTCTGTCTGAAAACTATCAGTCTACACGCGAGCAGCTGGCAGCAGCCCAGAGCCGTCTGAGAAGTCTTGAAGACCAGCTGGCTCAGTCTAAGAGCGACTATGCTAAGTTGCAGAACTCTCTCGATAAGAGTCTGACTAATGCTAACCAGAACAACATAAGCATTGAGAAACTGGTAGACCAGATTAACGAGTCTAATCAGTACATCCGCCACCTTGTTGAAGTGAAGAGCAAGAGCGACTCGCTGAATATGGTTCTTACGAACAACCTGACTCGTTCTCTTTCTAAGGAAGAACTCAAGGAGGTTGACGTGCAGGTGCTTAAGGGGGTTGTATACATCTCACTCGCCGACAACATGTTGTATAAGAGTGGTTCTTACGAAATCAACGACCGCGCAGCGCAGACCCTTTCTAAGATTGCTAAAATCATAATGGACTATAAGGACTATGACGTTCTCGTTGAGGGTAATACCGACAATGTTCCAATTTCTCGTGAGAACATTCGCAACAACTGGGACCTCTCTTGTCTGCGTGCATCAAGCGTTGTTCAGTATCTGCAAACCAACTATGGCGTTGACCCTAAACGTCTGACAGCAGGTGGTCGCGGAGAGTATAACCCTCTGACAACAAACAATACAGAGGTTGGCAAGCAGCGCAACCGCCGTACACAGATTATCATCACTCCTAAACTCGACCAGTTTATGGAACTGATTGATAAGGCTCCTGAGAATGACTAATTGCAGGAATTCTTAAAAAAACCTTCATAATTAAATTAGTTTAGTGAATTTGCGAGATTCACCCTGAGGATATGGCGCTTCGTGTGTCATATCCTCTTTTTTTGTAAACAAACTTAATATAGTTCATAGGCATTAGTAGCTCACTGTCAAAGACTATGCACTATGCACTAAATTCACATGCCCCTGCTCTTAGACGATGCGCAGCCGCTTCCCTCCCTTGTAGGGGAGGACTGTGTGTGGTCAGTAACAAAAAAAGAATATGCACTATTTGTTGCTAGTCAACTTATAATTTGTAACTTCCAAAATCAGCCCGATTTTTTGACGAAAAAAGTAAAAAATCTTGACAAACGGAATTTTCATTCTAGAGAAGGATTTTCCGTTTGGCACGCAGCAGAATGCTAAAAAGCGTTTAATTGTTAATCAATCGGCTTAAACAATGTAAACGAACATAAGGAATGAAAAAGTGAAAGGTGTCCTTTCGCGGTGTCAAACGTGGCATATCGCAGTGCGATATGTGGCATATTGCACTGCCAAAGGTGCCCTTTCACACTGCGAAAGATGCCCTTTGACTTTTTTAACACTTATGAGTTGTGAGGCGAAACGTATAATGTCTTGATTACTAACATTTTACTAAAAAACGACAAGAAACCGCAAAATACTCGCATATTTTGCAACTTCATTTTTCTCGGTCCAGAATTTTTAAGTTATTTGCGAGGTTAGTTAATCAATTTTTTACCCAACTCCCCCTCGTTTTTTGCAAGTTTTCCCCTCAACAAAGACAAAAAGCAGAAAACTGCTTTCAGATTGAAAGATATTGTAAGAACTGAGCAAAAAGTGGTTGTCTTATGTGGTATTTTACAATTATTTCAAAGAAATTATATTGGCGATTTGTAATTAAGTCGGTAATAAAATCGTCAGCACCACAGAATTTTATTATCTTTGCATCAAAATTTATCTTAGATACTATCAAGTCAAAGTTAAATCTTATAAAGGCAGTCCTTGCTGAACAAGAGAAAACGAGCAAGAGGTTGGCAGGACAAGTGGGCAAGTATGCATGTACTGTCGGCAAATGGTGCAATAATGTTGTTCAACCTGATTTGAATATTCTTGATAAGATTGCAAAACTGCTTGACGTTGACGTAAAAGACTTGTTGAACTCTACTGAAAAATAAAATTAGCATATCATGGCAAAAGCAAAACCATTTATAAAGTGGGTTGGTGGAAAGGGCCAACTCGTTGAACAACTTGATGCACAACTTCCAGCTGACTTTGGTAATTGGGAGAATGTAACGTACATCGAACCATTTGTGGGTGGTGGAGCAATGCTCTTCTATATGCTCCAGCGTTATCCTAATATCCAACACGCTATTATCAATGATATAAATCCTGATTTGACTATATGCTACCGAACTGTCAGAGATACCCCAGAACAGTTAATAGAGTCATTGATGGATATAGAGAATGCGTATTTGGCTCTAGAAACGGAAGAAGGAAGAAAAGACTTCTTCATGGCTGCACGTGAACGATACAATGAGAAGAATCTTGACCCCATTGAAAATACTACAAAGTTCTTTTTCTTGAGTAGGACATGTTTCAATGGTCTTTATCGAGTAAACAAGAAAGGACTGTTTAATGTTCCTTTTGGAAAATACTTAAATCCAACGATATGCGATCCTGATACTATCAGAAAAGATAGTGAATTATTACAGCGAGTGGAAATTCTGAATGATGACTTTGAGGCAACATTTGAACATGCACATGGCAATACTCTTTTCTATTTTGACCCTCCATATCGTCCATTGAGTGACACGTCAAGTTTCAATGATTATGCAAAAGAAGCTTTTAATGATGACGCTCAGATTCGTCTGAAAGAGTATTGCGACCGCATAAATGATGCAGGCTTTCATTTCATGCTAAGCAATTCGGATTGTAAGGGCAAGAATGAGAATGACAACTTCTTTGATGTGCTTTATCAAGCGTATCATAGAACTCGCATATATGAAATGAATGGGACTCCGAACATTGTATGTAGAAACTACAAAACAAACTGATTATGGCAAAGAAGGTTACAAATATAGAAGTAAAGAACACAACAGTTCGTACGATTAAACACGAAGGAGAGGACTTTGTATGTATTACAGATATTGCCCGCCAGAAAAATAGTAGTGACCCAAATGGCGTAATAGCAAATTGGATGCGCAATCGCAACACGATAGAATTCCTGGGTATTTGGGAACAACTATTCAATCCTTGTTTTAACCCCCTCGAATTCGAGGGGTTTAGGAAAGAGGCAGGACTTAATGCTTTCACAATGTCGCCATCAAGATGGATTGAATCAACAAATGCAAAAGGACTTGTAGCAATGGCAGGTCGTTACGGAGGTACTTACGCACGTACAGATATTGCCTTTGAATTTGCATCTTGGATTTCTGTGGAATTCAAACTTTATCTCGTCAAGGAATTCCAGCGTCTCAAGGCAGAAGAACAGAAGCAAATTGGATGGTCGGTCAAACGTGAACTCTCAAAGCTTAACTATCGTATTCATACCGATGCTATCAAGCAGAATATCGTGCCTGAAGAGATTGATGCGTATCACAAGTCACTCATTTATGCAGAAGAGGCTGATGTGCTGAATGTTGCAATGTTTGGCATGACAGCAAAGGAGTGGCGCGATGCAAATCCTGACAAGAAGGGTAACATACGCGACTATGCAAACATCAACGAGCTCATTTGCCTTTCAAACATGGAGAATCTCAATGCCGTATTCATCAATGATGGTATGCCACAGACGGAGAGACTTGTCAAGCTAAATCAAGTGGCAATTCAGCAGATGCAGGTGCTGGAAGAATCAGAAAACCGTAAATATCTGAAGTAAGAGATGGATTTGAGATTCAATAAATCATTGGCAGAGGGTTACAAAAGCGGTAGTCAGATTGCAAGAGTGTTGACTGAAGATTGGTTGGCACGCAACATGTATTGTCCTATATGTGGTGAGGTTTCTATTAGACGTGCTAAGTCTAATGCTCCTGTTAAGGACTATGTGTGTGAACATTGCAAATCACAATACGAGTTGAAAAGCAAAAGGTCTGATAGCGAGAGTTTTCAAGCCAAGGTCGCAGATGGAGTTTATCAAACAATGATAGGAAGAATCACCTCTCTTGAAAATCCCAGTTTCTTCTTTATGCACTATGACCGATACGAAGTTAATAATCTGGTGATTGTTCCCAAGTGTTTCTTTACCCCATCCGTTATAGAAAAACGCGATGCATTAGCAGCCACCGCAAGACGAGCAGGTTGGGAAGGATGCAACATTTTGATGAGAGAAATACCTACAACAGCGAAGATACCTATCATCAGAAATGGTATTGCCCTTCCTGTTCAAGAAGTTGTTTCGCATTATCATAGAGTGTTCAACCTACAAATAAAATCGTTGGAGAGCAGAGGGTGGCTTATGGATACACTACACCTCGTTGAACGTCTTGATGAGACATTTACGCTCAAGCAAATGTATTCTTTCGTTGATGAGTTACAAGTTAAACATCCCGATAACAATCACATTCCTGATAAGATTCGCCAGCAACTTCAATTCCTTCGTGATAAAGGATTTATAGAGTTCAAAGGAAATGGTGTTTATAGAAAGATTTAGTTATGAAGCAGATACCTAATTACATAGTTATCCTTGATTTCGTACAAAATAGAGTTGTCAAGATTAAACTATCGGACGAAGATAAGCAATTCGCGTCATCTTGTGATGATTTGGAAGAATTGGTTGATGCCTTATCCGAAGTTTACCATTTCTCAATAGTCAACTGCCAATGGATGGCTCTTGATGAGTACAAAGAGGATAACTTTGGGTTTTAATAACAAACGATATGACAGAATACATATTTTACACAACTGAAGGCTTTACGCAAGCTCCCGACGGCGATGACATAGAGAATTGTCAGCTGCTTGGACGTGCGTTTGGCAAAGACAAACATGATGCTCTCTCAAATTTGGTGAAGGAAAATTCTTGGATAGAGGATAGAGGTTTTGAACCTTATGAAGCCATCTGCAATGAATTGGCTTCTACTGCCAATGCAGAGGCAAAACTCTCCTTCCTCACAAATTTATTGGATGAAAGACAACTTGAGGAGTATATTGATTGGCTGAAAACGATTGGATAATTGAATTCTATGATACAAAATCAGTTGGGGATTTCTAGTGAGCCTACAAAAGGAATTATCTATGAGGATTCAGATGAGGAAATCACTCTAAAATACGACCCGAACACTCAATTCGTTACTTTCTGGGAAGGTGACATCAAATATGACCAATTGGATTGTTCGTTCTTCTCTGACTGGAGCTCAGTTGTGGAAGAATTACAATCAGAATATGGCATTGACCTATTCGACTGAGTTTATTATTTGGGCAAGAAAATTGCAAAAAGTGCCTCACTACTTCAACTATAATCTGATGAAACAACTTAATGGCGACAAACAAATGACCGATGTGTGGCAACTTCCAGCCATTGGTCGTTGGGAAAAGTCATGCGGCAAGCATCCTACTCAAAAGCCATTGGGAGTTTTGGCAAGATTGATTCAAGCCAGCACTCAACCAGGAGCATGGATTCTTGATCCCTTCAATGGAAGTGCGACAACTGGTATTGCTGCCAACTTACTTGGCAGAAAATACCTTGGCTTGGAAATTGAAGATGAGTTCCTGTCTATGAGCAAAGCCAGAAGGAAAGAAATAGAAAATATTAATATTCGCATTGATTATCTTGAAAGATTAGCAAAAGCAAAAGTCATCCTGCCTGCTGACAACTTCTTTGTAGCTGACGATACAGATAATGATTATAATGTTCCCTGGTTATAAATTGAATTCAATATCTTATCAAGATTGTTCCTAGATTGATCCCATAGAGCGAATGATTGATATATTGGCTGTTATTGTTTTTTTAAGCACTGGACTGGGTTGTTCTACATCCTTTCGTATAATTGCCTTAATCATTATTCCTTAATCCTTAATCCAGAACAACTATGCATTATGAATCATGCACTATGCACTATGAACTAAATAAAGGCTATGCACTAAATAAAATTTTCCTCTTTTTCCCGTCAATTATTATGCTGCCATAGTTTAGAATCTCGGCACCGATGCGCGAATTACCTTTAGTAGTCCCTATTGATAAGTTTTTGAAGTCAAACCCTAATATTCTCAGTTCTTCGAACAGCAGCATCATGTTGTCGCTGTTCTCCTCTATGCTGTGTATGCCTACGGTCTTTCGCCCTGTACTGTCGTTCTTTACGAGCGATTTGAAATCGGGAGTCCACAGCATGAAGTGTTTAATGCTGTTGCGGCTCATCTCGTAGAGGAATGGGCTGCCAGTGTCGAATATTGCCTCGTCATAGCAGTCCTTAAATACATTTATTTTAAGATTAGGAGCATATCTCACGAGTCTGTAGTCTGCAATATAGCCCTTGTCGTGAAAGAAATTCTGGCGGTCGGTAATAATCATCTTTCCTGCCTTCGTGTCAATCTTCACGATGAGCCCCTTGTTTATCAAGTCGAAGCCCAGCAGCAAATCATAGTTAGCACCGATGTTGCCATAAACTACGTTGATAGGTTGTTTAGGCCTGATGGTGGCAGGGTAGTGGCTCAACACGAGCGAGCCAATCCTGACATCGGGCAGCATAACCACCCTCACTGGACTCACTTTCCCATTGGCATCGCGCGAAGACAGTGTTCCTATATGCCTATATTCGTCGTTGAGGAAATTTTCTGAAATCATCCCCATGCTCGACCCAGTATCGAAATTTATTCGACATGGTTTGTCGCCAACAAATCCTTTTATATAAATCTGGTTTCCACGCCATTCAATGTCGATAGTGTCCACAAAGTTCTTCTTGTTTATGCTGAACTTCGTATTATAGTGATAGTCGCGGCAGTAAGCCGCAGTCATGCAGGCAAAGCATAAAAACGAAATGACAAACCTTCTCATTGTAGTTTTCCTAAGTTTATTAGTTGACAGTATTAGGAGTTAAGACAACCCCCGTTCCCATTAAGGTTCTCGTTCCCGTTTCCGTTCCCGTTCCCGTTAAAGTTCCCGTTCCCGTTTCCGTTATCGTTCCCGTTAAAGTTAAAGTTAAGGTTAAAGTTAAAGTTCCCGTTCTTTTTCCCTAATCTTCTTCAGGAAGAAATTGAAAGCCTCCAGTCCGAGCAGCACAAGCAGGGTGGCAACGATAGCAAGACTATAGAGACCTGCTCCGCAAGCAAGCCCTATTGCAGCCGTCACCCATACGCAGGCAGCCGTTGTAAGTCCCTTGATAGTATTCTTCTGAAATATTATAGCACCAGCACCAATGAAACCGATACCACTTACAACCTGAGCAGCAACGCGAGCCACGTCAAGCCTGTGGTTTTCAGAAACAAGCGCCCCTTCAAATCCATGAACCGAGATTATCATAAACAAGGCAGCACCCAGCGCAACAAGGAAGTTAGTGCGAAATCCAGCCGCCTTCTCCCTGTATTCACGCTCCAGTCCTATCAGTCCGCCAAGCAAGGCAGCCACTATTAGTCGCAAAATCAATTCATTCGTCATATATATATTTAAGTTTATGAGTTTCTTTATGTATAAGTTCTTTAGCTGTCGTGCTGGTAAACAACTTGATTAGTATAAAAACTAAATTACAGCCCAACATTCAACAATAATCCTCTTTATCACTGCAAAAATAAGAATAATATCCCTAATATCAAACACATATAATAGTTTTTTGTGTAATTCAAGTCACCGAAGTCCTCAACTTCAGAGATATGAAGGTTTAAGGCAGTTCTGCTAAGTAGGCAAGTTAAGGTTCCCGTCCCCGTTAAGGTTCTCATAACTCAAAATATTTAAAAATAACAATTTGTCAGAATTGAGTTAAATCTATATAATTAATTTTCGGATACCTTAATTTATCTTAACAGAATATGAATATTTTAATATAACTCAATGTTGGTAACAGTATTATTTTGTACTTTTGCAAAGTTTTTATATTTAAATAGGAACAAAAAGTATGATTCCCCATAAGGGTCGTTGAAAATATGTTAGCGTTGCATTAAGGTTAAAGTTAACGTTAAAGTTAACGTTAATGTTAAAGTTAATTAACTCTTGCACTGAAAACACAACTACTATTTGCGTAGATTGAACAACTCAGAATTACGAAACAAAAAACTACAAAAAATTAATATTATTTTTATCAAAAATGAAGAGAATTGTTTACTTAGCAGTGGCTATGCTTATGCCTATGCTGCTGCTTGCTGCACCTGTTAAGAAGGATGCAGCTAAGGCTATTGCATCTGCCTTCCTCAAGAAGCAGCTCAATGCTGATGGCAAAATGCGTGCCCCACAACAACTTTCGTTGGTAAGCAACAGCCCTGAAGATGCTGCTTACTATGTGTTCAACAATGCCAGTGGCGACGGATTCGTCATGGTTGCTGGCGATGATGCTATAGGCGATGTTATCGGCTATAGCGATCAAGGCTCTTTCGACGAGGCTAACATGCCTGAGGCTCTCCGTGCTATTCTCAACGACTATTCTAAGGTTGTGAAGTTCGCTCACGAAAACAATCTGCCTATGCATAAGGCTCCTCGCAAGGCTGCGCGTGCAGATGTCGCTCCATTTATGGAATTTGAGTGGAACCAGAGTGCGCCTTATTGTAATCAGGCTCCTGTAACATCAGGAAATAACCACGCGTCTTTAGGATGTATGGCTGTAACAACTTCTATGATTGTGGCTCATTATAAGTATCCTGAAACTCTGCCTGCAGCATATAATGGTACATATACCAATCCTGATACAAAATACAGTTATGAAAAATTTAAAAAATCTTATTATAAATATGCTACAAGTATTGATAGTGTAGATTATTTCATGTATCATATTGCCAACCTTCTTGGTACTAACTATTCAAGTTCAAGTGCTCAGGAAAGCCAGTTGCTTCCAACTCTGAAGAATACACTCGGATTCAATCCATATATGCGCACTCTGCGTCGTGATGCTTACAGCGCAGAAGATTGGGAAGAACTTATTTATAATGAACTTGCTGCAGGCCGTCCTGTTAATTTTATCGGTAGTCATGAAGACTTAGGCGGTCACTCTTATATAACCGACGGTTATCAGGCAAGTACCGGCTTTTTCTACATGATATGGGGATGGGGAAATACCTGTGTTGGTTATTTTGACATAAATATCCTAAATCCGTTTATTGAGTATATATCTCAATGGGGAGGTATGGGATACAATTGTCCTCCTGCAGGTTTTACTCAAGACCTGAAAGCTATAGTTGGTATTCAGCCAGAGCCTACTGAAAAAGTAGCAAGCTTATTGACTGTTGATAATATAACTAAAAATGGCTCAACTGTTTATCGCGCAATGTTCTTCAATTATAATGCTGAAGCATATAATGGACAAATTGGATGGGCTATACTTGGTGAAGGTGAAAACTTCACACTGCTTGAGAATGTACCAACTACTACAGTAACTCGTGTACAAAGTTATACATACGCTAATTTAAATACAGATAATTTGAATCTTTCTGATGGCGTATATAAAATAGTACCTGTATGTAAAACTGACGCTGAAACGGAGTGGAATCTTTGTCAAGGATATAAACAGAAATATGTTGAACTGGTTATTGCAGATGGTGAGAAGACCGTTGTTGCTCACCCTGTATTAGACTTGCACGTAAATGGTTTGGTTTATCAGAGCACAAATGGTGAATACCACGAGATGGTTCTCGATATCAAAAATAATGGCGATGACACCTTTGGTTCTCTACATATTACTGGTGTACGTGATGATGGCGTAAAGGTTGACGGTTCACACATGGACATTGCTGTAAGTGCAGGTAAGAATCAGTTGCTTTCTGTTTTCATTGCTACTGGTGGAGGTAAAGGTCATACTTATGACGTAACTGTTGAATATATGAAGAATAAGATCTGGACAGGAAAAATAGACCCTGCCGCTTACAGCTCAAATTATTCAAAATGTAAGAGTCTTAATATTGAGGATTTTGAAAAAGTTGATGGCGAAGACAGGGCTATGCTTTATAGTACAACCTTAAAAGGTGAAGTTGTAGTAGAAGCTAGTAAGTATTATCAGCATAATTTGCCAGTTCGTTTTACCTTGAAAGATGAAAACGACAATATAGTATATCAGCAGGCACAGCAAATCTATATACCAAAGGGAGAAACAAGGAGTTATCCTATTTGCATTGAAGGTCTTAAGTCAAATAAGACTTATAAACTCTCTGCTGAGGTCCTCAAGGTGACACGCTCTGGTTCTTCGTATTCAGAAACACCAGTAGGTGCGAGTGATTACTTCAAAGACTTCCCTATCAATGTGAGAGTTGGTATACCTTATTATAAAGAAGATGGAGCACTGGCTCGTGAAATCATAACAGAGGAAACAACTCAGCCTGTATCTCTTCCAGAAACCTCAGCAGCTGTAGACCTCACTAAGTTCAGTGCTGATATGGTTGACTTGTCTTCAATCACCAACCCTAACTGTATTTATTTCTTAAAGGCTGATGCTGAAGTACCAGCAGCTATCAACGGCAAGAATGTTGTTAAGGGCAATGAGGCTGAAAAGATTACTCTTGTTGATGGTTATCCTGTTGCTATTCCTGCTGATTTCACAGCACAGGAAGCTACTTACACTCGTACATTTACTAAGGGTAACAATGGCAATGATCAAGGTTGGACTACTATTGTTGTTCCTTTCGATGCTAAGGCTACTGTCGATGGCCAAAACGTTGACTGGTTCCGTAGCAAGAGCGAAAGCGGACGCAAATTCTGGCTCTATAAGTATAATGGTGGAGTAGGTGGTACCGTTTACTTCGACTATGAAACAGGAAATGTGATTAAGGGTAACGAACCTTATCTCATCGCTGTTCCTGGCGACAAGTGGGGACCAACTTACGACCTGCGCAAGGAATTTGTGTTCAAAGGCACAAATGTGGCATTCTCTAAAGATGCTCCTGCTTTGGAAAAAGACGACTATACTTTCGTTGGACTTTATGGCAAGAAAGAACTGACCGACCATATCAGCTATAAGATGAATGAGGCTGGTGACTTCTTTGAACTGGTTACAACTGAAGGCGTTTATGAAATGCCATTCCATGCTTACTTCTCTGTACTTGGTGCAGAGACGGCTAACAAGGCAATGCTCCGTATCGTACAAGGTGAGAATCCTAACCCAACAGGTATTGAGCAGGTTGAAACTCTCGATGATATTAACAATGCTGTTATCTACAACCTCAATGGTCAGCGCGTAGCTCGCCCTGTTGTTGGTGGCATCTACATCGTTAATGGTAAGAAAGTTGTTATTAAATAAATATATAATAAGGTAAGGGAGCTGAGGAGTTAAGTCTTTACTCTTTAACTCCCCCTTAAATCCTTAACGAGAAGAATAACTCCAAAAAAAATAATAAACGTAATGAAAAAAGAATATATCGTACCTAATATAAAGGTAAAAGAATTGGAGGCACAGCCTATGATGGCTGCAAGCGGACCTGGTGGCGGCGATGCCGTTCTTCCAGGTATGACAGACGATGGCGATGACGGACCTGGAGCAGGCGACTTCGGTGGTACTCCAGGTTTCGGTGGCAACTCTAACTCTAATCTCAATAAAGAATATACAGGTAGTACATCAACTGTTTGGGGAGACTAAAGAAATGAAGAAAAATATATTATCATTAATGGCTGCACTGCTCATCGGAGGCAGTGCTATGGCAGCACCAGTAAGTGTTTCTGATGCTAAGCAGAAAGCACTGTCTTTCGTGCGTCAGCAGGCTGCTAAGGTGAATAATCCAAGAAAGGCTAAGGCTATGCAGAATGCACAGCTCACTGAAGCTAATGCCTTTGGAAATGAACTGCATATTTTTAACGTAGGAGGCAATAATGGCTTCGTTATCGTTTCTGGTGATGACCGCACTGAAGAAATTCTCGGTTATGTTGACTGCGGTAATTTTGATATCAACACAATTCCTGCAAACATGAAGGCTTGGTTGCAAGGATATGCTAATCAAATTAAATCTCTCGGCAACTCTGAGGTTAAGAAAGCACCGCGTCGTGCTGACTATGCTAATGTTGAACCTCTTCTGACAACAAACTGGGACCAGCGTGGCGATTATAACGACATGCTGTTCTTTGATAGTCCGGAAATGCTTGCTGCTGAGGGCGCAGATGCCGACGATGTCTATACAGGTTGTGCTGCCACTTCAATGGCGCAGGCTCTGTATCAAGCTGCACAGCAGTACAAGAAAAAGCATGGAGTTTGGCCTTCAAATCCAACAACGGTGATTCCAAGTTATAAGGTTTCTTCGTCTGGTAAAATAAATGACGGTAAAGACATGCCGGCTTTGGATCCTATTGTTTTCGATTGGGAACACATGCTGAATAACTATGCGCGTAAATATGCCAGTCCTACAGAGGAGGAGATTAAAGCTGTAGCTATGCTCATGGCATACTGCGGTCGTGCTATGCACATGGAATATGGAACCACCTCTTCTGATGCAGCTTTCGTGTATATGCCTTTCAGAATGGCTGCCTACTTCGGCATTCAGCCTTATGTGAAGAATATGGACCGTACATATTATACTACAGAGAAATGGGAAGATTTGATTTATAATGAATTGGCAAATGGTCGTGCAGTTCCTTATACTGGAGTGTCGGGTCCTAGTACAAGTGATGCTGGACATGCTTTTGTTCTTGACGGATATAAAGATGGCCTGTGGCACATCAACTGGGGATGGGGTATGGCTGAAGCCATCAACGATGCTCATTACAATGGATATTTCAGTCTTTCTGTTATGCAACCTGATAAATCAGGTACAGCTCATGTAAGTGGTGGTGCGCTTGATTCTGAGTACAAGTACCTGCAGCAGGCAACGATTGGCGTTTCATTCGACCCAGTTGATGGCGTTGCTAATACTTGTTACACGCATATAGGTGGCGGTAGAGGATATTCTTCAAGTACGACCAAAGTTACTTATCTTAACTATAAGGTTAAGGGTGGTGACTATAGCTTAGATGGTGCATGGGCCATTGCAAATGAGGATGGCACCTTTACAATCCTCAAAAAGGACTACGAGAACAGAGAGTTTGTTATGTTCGGCGATCAGGCTAGCTATACGCAGTACATTGACGAACTTCCTGTTGACGGCGTTGCCGACGGCACCTATACAGTTCTCCACGTTTCGAGCTTGCCAGGCGAAAACAACTGGGTTGCTGACGATGGTACAGATTTGATGAACTTCACCATTACGGTAGCTAATAATAAGATTACAAATGTCGTTTGCCATCCTGTCGCTATATCTACAACTTCCCTGAAAGTGAAGAATCTGGAATTTGTAGGTGATATGGAGGCTAAGAAAGATAATATTGTTAGGGTTACTATCGAGAATACTGGCGATGACTTCTTTGGAAATCTGGCATTGTATTATAATACAACAACAACTCCAACTTCTACAAAACGATATGTGCAATTAGCAACACTTAAACCTGGTGAGACAACTCATGAGTTTACTGTAAACTTACCAAAGGGAGAATATAATCTCTGGTTCTATGCTTGGGCTACTGATGGATATGCTGGATCTTATTTCGATTCTGGCAGAAAGATGTATATCGGCTATGGTGCTGATGCTAACAAGGTTCAAGTTGGTAACTTGCAATTCGACGGACAAACTGGTAGCCAACTTGAGGTTAAAAGCGTAAATGGAGTTTTGGCTAATGAAGTTACTGGATCATTTGATATAACAAACAGTTCAGGACATATTTACAATAATACTTATTACGTTGCTGTTGAATATGGTAGCGGCTATTCTAAAAAGACTTATGCATTAGCTGAACTTCCTGTCTCTGTTGAAGAAGGAACACATACAATACCTTTCAATCTTGGTGCTGTGTCTGGTCTTGAATCAGGCAAAACATACAAAGTACGCCTTTATAGTAAGAATGGCGATGAAGAAGTTGACGTGACTACAAAAGATATGACACTTCAACCTTATTTCCGCTACTGGCTGGCTGATGGAACTATTAAGGAAGCAAAGGAGCCTACAAGCTATTATACTGAAGGTAAAATTATGGATCCTGATGCAAAGGCAAATGCTGTAGCAATTGATTTAAAAGGTATAAATGAGTATTATATTAGAATGACTGATAATCCAAACTGCTTGTTCTATCTTGCAGATGGTCAAAAGCTTGACAGTGAATTCTCTAAGGCAAACAAAGTTTTAAATGGTGCTGCCGAAAAGATTACTATTGACGGTAGTTATTCATTCTATGCTCCAGAAGGATTTACCGTAGAGGAAGCTACTTATACTCGTAAGTTTGCTAACGGCAACAATAACGATGGTAAGGGATGGGAAACTATCATTCTGCCTTTCAAGGTTAATTCAGTTAAGAACGGTAACAAAAACCTGCAGTGGTTCAAGTCTTCTACTGACAAGCGTAAGCACTTCTGGGTAATGGAATTCACTGATGCTAAGGATAACGATCTCGTATTCGACTATGCTCAAAACTTCGAGGCTAACACTCCTTACCTGATTTCTGTTCCTGGCAACAAATGGGGTGACAACTGGGATCTGACAAACAAAGACATCACATTCAGAGGCGTTAATGTAACAGTTCCTGCTTCTGTATTAGAGCCTATTACTTATAGCGGCAAGTCTTTTGTTGGTATGTTGGCTGCAACAACTGTTAATGGCTGGATTCTGAATGATGAAGGTACAAACTTCGAACAGAAAGAAGCTGAGGTTAAGGGATTCAATGCCTATATAACTACTGAAGCTGCTGCCCCAACAATGCGTATCATAATTGCTGACGCTACTGGAATCATCAATGTTGAAACTGAAGATGCTCCTGAGGCTTCTTCTGCAATCTACAACCTCAATGGTATGCGCGTTAACAAGGCACAGAAGGGTGTATACATCCAGAATGGCAAAAAATATGTAGTTAAATAGTTCAAAGACTTCTATGATTAAGATTTTCTAAAGTTTATCTTAATCTTAAATAATAAAAAGATGAGTGTGACTAATGTCATGCTCATCTTTTTTATCTCCTTTCTTTATACCTTATTATATATAATATATATTCAATCCAATACGGTCGCCCCAGTTCCCTGCCATATATCATGCAGCCTCTCTTTCAATCCTTATCCTTCATGCCGTGCATAATATCGTCTCCGTACTTGAAGCATCGCATGCGTCAGCATCCCCGTCCGTGATGCATTCATAAATGCCAGCCCGCTTCCGCGGCCTCCTTTTTTTCCACATGTGCCCGTCCGCCCCCGCCCTTTGCATCCTTTCCTTCCCTTTCCTTCCCTTGCCTAAAACAAACGGAAAACCTCCTTAAAAGCCCCGAAAAGCCCCCTTTTCGCCCCTGAAATGTTAAAACACTGTTAAAATCCGAAGTTTTCTGCCATAATATTTTGCCGTTTGGCAGGAAGTGCGTACTTTTGCATCCGCTTTCGCACCTTAACGGTCAGCGGG
>Ga0256407_10000726_pt1 | contig 75161 bp, 63 predicted proteins | sample RumenRJG_04DNA_FD_193489 | JGI IMG/M metagenome (GOLD analysis project Ga0256407, IMG submission 193489) | Bovine rumen microbial communities from Lethbridge, Alberta, Canada - RJG_04 | ecosystem: Host-associated > Mammals > Digestive system > Stomach > Rumen | place: Canada: Alberta... | reverse complement strand
CTGTTGAAACGGGCGTTTCCGTGGGGGTTGGAAGCCCTCTCCGCTACGCTCCGAGAGGCTTCCAACCCCCACGGAACATTCTTCTTCCCTCATCCAATAATTGCACTTCTATCTTGAACTTGGGAAAAGGGGGATGAGCACATTTATACGTAACTTTGCCGTAGCGAAGACACATCGCCGAATAACTAACCAAAATCTATATGCTTCCTATGCGCTATTTGCAAAATTCATTACTCGCTGGCATCGTCGTGTCGGCTGCTTGCCTGTTCACGACAAATGCCTCTGCCCAGTTGTCTTCGAATCCGGACAAATTCCTGGGCAACATCACCACACGTTATCAGGTGGACTATGGAAACGAACCTTTCCATACGCTCTGGAACCAGATTACTCCAGAGAACGAGTCGAAATGGGGGTCGATAGAGGGAAATGCACGTGGGCAGTTCAATTGGGGGTGCGACAACTCCTACAACTATGCCAAGCAGCACAACTTCCCCTTCAAGTTCCACTGTCTCATCTGGGGCGCACAGTATCCCAACTGGCTCAATAACCTTTCACCAGAACAGCAGTATGAGGCTATCGTAGAGTGGATGGACGCCGTGAAGGAACGCTATCCCGACCTCCCACTCATCGATGTGGTAAACGAGGCGGTGGCAGGTCACCAGCCGGCTCCCTACAAAGAGGCCCTCGGCGGTGATGGAAAAACTGGCTACGACTGGATTATCAAGGCTTTTGAATTGGCCCATGAGCGTTGGCCGGATGCCATCCTCATCTATAATGACTACAACACCTTCCAGTGGCAGCGCGCACAGTTCATCGACCTCGTGAGGACGATGCGCGACTATGGCGCTCCCGTTGATGCCTACGGCTGTCAGTCGCACGACCTCACCGACATGAATCTCAATGACTTCAAGAATGCGATGATAGAGATTCAGGACGCATTGAAGATGCCGATGTACAGCACGGAGTATGACATCGGCACCACCGACGACCAGTTGCAGTTGCAGCGCTATCAGGAGCAGATACCGTATATGTGGGAGTCGGACTACTGTGCCGGCATCACCCTCTGGGGCTATATCTATGGCGCCACATGGACCACAGACGGAAACTCCGGCATCATCAGAAACGGAAAGGACCGTCCTGCCATGACATGGTTGCGTGAGTATATGCAGACCGATGCTGCCAAGAATGCGAGGAGTCCGTATCCCGGTATGAAGAAAGAGGCATCGGTATATGTGAAGTGCAGTCCGGTGAAGGTGACGGTAGACGAGGAGGTGGCAGTGACCATCGATGCACGGCTGAAAACCAAGACCATCGACCATATCGACCTGTATGTGGACGGCAACTTGCAATGCACGATGAACCAGGAACCTTTTGCTACTTCCTTCGTGCCTACCACCTCAGGGCGTCATGACGTGAAAGCGGTGGTGGTGGCCACCGACGGCTCGGAGTATGAGCGCTACTCTGGAGTGAGGGCATACAGTCCGCGCGCACCGTTCAAGGGCGCCATCGAACTGCCTGGCACGCTTGAGGGCGAGAATTTCGACTCGGGCGCAGAGGGTATGACCTATCATGATTCCGACAACCAGAACGAGGGCACATCGGCCTATCGTAACGACAGCGAGGGCGTGGATATCGTTACCGGCAATGGCGGGTATGCCATTGGCTATACCAGTAGCGGCGAGTGGCTGGAGTATACCGTCGACGTGAAAGAGGCTGGCGTGTATGAGTATGATGCCATCGTATCGTCGGGTGTCAACAATTCTTCGTTCAGCCTGTCGCTCAATGAGAACGATGAACTGACGCCGCTCACCAACAACATCGTTGTGCCTTGCCTGCAGTCGAACAACTGGGATAACTACAGCACGCTGCACGGACGCTTGCTCGTGCCACTGGAGGCCGGACTGCACATCTTCCGCATCAACATCACGGGCAGCAGTTGCAATATCGACAAGTTGGTGTTCAAGCATGTGGAGGTGGACGAGAATATCGACATCACTGTCACTGCCAATCCCGACCCTGCCGTCCTCGGCGAGGAGACCACGCTGAGCATTACAGCATCTTCGCCCACAGGCACCATCGACAAGGTCATCCTCTATCGCAACGACGTGCTGTTCAAGACGCTCGACAGTCAGCCGTTCGACTATACTTTCACGCCAACCACGAAAGGCAACTTCAAATATTCGGCTGTTGCCGTCGACAACGAGGGCAGACTGTCGAAGGTGGCAGACTATGTGCTCATGGTGAACAACAGGCGTATCCCTTATAATGCCCTGGCATGTTTCCCTGGCATCATCGAGGCTGAGGACTTCGACAAGGGTGGCGAAGGATTCACCTTCCACGACTCTGACGCCGAGGATGAGGGCAACGTGCACTACCGCAATGACAACGAGGGCGTGGATATCGTGACCGGAAATAATGGCTATGCGCTCGGTTATACTGCCAACGGGGAGTGGACGGAGTATACGGTGACGGTGAACAAGACGGGCCGTTATGCCTTCGAGGGAACAGCCTCTTCGGGTCTCACCAACTCCGGGTTCAGCCTCGGACTGTTGAAGAACGGAACGGTGAACACCCTCTGCCAGTTTAATGTGCCACAAACGGGCAACAGTTCCTGGGACACCTACAGGGTGGTGACAGGCAGTGCTGAGGCAGTGCTCGATGCCGGCACGCACGTGTTCCGCCTCACCATCACCGGACCGTATTGCAATATCAACAAGGTGGAGGCGAAACTCGTGGAAGATTTGGGCATAGAGAATATCAACGATGGCTCAAGGAACGCTTCGGGCAGCATCTACAACCTCTATGGCGTGAAGGTGAACGACAACTACAAGGGCGTCGTTATCAAGAACGGAAGGAAATTCATCAATAGGTAATTTTTCAATAGCCTTGCAACGGCAAGGTCATCCCGCCAATGCATGCCATTGGCGGGATTTTTTCGTGGTGCTTCCACATTTCTCCCGAAGTCGTGGGGTGCGGACGAAATCCGCACCTACGGTCGCAACTATGTTGCTAAAAGAATTTCCCCTCGACGCTCTAATGGGTCGAGGGGAAATTTCAGTCATTTTGGAATCAGGTCGCTTTGGAATCAGATAAAGCGTTTTCCTATTTCAAATCTATCTCCAGCATGACGAAGGAGTAGGGCTCGAGGTCGATTTGCATCTTGCTCTTCGGGGTGTATCTCGACATGACGGGTTGGATGGGCTGTGCATCGTAGTTGTTCTCGTCGTTGGGCTGTCCCTTGAGCACAGTCATCGTGGCAACAGACTTCATCCCCTTGAAACGGGAGAGGTTGATGGATGCCTTCTTCGTTTCGCCACTGGCGTTGCACATCTTCACGAAGAGTTTGCGGGTCTTCGTGTTGAGAATCACCGACTGTCCCTGCAGGTTGCTGGCATCGGCAATGGTCACACAGTCGCCATAGTAGTAGTTGCCCGACGACTCGCCGAACATTTTCTGCACATAGTAACTACAGGTGAGATACGGACGCTCGTTGTCGAAATAGATGAGGTCGGGATTCCAGTTGGTGTTGTCGCGGCGGGCAAAGAGAGGAGCATAGGAAGTCATGCAAACCACGTCGCCGTTGCGCTCCACATGGAGCAGGTAAAGACCCTCTGCAAGGGCATCGATGAGTTTCTTGTCCTTGGCAGCATACTCACCCAGGTAGACCTTCGTCTTGCGGTCGCGTGGGTAGTCGTCGTACTGGCGCTTGGTGAGGAAGAAGTCGTGCGGCTCATAGTAGTGCTCATCGAGGATGGGAAGGTCGATTTCCTCAGCCAGTTTCCAGCCCCTTTCGAAGTCAGGATTGCCGGGGTGTGAGCCAGGACCGGCAGTTCCCACGATGACAATCTCGGGATGGGCGGCCCGCACGCGGTTGTAGATGTATTTGAAACGCTCGATGAACTCTGGCGAGATGCGCTCCTCGTTGCCCAGACCCAGGTATTTCAGGTTGAAGGGCTTGGGATGGCCTGCCTCGGCACGGATGCGACCCCATTTCGTGGTGACATCACCATTCGCCCATTCTATCAGGTCGAGGGCTTCGTTCACCCATTCCTCCATCTCGTCCATGGGAACCCAGTCTTGAGCCTGGTCTTTCATGAACCAGCCACCATTGGTGCCTTGGCAACTCACACCACACGGAAGGATGGGGACAGGCTCCATGCCCAGGTCTTCACAGAACTGGAAATACTCGAAGTAGCCAAGACCCATCGACTGATGGTAGCCCCAAGTGTTCTTCAAGCCACGGCGCTGCTCCTTCGGTCCCACCGTGGTCTTCCAACGGTAGGTGTTCCAGAAACCGTCGCCGCCACCGTGCACCACGCAACCGCCGGGGAAGCGCATGAACTTCGGGTGCAGGTCGGAGAGAGCCTGTGCCAGGTCCTTGCGCATGCCATGCCCTTTATAGGTGTCGGCAGGCATCAGCGACACCATGTCGACGTCCATCGTACCGGTGGTGAGGGCAAGAATCTGCAACTGTGCTTTCGACACGTCGCTTTCGGCCACGAGGTCGGCCTCGTATTTCTTCCAGTCGCCTGTGCTCACGTCGAAGGTGGCCTCGGCAATGAGTTTGGGGTCTTTACCAAAACCCTGCTGCGGTTCGACAAGCACCACCCTCACTTGCTTGGCATCACCCTTGATGTTGCGCATGAAGGCGGAGAAATGGTAACTTGCGCCGGCTTTCAGGGGAATACCGTCGAAACCGTCGTTCTGAAGACCATAGCCCGTCCAGCCTTTGTAGTCGTAGTAATGTCCCACGCGCTCGATGAACAGGCGCATGAACGTGGGGTTGTTGGCGTGGATGGGTCGCTCACTGCACGGGGCCAGGTGACCTAAGGAGTGGCCGGGGCGCACCATGCGCCATGCCGTACCGGCTCCCCAGCCGTCGCGCTCTGTGGGATTAAACTCAAACGAACCGTTCTGTAACAGTTCGGCATAGAGACCGCCGTCGGCGGCGCTGCTGATGTCTTCGAAGAAGATGCCGATAAGTTCGTCGCTGATGGCTTTGCCACCTGCGGGGACTTTCATGGACTTCTGAGCCCACATGCCCGTTGTTGCTGCCAGGAAGGCTACAGCAAAGAAAAATACTCGTTTCATGAATGATATGGTTTTGGTTTTTGTCGCTAAGTTAGTGAAAAAAACTGAAACCACATTGGAAACATTTTCAAATGATACAATTCAGTTAGTATTTGAAACAAATACAATATGCGCTATGACTTTCACTTTTCTTTCGTCGGTTCCATGTGGATAGTGACGTGCGTAGACTTGCCGAACCTTGACTTGAGTTGATGCTCGATGTCGGTGGCCCTGTTGTGCGCCTCTGTCAGCGTGATGTCACCGTTCATGCGCACATGCGCCTCGATGGCTATCCTGTTGCCAATCCTTCGGGTGCGGAGGTTATGTGGCTCGTATACGTTGGGATACGACTGGATAATCTGCACGATCTCGTTCTCGGTGTCTTCGGGAAGCGAACATTCCGTCAGTTCGCCAATGCTGGTCTTCAGCAAACCAACCGCCACCTTCACCAACATGGCGCCGACGACGACCGAGGCAAGGGGGTCGAGCACCGTCCAGCGGTTGCCTAAGAGAATGGCACCACCGATACCGATGGCTGCTCCTATCGAGGAGAGGGCGTCGCTGCGGTGGTGCCAGGCGTTGGCCTCTACCGCCTGCGAATGAAGCGTTTTGCCTTTCCTGACGGTGTAATGGTATAGTCCTTCTTTCACGAGGATGGAGAGGAGGGCTGCCCAGAGGGCAAGTTTGCCCGGTGCCTCCAATTGTTCTCCCTCCAACCATTTGGCCAGTTTCATGCCTCCTGAGAAGATGATGCCGGTGGCTGCGGCAACCAGTGCCAGGCCAATGACAAACGAGGCTATCGTCTCGAACTTGCCATGACCGTAGTCGTGTGACTCATCCTGAGGCTTCGCGCTGATTCTGACGAAGAGGATGACAATGATGTCGGTGATGAAGTCGGACAGGGAGTGTACGGCATCGGCAATCATTGCCGAACTGTGTCCTACGATACCGGCGATGAACTTGAACGTGAGCAATGCCATGTTGCCGGCGCTGCCCACCAACGTCACTTTATAAATCTCTTTCTCTCTCGAATTCATTTTTCAATCCTCCAACCTGACATCCTCCATGATGATGTCGGGACGCTCGTCGGGGCGCATCAGTTCGAATTTTACATTTTGCAGACGAAGGCCGTCGACATGACGGGCAAACAGGCCATAGGCGGGGGTGGGGCCTGCCCAGCGGGGCTCAGGATAGTTGGTGCCCTGCTCCCTATACGGTGTGGTCACTTTCTTGCCTCCGCCCCGGTATTGGATGCGGATGTTGGATAGCGATACGTTGCGGATGGGAGCACCTTCCATGCCTGTAACGATAATGCCTGCCAGGGAATCGCAGTCGTCGGCAATCACATTGCTGATGAAAATGTCGCGGGCTGATGACACCTCGGTGCGTTCTTTCGGTCCGCGGTTGCGGCAGCCTGTCGTGATATAGATGGGATAATGGTGCACATGGCTCAGCGAGATGTTGTTGACTACGATGTTCTCCATACGTCCTTGGTCCACCTCCTCGAAAGCGAGTCCGCTGCTCCACATACACGTGCAGTTGGAGATGGTGATATTGCGGTAGCCTCCGTTAGACTCAGTGCCGAGTTTGATGCGTCCGCACACCCAGTTCACTTTCTCAGGGACGTAGGTGCCGTCGAGAAACGTACCGAGTTTATAGCCTGTCACGATGCAGTTGGTGATGAGGATGTGCTCGCAGAGAACAGGACGTTTTAGGGCATACGAACTCTTCAGTACAATGGCGTCGTCGTTGGGCGTGTTCACCTTCGTATTGCTCACGGTGAAGTATTTGCAGCAGTCGATGTCGATGCCATCGCGGTTGGTGTCGATAGTCACGTTGTCGATGGTGCCGATGTCGCACCCCGTGGCGATGATGGCAAAGTGGCCGCCACGGTAGATGGTGATGTCGCGTATGGTCACATTGCGGCATCGTTTCAGCGCGATGGACTTGTCGCCAGTGCCGATAGAGCCTCCCTGCACGTTGCCGGCGTTCTCGGTGTCGTGCCTTGTCAGTCCCTCACCGTCGATCATACCCCGGCCAGTGATGCTGATGTTTTGCTGTTCCTCCGCCCAGATGAGGCTGTTGTGGAAATAGGTGTGCCCGCCATCCTGGTACTCAGGACCTCCGAACACCTCGCTCTCGTCGTATGCCTTCAGTTCTGCTGGCGCGGCGAGAATCGTGGCTCCTGCCATCAGGTGAAGGTCGACGTTGCTCTTCAGGTGGATGCTGCCGCAGAGATAGGTGCCCGCCGAAAGTATCACTTGTCCGCCACCGTTGTTCGTGGCAGCCTCTATGGCCTTGTTGATGGCTGTATGGTCGAGGGTCTTGCCGTCTCCTTTCGCCCCGAAATCCTTCACATGGTATATCCCGGGCATGGCTTGTGTCGCCAATACCGACATAACTGTCAGAAAAATGCTTAATATTTTTTGTCTCATAGCGGAAACATTTTCGGTATGGTGATTAGTTTACAAAAGTAGTATTTTTTTTCTCAATAATCATTGTCAAGTATCTTTTTTTGTATCATCTCTTCATTCACGGGTATATGGTCATTGCTTTTTTGCGTGCTCCGTGCAAAAAATAGAGGAAAACTGATGATAACCTGAGTTTTTTTCTTATCTTTGCAGTGGCAGAGAAAATGTGCCTATGCGCAATCGCTGCCAGCCAACACTTGTCTTGACAGGCTGGATGATTGAAGGAAATGTAGAACAACAAAAAGATTGTCGGGTATGAAACTCATCCTTATTATTATATTACTGGTTGCTGCCTTGTGTTTTTTTGGTGCATGGAGATATAACCGCCAACTCAAGGAGAAGGCGAAGAAATGCAGTGTGGGGGCTAAGCAGTTTCACGAGAAACTGCAGCAACTCTCCGACCCCTCGCATTTGTTCACTGACGAAGAGGTTCGTAAACTGAAAATGCAGTTCGGACCCCTTCTTGATACCGTGAACGACCTCTACGACAGCCGTTTCATTTCCAACGAGTATCTCGACCGGCTTGGACTGGGTGAATTCATGGAGGAGCGCAAATTGCTCAATCATATTCAACTCGTCAACAACCAGCAGCACAAGTCCTGACACCCCTACCACCATCACTATGCACAAACCGGTTTACGTATTGGAGGAGAGACTTCTGCGGCACAACCTCCAACTCATCAGCGAGGTGGCAGAGAAGGCCGACGTGGAAATCATCCTGGCTTTCAAGGCTTTCGCGCTGTGGAAAACATTCCCCATCTTCAGAGAATACATCAAAGCCACCACAGCCAGTTCGCTCTATGAGGCACGGCTGGCTTTCGAGGAGTTTGGCACCAAGGCGCATACCTTTTCGCCGGCATATACCGACTACGAGATTGACCATATCGCACGGTGCTCAAGCCATATCACGTTCAATTCGCTCTCTCAATACCAACGCTATGGCGAAAGGGTGAAAGACGCCTCTCCCGGCATCAGCATCGGACTAAGGGTGAATCCGCAATACAGTGAGGTGGGTACGGCGCTCTACAACCCCTGTGCACCAGGCACGAGGTTCGGCGTGACCAGTGACCTCCTGCCCGCGCGACTTCCTGAAGACATCGAGGGATTTCACTGCCACTGCCATTGCGAGAGTGGGGCAGATGTCTTCGAACGCACGCTGAAACACATCGAGGGGCATTTCTCACCCTGGTTCCGACAGTTGAAGTGGATAAACTTCGGTGGAGGGCACCTGATGACCCGCAACGACTATGACATACCGCGGCTCATCGGTATGCTGCAGGCTTTCCACAGCCGGTACCCATGGCTGAAGGTCATCCTGGAACCCGGAAGTGCCTTCGCCTGGCAGACAGGATTCCTGAAAGCCCATGTGGTGGATGTGGTGGAAGACCATGGCATATTGACGGCTATCCTCAATGTGAGTTTCACCTGCCATATGCCCGACTGCCTGGAGATGCCTTACCAGCCCGAGGTGAGGGGGGCGGTGGCGCTGCCCATGGAGGCTGCCGACCATCCCAAAGAGGGATATGTATACCGCTTGGGAGGCAACAGTTGCCTCGCTGGCGACTTCATGGGGGCTTGGCAGTTCGACCATCCCTTGAAGGTGGGCGAGGAGGTGATTTTCGAGGATATGATACATTATACTACCGTGAAGACCAACATGTTCAACGGCATCACGCATCCCGACTTGGCACTGCTCCATGAAGATGGAACACTCGAAATGCTCCGGGAGTTCGAATACGAAGACTATCGCATGAGAATGGACTGAAAGAAACAACCACAGAGGCCCTCTTGTCCTCATGTGAAAATATTTTTTCAAAAAAATCATTCAAAAATTTGCAATGTCGGAAAAAAGCATTACCTTTGCAACCGCATTTAGAGAAATGCTCCTTTCGTTTTAAAGGATATGCGGTAATAGCTCAGTTGGTAGAGCACGACCTTGCCAAGGTCGGGGTCGCGAGTTCGAGTCTCGTTTACCGCTCATATGTCTTGAATAAATTTACCAAGAGACGAGTTCTCACAAGCCCAGGTGGCGGAATTGGTAGACGCGCACGTTTCAGGTGCGTGTGTAGAGATACGTGCAGGTTCGAGTCCTGTTCTGGGCACTATTTATTCAAGACATTCACATGATGGAGAGGTGGCGGAATTGGTAGACGCGCTACTTTGAGGGGGTAGTGTCAATTGTGACGTGGGAGTTCGAGTCTCCTCCTCTTCACCATATTTAACGATTCTTTTTGCGGTAATAGCTCAGTTGGTAGAGCACGACCTTGCCAAGGTCGGGGTCGCGAGTTCGAGTCTCGTTTACCGCTCTTTGTTTTAGGATAGGAAAAACCAAATCAATGAACTTATACTTAAGATATTTCGATAGAGAGACATTGGTCTACAATGCCGATCAGGCTATCGATTTTTTATGTTCCATACCCGAAATAGGTATGAACCCCGCTATCGAAGCCGATGTGCGCGAATATGTGGCAAGCGACGTGTATTATCCTAAAAGATATAAGGTGAGGCCAAGGGTCTACTTCATCATCATCAAGACCGAGGCTGCTACCATGCTCGACTTCAAGCAGAAAAAGGCACTACGCAACAATAATCAGCCCAATGCGGAGCGGAGAGAGACCATTGCGCCAGCCGTCTCAAAACTCAATGAGGAGAGAGAGGGTTGGTATGAGGGTGCTCTCGACTTCAAGCGTGTGGTCATGATTCCTGCCACAGGGAAACATGAATACCGTGATACGCATTTCGTGGCACGCTGCAAGGCGCTCTCTGGCCTCGATTGCTACAACCGCATCGTGGAGCACCTCAGAGACCGTGTCGACAGCCGGAGCCAGTTCCCATCGGCAAAGGGAAAGAACTTCAAGTTCAAATATCTTGGACTGTGGAAATAAATAAAGAATAGGAGGAAAACCATGAACAAAGTAATGCTTATTGGGAATGTAGGCAAGGAGCCTGAAGTGAAATATTATGACGCCGACCAGGCCGTCGCTACTTTCCCCTTGGCTACCACAGAGAAAGGCTATACGCTGGCCAACGGCACCGTTGTGCCCGACCGCACCGATTGGCACAATATCGTGCTCTGGAAGGGACTGGCAAAGGTGGCAGAGAAATTCATTCACAAAGGCGACAAGGTGTATGTAGAGGGAAAAATCAGATACCGCTCCTACGATGACCAGAAAGGCATGAGGAGATATGTCACCGAAGTGTATGGCGACAACCTTGAATTGCTCTCGCCGAAGCCAACCAATGCGGCTTATAAACCAGAGGGCGACAACAAGGATGGGGTAGGCGAGCCCGAAATTCCTTTCTGATGTAATTTTATCTACAATTGGAGACGATAGATTATTTTAGTCAGACTTTGGGAGGGGTGAGTTTCATCTCGCCTACATTGGGGGTATGCATAGCGGCACTGTTGGCAGTGGCGCTTTTGTTGTTTTCGGGGTATGCCAGTGCATCAGAGATAGCCTTCTTCAACCTCTCACCATCCGACATCAACGCACTTGACCCTGAGCACCGAAAAGCCGACCAGCAGATAGAGACACTGCGGCAAGACAGCGAACGTACGTTGGCCACCATCCTCATCACCAACAACTTGGTCAACGTCACCATCATCATGCTGTGCAATTATGTCTTCGACCATATCGTAGACTTCGGAAACGCGGCGTGGCTGAAATTCCTCTGTATCACGGTCATCTTGACTTTCCTCTTGCTGCTCTTCGGAGAAATCATGCCCAAGATCTATGGCAGGCAAAACTCGCTGAAGTATTGCCGTTTTGCTGTGGGCGGACTCATGGTGCTACGAAAACTCTTCTGGCCCATGGAGACCGTGCTCATGAGCACAGGGACCTTTGCGGAGAAGATAGTGCAGAAAGAGAACCACGTGCTTAGTGTCGACGACCTCGAACAGGCTCTTGAACTCACCGACAAGGAGGAAATCAAGAATGAGCAGAGCATGCTTCAGGGCATCATTCGTTTCGGCGACGAGACGGTGAAGGAAATCATGACTCCCCGACAGGATATTGTGGACCTGAATATCAAGGATGATTTCAATACGGTCATCAACAGTGTGGTAGAGAACAACTACAGCCGTATTCCGGTATACCAGGGAAATGGCGACAATATCCGTGGCGTGCTCTATATCAAGGACCTTCTGCCCTTTATCGGGAAACCGGCTTCTTTCAGATGGCAGAACCTGATACGGCCACCTTATTTCGTGCCCGAGACAAAGAAAATCGATGACCTCTTGAGGGAATTTCAGGAAAACAAGATACATATCGCCATTGTGGTCGATGAGTTTGGTGGTACAAGTGGCCTTGTCACCCTTGAAGACGTGCTTGAGGAAATCGTGGGCGAGATACACGACGAGTATGACGAGGAGGAGAAGACCTATACCCGTCTTAACCACAACACCTATATCTTTGAGGGAAAGACTTCTTTGTCGGATTTCTGCAAAATCCTTGATATCGACAACGAGTTCGACGAGGTGGAGGGCGATGCCGACTCTCTCGCCGGATTGCTCCTGGAACTGAAGGGCGACTTCCTGAAAGTGGGGGAGAAAATCGCATACAAGCGTTTCGCTTTCGAAATCCTTGCTGTAGAGGAACGGCGTATCTCGAGCATCAAGGTCATCATACACGACCCTGCAGAAGAGGAGAAAAACACCAGCAAATAATGCCATTGCTCAGCATAAGAAACGTCGACGCTTCTTCCAGACTCGCCATTTGGAACATGACAGAGAGTCCGGAGGAATTGAAAGCCTGCTATCCTATGCTCGACCTGCCTTACGAAGAGGCTTGCCAAAGGTTTAAAAGTCAGCATCGCAGAAAAGAGTTCCTGTCCATCAGGGCTCTGCTCATAGAGATGTCGGATGGCCGTTTGCCTGAAGTGTGCTATGACGCTAACGGCAAGCCGTCGCTCGGTGATGGGAGAAAGGTAAGTTTCAGCCATACTCAGGGATATGCTGTGGTGCTGATGTCGGAAAACGATGAAGTGGGAGTGGATATTGAGCGTAAGGGCGACAGGGTGGCCAAGGTGGCGCATCGGTTCTTGCGCGACGACGAATTCCCGTCCCACCATGCCACAGCATCATCTTCTTCCGCTGTCGATGGCCTTAGCATCGACACATTGCTGGTGATGTGGAGCGCGAAAGAAGCCGTGTACAAGTTGTTTTCTGTGCAGAACCTGGCTTTTGAGGAAATGAGGATAGCCCATTTCTCTCCTCAGCCGCAAGGAAGAATCATAGTAGAGAACTTGAAGAAGGGTGTAGCGGTGGAGGTGGAATACCAACTTACAGACGACTATGCACTGACCCTATGCCGCCTGCCTGAATGTGTAAAGAAGAATGCAAAACACGAATAAGAAAACATGAAGCATCGTATTGTCTTGGCACTTGTCTGCCTTCTCCCGGTTTTGTCTATGGCCCAGTCGGTGGTCGTACACGAACAGGTGAATTTCCCCGAACAGATTCCGGCGGGGGGATACAGCGGCATCACTTGGTTGGGTGAAGACAGGTATGCCGTGGTGACCGATAATGCCGCACACGACGGATTCTTTGTGTTTCGCATCCAAATCGACTCGCTGGGGTGTATCGTCGACGTGTCGGACGAGGGTTTTAGGGGAAATGACGACAAAGGTCACGACAACGAGGGCGTGGCCTGGTGCCCGGCCAGGGGCACGGTCTTTATCAGTGGCGAGACCGACAATCAAGTGAGGGAACTGACACTGGAAGGGAAAGCCACGGGAAAGACTTTGAGGCTGCCGAAATGGCTGTCTAAGGGTGCTTCGGCAAAATACGGTCTGGAAGCCCTTACCTATAATGCCCAGACCCACCGCTTTTGGACGGTGAGCGAGAGTACGCTGCAAGGCGACGGACCTCAGGCTACACCGCAAAATGGGGCTGCCAACCGTTTGCGACTCATGGCCTTCAACGACGACCTCGCCCATGTGGGGCAATATTACTATGAGATGGACAAACCAGAGTCGGAATATGCCACCCGCCAGTATGCCATGGGAGTGAGTGCCCTCACTGCCCTCGACGACGGGAGTCTGCTGGTGCTCGAGAGGGAGTTTTATGTGGCACCGTCAAAGATTGGCTCTACCGTGCAGTGCAAGATTTACCGGGTAACACCCCAAGCCAAGGACCAACTCAATGGGAAAGTGTCGCTGAACGGCAGAAAACCCTTGGAGAAGCAGTTGGTGGCAGAATGGTCGACGGCCATTGGACTGCTCACTTACTCTCTCGCCAATTATGAAGGGATGTGCCTCGGCCCTCGATTGGAGGACGGAAGACAGGTAATCGTGCTCATTGCCGACTCACAAAAACAATATGCCGGGGTCTTGGCCGATTGGTTCAAGACCATCGTCATCGAATAACGCGGAAACGCGCATAGGCACGGTCGTCGAACGACACCTGACCTTCCATCAGGCCTTTGGTGGCAAGATAATGATGGATGCACAAAGGGTCGGCAGCCAACTGGTGGGCAAGGGCTTCCTCACTGTCGTGGAGAGTGGGGAGGAGGAAGGGATAGCCATCGGTGGCGAAGACCACCTCACAGGATGATGGTATGCGGACTACCCTGACCTTTTCGGTAGCGACGCAGAAACCATCGAAAACAGCAAAAGACTTGTTCTGGTCATGACAGGTGCGGACAATTTTCTGCACGATAAGGTCACGGCCCTTGTCATGGCGTTGCAGCGAGGCGACATCGGTCTCGCCATGGGCGAGCATGCTGCGGATGATTTCCGAACGCTCTTGGGCGATGTGGCCTTCCTCGGGCTTGGGATTGTCGTAATATACGCCATCTACAAGGCATTGGCAGTCACCCACCAGCCACACCTCACCATGGTGACGGCTGAAGATGGCGGCGCTGGCAGTGAGGCGTTCCTCGGGATGGTCGACAAGACGCGACATCTCCACCCCATATTGATGATAGGCCTCCACAATGGCAGTGGTCACCAAGTGGCAACACTCCTCCATGGTAACTGTGGCAGGCATCTGGCTCAGCGACTCGCCTACAAGCATCATGGCATGACGGCCATTACGCATGTCGGGGCGCATCTGGTGGGCTGCCTTGCTCGTACTGCCGTCGATGACCGCCACGAAGTCAGTCGTCGCCACGATGCCGTCCTCGCACATGGCGGGAAGGCTTTTGCCGATAACCTGGCTCTCGATGATTTCTATCTTCATTGGAGTAAGGGCGCTTGTCGTTGTAGGAGGAGTTTTTGTGGTTTTTCTTTGAATGGGCAGATGGCGTGAATGGCTTGCCGGTGCCACCAAGTAATTGCGGGATGAGGTCGGGCCGTCCCATTCGGCGCAACTCGCGCTCAATACCCTGTCGTTCCTCTGGCTTGTACCAGAAGAAGAACATGCGCTGGGCAAGTTTTTCCTTAGGAGTCTTCGCGCTGAATACTGGCTGAAGGGTGTAGGGGTCGTACCCCGTGTACCACATCTCAGTGCTGATGGTCATGGGGGTGGGCGTGAAATCCTGAACCTGTTCCAACTGGAAATCCAACCGTTTGGTGGCGATGGCAAGGCCAGCCATGTCTTCTTCACGGCATCCTGGGTGACTGCTGATGAAATAGGGAATGATTTGCTGGCGCAGGTTCTCGCGGCGGTTGATGTCATCGAACAGGCGTTTGAACTGCTCGAACTGTTCGAAAGAGGGTTTGCGCATCAGCATCAGCACTTCGGAACTGGTGTGTTCGGGAGCCACTTTCAAACGGCCGCTCACATGACGGCAGATGAGTTCACGGGTGTATTCGCGGGCAGCGGCATCGGTCTTCTCGTCGCCGCTCTGGTGGAGCAACAGGTCGTAGCGCACACCGCTGCCGATAAAACTCTTCTTCATGCCGGGCAGTTGGTCTACGGCATGGTAAATGTCGAGCAAGGCAGAGGGGTCGGTATTGAGGTTGCGGCAAATCATGGGATGGATGCACGAGGGACGTTTGCACTTCGCGCAAAGGGCGAGGTTCTTGCCGTGCATGCCATACATATTGGCAGACGGACCGCCAAGGTCGCTCAGATATCCCTTGAAGTCGGGCAAAGCCATCACCTGGCGCACCTCCTTGAGGATGCTCTCCTTGCTTCGGCTGGCGATGAACTTCCCCTGGTGGGCGCTGATGGTGCAGAAAGCACAGCCTCCGAAACAGCCCCGGTGGATGTTGACCGAGTGCTTGATCATGTCGTAGGCAGGGATGCGCTTGTTCTTGTACTTGGGATGGGGAAGACGGGTGTAGGGAAGGTCGAAACTGGCGTCAATCTCGGCGGTAGTCATCGGAGGGTAGGGTGGGTTGACAAGGGTGTAGCGGTCGCCAGTGGCCTGGAGCAGACGGGAGGCGTGCACCTTGTTCGACTCTTCCTCAATATGTCGGTAGTTTTCTGCTTCGCAGCGCTTGTCGGAAAGACATTCCTCATGACTGTGAAGAACGATGTCGCCGGGCTGGATGCCACCGGGTATCTCGTCGCGTCGCAACACGTGGACGCTCTGCGGCAATGTGTGCCAGGCGCTGCGTGGCACGCCATCGGCAATCATCTGGCAGAGTTGCACGATAGCCTTCTCGCCCATGCCATAGATAATCATGTCGGCTCCCGAATCGTAGAGGATGCATCGCCGTAGGCTGTCTTGCCAGTAGTCGTAATGGGTGAGGCGGCGCATCGAGGCCTCTATGCCGCCAAGCACCACGGGCACGTCGGGGTATAGCCGTTTCAGGATTTGTGAATAGACAATGGTGGGATATTCCGGTCGGCAGTCGTGGCGGCCGTCAGGGCTATAGGCATCCTCGCTGCGCAGACGACGGTTGGCAGTGTATTTGTTGACCATCGAGTCCATGCAACCAGGGGAAATGCCAAAGAAGAGACGGGGACGGCCCAACTTGCGGAAATCGCGGAAGTCGCCGTGCCAGTCGGGCTGGGGCACGATGGCCACGCGCCACCCGGCATGCTCTATCACACGGCCGATGACGGCAGCGCCGAAAGAGGGGTGGTCGACATAGGCATCGCCAGAGAACAGGATGACGTCGAGGTCATCCCATCCACGCAACTCCACTTCTTTCTTCGTCGTGGGCAGCCAGTCGCTCAGACGATGCTCGGTCATTAGGGGTTGGCTGCGCTTTCTTCAGTCTCCTTGGAGCGTTCCTCCTCCCATTGGCGGTAGAGGGTAATCAGGTTGCTCAGGCCGAAGGCTTTCATGTTGCTGTTGTAAATCACGTCAAGACAGAGGTCGAGCAGCGACTTGTCGCTGCCGGCATCTCCTGAGAGCAAGGAGCGGACATTGAATTTCAACTTGTCGAGCACGCTCTCGTCGACAATGCCGTTGCTGTCTACCAGGTGGTCGAGGAGATGGTAGTTGGAAATGGTGGAGAGATGGCTCTCCGCTACCTCGATGCTGCGGGTGCCTGAATGGTTGGCTTGTATTTTATACATAAGCATAATGATGTTGTTGTTGTCATTTCACTAGATAGTTGAGTATGCCTCGCATGATGGCGTCGCGTGAACGCCGGTCGGTGATGCACTCCAGGGGGAATCCCACCGTCAGGCAGCGGTAGTCGCGGCCGCTGTAGGCCACAGCAGCACTCTGGCCGTCGGAATATTTCATCACGCACGACGCAAGGGAGGTGGGACTGAGCACATCGGGTGCGGTGGCGGCATAGTGGGTCTCGTTGAGGGTGCGCCAGGTGTCGAATGTCATGCCTAACCCCTGCACTCTGCCGTCTTTGTTGCCTTGCTGGCTACCGTTGAGATGGAGTTTCAACACGTCGGCGAGGAACCGCTGCTCTGATTCGGTGCGCATGTCGCTGCCCACAAACGAACCGCTGACCAACAGACTGCCATGGTCGCGCACAAAAGAGCGCAGGCGTTTCTGCATATCCTGGGAGAATGCCTTGTAGAGCAGGAGCGAGTGGCCGTCGTCTTTCTCCAGTCCAAGGACGAGGTCGATGCAGTCGATTCCGCCCAATTTCACTTTGCCGGTCTCGAAGGCCTCGCTCGAGCAACTGACGATGTTGTATTTATGGGCGGTATGGATGGCGGTGGCATGCTCGCGCACATAGTTGAATTCATTGCCGGCGATGAACTTCCCTTCCAGTTCCCTGCCGCAATAGCCCAATGCTCCTTCGCCTTCACGTCCACGACGGCTGTTGTCGAAGACGGTCTGACGGCCAGCCCATCCTGCCATGCGTCCGTAGGTGATGCCCGCATCGGCTTCTAGGTCAAATCCTTTCTGGTTGCCGGTGTCGATGATGGCAGGAGAGGAGAGACGGTGGAAACCATTGACAATCAGCACGGTCTTTTCCGACTGAGGAACATATTCTACCGACAGCACCTCAGTGGGAAAACTACAGCCACCGTTGTTGGCTGCCACCACACGGAAATGATACAGTTGGTTGGGGGCAATGTTCACCGTGCACGACGTGCCTTTCACCACCACGCCATTATCGAAGTCGAGGTCGCCTATGGCGGTGTAGAGGATGTACTCAGAGGGGGTGGCACTGGGTTCCACGGGGTCTTTCACGGGATTCCACGACAAGTGTGCCTTGCCGTGCGAACTCAGTTCGGCCTTGAAGTTTCGAGGGGGTAGGGGCTGTACGACATATTTCGTGCCATGCATCTCGTTGACATAGCGCAAGAGGGTCTTGTAGATGCTGCGGGCCAAGGTGAACCGGAAATTGGGGTCGAGGCCGTAGCGCATGTCACCGAAGTTCTGGTGCGACAGCACTTCAAGTATGGCAGAGGGGACTGCAGGTTCGCGGGTCTCGTTGTAGTTGCGGTCGTAGAGCACGCGCCGGCGCCATGTGCCATACTGCGTCTTGATGTCTTCGCCGGCATTGGCAAGAAGGGCGTCGGCCAAGTCGTGGGAGGCCATGCGGGAGATGCCGGCATCCAGACGGCCGTTGTTGTGGTCGGTGGTGCAGATGGATAGCGTGCCCACGAAGTCATTGCCGCCAGCCTTGTCGTAGCCGGCATCGCTGTGTACGGAGAGCATCAGTTCGATAGGCACGTTTTTGCCTCTGATGTTTGGCACGAAGACGGAACCGCCTGCCAGCCAGTTGCTGAAACGAGAACGGGCGTTGAGGTCGTCTTTGTAGTCGTCGGTGGTGCGGTATTGCTGGCCCCAGTAGTTGTATACACTGTCGGGCGCACCCATCCACTGTGCAGAGTAGCGGGTACCTTCGAGGCATCGGGGTACTCCACTGGTGCTGCCTCCCCGCTCAATGTTGCCCATGCCGCCGCCGAAGCGCACGGCATCGGTGGTCACCACACCATGGCTTTTGCTGGCGTTGCTCAATACCACCATGTTCTGGCTGTTGCAACCCTTTGCAAAATCAAACGTCCCCAGGTATACCCATGTGTCGCCTCCCATGCGCTGGTTGACACGGAATTCCGTGCGACGGCCTTTGTGCCACACGGTGTAGCAGGCATCGTCGACAGAGTTGGCTACCGTCTGGTAACTCACATACACGGCGTAGCGTCCTTCCTCGGGTATCTGTGGCTGGTAGACGACCTGGCTCACCTGCTTCGATGTGGTAGACGGCGTCATGCGGGCAGTACCTGCGTTGAAGGGATTCTCGCCTTGATGATAACGGCCGGGGTGCATGGAGAAACCGGGCGCCTGGGTGGTCTGCCATTCTGAGGCAGATGGCATCTCGCGATAGATGGAACCGTCGGCATTGCCATCGTTGTCGACGATAACCTCGTTGCGCTGCCAATCGCGCTCACGGGGCGACCACACTATGGCACCGGCGTTTTCGAGCATGGGAATGAGGTAGGGGATGACGATGGTTTGGGTAAACAGGTCCTCGGTGGTGCAGAAAAGATTGGGGCGCTGCCATTTCCATTGTCCTTTTTGGGCATCATAGTATTTGCCGTGGCTGGCGGCAATGGTGAGGTGGCGGCCTTCAAGACCACGGGTGATATTGTTGGGGCGAGAGGCGTTGGTCACCCATGCCTTGCCTTTGTAGTCGATGCCGTCCCATGTGCGGTTGCGGTCGGGGTGGTCGCGCAGGCGGTTGGGCACAAGGTCTTCTATCAGCATGCCATGGGTATAGAGTCTCACGTTGTAGTCGCGATAGTTGGGAGGTAGTATGCTGTGGATACGGCTGTAGATGTTTTTTACTACCTCGGGGGTGAATTCCTGTTCGCTGAAACGCTCTGTGGCGGTGATGACTACCGAATGTGTGGATTCGTCAACACTCACGCTGCTCAGTTTGGAGACGACGGGGAAGCCGGAAAGCCCGTTGCCGTAGTTCTCGAAAAAGGCTTTCAGGGCTTGCTCCATGCTCGTGCGGTCTGAGGTAGTGGGGGCATTCGCTATCACCGTCGTGACAGCAAAAAGGCTTAATATCAGTACAATTTTTTTCAATATCATTCTATACATTTCCTAAAAAAAGATGGGGCATGGTAAAACAGAATGCCCCGACAGAGTTCAACTTGTGATGGAACCTATACCTCTCCGATGGTGAATTTCTCGGGATGCTTGCCACGGAAATCCTTGAAATACAGTTTGATTTCACGAAGGTCGGCTTCCATGTCGTCGCTCGGCTCTATCATCCGGGTACATTGGATGAGTTTGCGCTCGTAGTCTACGCCATAAAGCAAAATGGGCAGATGGGCTTTCTGGGCGATGATATAGAAACCTTTCTTCCAGTTGGGATTGGCCGAACGGGTTCCTTCCGGGGTGATGGTGAGTTTGAAAGTGCTGCTCTCCATTGCCGTGCGGGCTAAGTTGTCGGTCATACTCGTATGCTTCGACCGCCATACGGGAATGCCGCCAAGACGGCGGAACAATATGCCTAAAGGCCAGAAAAACCATTCCTTCTTCATCAGGAAGTTGATTCTCCAGCCTTCAGCACCCGAATAGAGTTGACCCAAGACGAAGTCCCAATTACTCGTGTGGGGTGCCAGACAGATGATGTATTTATCGGGATGGGCGACAGTCACTTCCTTCGTCCATCCCATGTGCTTGTACAAGAGCCAGTTGCAAAATTTCTTCCACATGGGCTATTCGCTCAAATTGCCAATATGGTCGATGATTTCCGAAATTTGCTCGGTAAAATCTTTCGCCAGGTGGTTGTAATAGTCTTTCTTGCGCATGCCGGGTTCGGGATGGGAGATACGGCTGATGAAATCATCACGAGTCTTCAGTATCGAAGCCAGCAAAGCGTCGACATTGGCCTCATTGATCTTGCCACTATATAGTGAGGTGGCTACGCATTCGGCAAATACGTCGCTGCAAATGTTGTTGATGCTTTGTTTTAAGTCTTTTCTGTTGGGCATATTCTTGGGGTTGGTTATGATTATTGCGATATGATGGTGAACTGCTTGCAATGTGATTTCGCATTTCAAGGCAATTTATGCAAAGATAAGAAGAAAAAATGAATATGCTGTCAAATAACAAGAAAAAATGTTGCCGATTTATTACCATTCATTTTCCCAATAATACTTTGCTGCTTCGCCGAAGGTACTGCCGCTCGGGAAATTCCAAATATGATTTGGATTTCCTCTCGCTTATTCGTACCTTTGCACCAATTCTCAAGACAGATTACTGAAAAACTCCAAATAAGATGAATAAAACAATCTTCAAGACAACTCTCATGTTGGTGCTGGCCTTCTGCTGCCTGCCGCTATTGGCACAACAACGCCGACCGATAGACAATGAACATCCTTTGTGGCTGGTGCATATTGATGTGTGGTATACCGCCGACCCACAGAAAATCATCGACCTCATCCCCGATGATGTGAAACCTTATGTATGTATGAACCTGAGCCTCTCCTGCCAGTACGACAAGGAAAAGAATGTGTATAAGATGCCCCAGCAGGCTGTGCGCACATACAAGTCGTGGGCCTCAGTGTGCCAGAAAAATGGAATGTGGTTCACCTGTCAGCCAGCAAGTGGAGGTCATACGCATATTCAGGACGACGACTTGGAGACGTTTGAGTATTTCTTCAAACACTATCCCAATTTCCTCGGTTGGAACTACGCAGAGCAGTTCTGGGGGTTCGACGAGGCCGGCGACAAGAGCAGCAGTACGCAGGAGGCCCGGTGGGCACTGTTTGCAAAACTCGTGGAGATGTCGCATCAGTACGGTGGCTTCCTCACCGTGTCGTTTTGCGGCAATATATGGTCGCATGCCCTGAACCCCTTGGGAGAGATGAAACGCAATAAAGACTTGCTGGAGGCTTGCCGCAAATACCCGGAAGCCATACTCTGGTTGTATAAATACACCACATCGAGTTGCTTCTACAACAACGAGAGCGTGACCTTTTCACCATTCATTTCAGGTCTGGCAAAAAACTATGGCATAAGATATGACAACTGTGGATGGAATGGTGCTACAGAGGCCATCGTAGGCGCCGACAAGTGCAAATACCCCGCTTCGGCAGGCATCGGCACGGTGATGGAGCAAACGGGAATCAATGGTGGCGCAGTGTGGGACGGACCGGAACTCACATGGCGGGAGGAATGCTTCCACGAGGTGAATACGACAACAGAAGACGAATACCGCCGGCGCAACTGGGCGCGGTTCCCCAATTTCAACGGAGTGTGGCTCGACATGTTCCGTAAGGTTATCGACGGCACCATACGCATCCCATCGCGCAGGGAAGTGGTGGAGCGTACCAAGATTGTGGTCATCAATGACGTGTCGACAGGCAGTGACGAACAGAAATATGCCGCATGGGGAAACCTCTACGACGGCCTCTACAAGCAAGACGACCCGTTTAATAGGGGAAACGGACAGTGGATGGATAATTTCTGCTATCTGAAAAAGACTGGACGATACCCCACCATCCCCGTGGCCCTTGAACTTGCCGACGAGTTGGCACAGAGCATTCCGTTGCAGGTGAAGAAGTCGAACTACACCCAGCGATGGCCGAATGTTGCCAAAAAGGTGGAGGATTTCGACCAGTATTATCCCGAGGTGTCGACAGGCGACCTCTTCGTGGCACGCATGGGCAACCAACTCGTCACCTACACACCTTATACTTATTTAAATAATAAGACCACTGCCGAAGCCACCATACCCCTGAAATACAACACTTGCGAGACATTGCAACTGAGATACGGAAAACTCTCCAGTGGTGTCATCCGCGAATATCCCGACCATCTGGATTTTTATCTCAACAACTTCCGCACCGATTCTACTGCGATGGTGAAAGATGTCATCACGGTGACAGGGGTGACAGAACAGCCCACTTATACCTTGGAGAAACGCAATAATGCCCAGTGCAGGCCCAGTGAGTCATGGGACCAGGACAGCCATACATACACACTTACCGTGAACCATATGGGACCGGTGGACATCTCTTTGCAGTGCGCCGGAAACATGTCGCGCGACGAGGTGCCACCTGCCGCCACGCCACTTCAATTGCCTCAGCAGCCCGAGGCATTCCACGGTGCCATCGTCATAGAGGCAGAAGATATGGACTATAAGGATATCAAGAACTGCTCACTGTCTCCCTATAACCAATATCCCAGCGAGATAGGGCATTCCGGAAACGGATTTGTAGACATGGGTACGAAAAAGAGCGGTTCTTTACGGCACAGGCTTTCCCTCACACAGGGTGGATGGTATAGAATTGCCGTGCGCTATACCGGTGAGTCGGCGGGAGGACACCTGACGATGTCGGTCAATGGCGAACAGAAGACCGTGGAATGTGAACCTACGGCTTTCAACGAATGGCGAAAGACCACTGTGGAGGTGTCGCTCAACGAAGGGATGAACGACCTCAGGCTGAACAACACAGAAGGCATCTCGATGTACATTGACCAGATCATCTATACGCCGGCAGACGTAGAGGAAGAGAAATTCCTCGTCACCATCCGTGAGGCAGCACATGGTCAGGTGATGGCCGACAGGAGCGAGGCTGCAGAGGGTGAGACGGTCACGCTGACGGTGACTCCCGATGAGAATTGCCAACTCGTAGAACTCAGGTTGGTCAATTCTGTATACTATACCTTGGCGGCAACCATTGCTTTCACACCGGGAGAAGGAAATATCGTGTTCACGATGCCTGATGACAACGTGACCATACAACCGGTGTTCAAAAATATGGCATCAGTATATAAACTCGATTTCAGCGATGTCACCTCAGGTACCTTACCCAAGGGATGGCGGTGTGTGCAAGAAAACAACGAGGTGCACGAATATCCCAACTCCTATGGCCTCGGCGCTCGCACCTTTGCCGGATTTGGCGGATATCAGGGCAAGGCGCTCTATTGGCGGGAGGAATGTGCCGAGTATGGCCGTCAGGCCAGCAGTCCGCTGACATTGCAGCAGGGCTCCTACTACCTGACTTTTGCCATGGCGGCTTGGAAGGAGGCTCCCAAATACAAGGCACGCATCATCAATGCCTCGACAGGACAAGTGGTGGCGACCTCCGAGGTCTTCGTGGCGGAGCCCAACGCAAACGGCAGTCAGTCGGCCAACCTGGCATCGGCCACCTTGCATGAGTTGCCCTTTACCATCACGGAGAGCGGCAACTATGTCATCAGTTTCACCAATGAGAGCAGGAATGGCTACTTCGACGAATATCTCTTGCTCGAGTGCACAGTCGATGCTGCGACTGGCATCGATGCCCCCACCCAAGACGGCCGGGATGCAGATGTGACCTGTTACGACTTGCTGGGACGGCGTATACAGACACCTCAGCACAACCAAGTCGTTATCCTGCGAAGCGCGGATGGGAAGTCGCGGAAAATCGTATGGGAATGAGCCGGTGAGAGTACGCAAATGAATTATTTTTGCCAAAACAAGAAAAAAAGTTTCAGAAAAATTTGCAGGATGAAAGATAATTCATAATTTTGCAGCCAAATAATAACAAAAATATCTAAAAAGAAACAAAATGATAAGAAAGGCTAATTTTTGGTGGTGGCTTGACTCAAGATTCGGAAAATCGTGAGAAGATAGCCGCATACCTATAAGTTAGCACTGAAGATATAGAGAGGCCTGTCGTTCTTGCGACAGGCCTCTCACTTTTTTTAGAATAATTATTAAAAAATACCTATAAACGATGCAAAACTTTCATGTAGACAAAAATGGCTTCTACGGAGAATTTGGTGGAGCCTACGTGCCGGAAATACTTTACAAATGCGTGCACGACCTGCAAGATGCCTATCTGCCCATCATTGAGTCGGCAGAATTCAAAGAAGAGTATCACGCGCTGCTCAGAGACTATGTGGGGCGACCGTCGCCACTCTACTTTGCCAACCGGATGAGCGAGCGCTACGGTTGCCAACTGTATCTGAAACGGGAAGACCTGAACCATACGGGTGCCCACAAAATCAACAACACCATCGGACAGATACTGTTGGCCAAGAGGATGAACAAAACACGCATCATCGCGGAAACAGGTGCCGGACAGCATGGCGTGGCCACCGCAACGGTATGCGCGCTGATGGGAATGAAGTGTGAAGTGTTCATGGGGGCTACCGACGTGCAGCGACAGCACACCAACGTGGAGAGGATGAAGATGCTCGGCGCAGAGGTGCACCCTGTGCGTACGGGGAACATGACGCTCTCGGATGCATGCTCCGAGGCCATACGCGACTGGTGCTGCCATCCGGCAGATACTTTCTACATCGTAGGTTCCACGATGGGTCCCCATCCCTATCCCGACCTCGTGGCGCGCATGCAGAGCGTCATCTCCGAGGAAATCAAGTGGCAACTTGAGGAGAAAACCGGGCGCGATTACCCCGATTACCTCATAGCCTGCATTGGCGGAGGCAGTAATGCCGCCGGAACCATCTACCATTACATGGACGACGAAAGGGTGAAAATCGTGCTGGCAGAGGCTGGTGGACATGGATGGGATACCGACCACACGGCTGCTACGATTCACCGTGGCACCATAGGTATTCTCCACGGAGCGAAGATGCTCGTCATGCAGGATGGTGACGGACAGATAGAAGAGGCTTTCACTATCTCTGCCGGACTCGACTACCCTGGGGTGGGACCCATGCATTGCAATATGGCGAAGAAAGGACGCACCCAGGTGCTCAGCATCAACGACGACGAGGCCATCCACGCTGGCTATGAACTGACCCGTATGGAAGGAATCATCCCCGCTATAGAGAGTGCACATGCCATCGCCGCCCTCTCAAAACTGACATTCAAACCCGACGACGTGGTGGTGCTCACGGTCAGCGGCCGTGGCGACAAAGACGTGGAAACGTATCTGAACAACAAGCAAATGGCAAAGGAGTATGCTTTTTAAAATGCAAGAACAATGATGAAGAACTTTCATTACCAAACACAAAGCCAGACCATTCTGGCCGACCTCTATACACCTGTTGGAGTGTATATGCGACTGAGAGACCTCTATCCGCAAAGTGCGCTGATGGAGAGTTCCGACTATCACGATGCCAACAACTCACGCTCCTTCATAGGGATAAAACCAATGGCAAGCGTGGCGATAGGTCATGGCGTGGCAACTATCAACTATCCCGACGGCAGCACACTCCGAAGACCCCTGACCGATTCTTTCGGTACGGTGGAAGCCTTCCACGCTCTCATCGACCAGATAAAGATAGAAGGCGACGACAGCCATATCTGCGGACTCTTCGGCTATACCTCTTTCAATGCCGTGCGCTATTTCGAGCGTATACCTGTGAAAGACGAAACCCTCGAAAAGAACGACGCCCCCGACATTCTTTATATTTTATATAAGGTAATGATCGTATTCGACCACCACAACAACCTCTTGAAGGTGGTGACATTGGGCGATAAATGCGATATCGACGATGTGCTGAGGGCGATGAACAAAGCCAGTGTGAAGGCCTACGATTTCCACCCTGTGGGCGACGTGACATCAACGCTCACCGACGAGGAGCATAAGGCGAACATACGCAGGGGCATACAACATTGCCTGCGAGGAGATGTGTTCCAAATCGTTCTCTCGAGAAGGTTCGTACAGAAGTTCGAGGGCGACGACTTCAAACTCTACCGTGCGCTCAGAAGCATCAACCCGTCGCCATATCTCTTCTACTTCGATTTCGGCGGTTTCAGAATCTTCGGCTCCTCACCCGAGACACATTGCAGGATAGAGGGAAGAAAGGCATATATCGACCCTATAGCAGGAACGACAAAACGAACGGGAGACGAGGAAACCGACAGGAAGGGTGCGGAATTTCTGAGAAACGACCCCAAGGAGAATGCGGAGCACGTGATGCTCGTCGACCTTGCCCGAAATGACCTGAGCCGCAATTGCCACAACGTGAAAGTGGACTTCTACAAAGACCTGCAGTATTACTCACATGTCATACACCTGGTGTCGAGGGTGTCGGGCGAACTGGATGAAGGTGCCGATGCCATCAGGGCGTTTGTCGACACCTTTCCCGCCGGTACGCTTTCCGGGGCTCCAAAAGTCAGGGCGATGCAACTCATCACGGAATATGAACCCCACAACCGCGGCGCTTATGGTGGCTGCATCGGCATTATCGGCTTCGACGGCTCACTCAACCAAGCCATCACCATCCGCACGTTCGTATCACGCAATGGTGAACTGTGGTTCCAGGCTGGTGGGGGAATCGTGGCGAAGAGCAACGAGGACTACGAGTTGCAGGAAGTGAACAACAAACTCGGCGCTTTGCGGCGAGCCATATTCATGGCAGAAAAAATGTAAGAAGATGAAAATAGTGATAATCGACAATTACGACTCGTTTACCTATAACTTGAGTCATTTGGTGAAGGAAATCGGTGCCGACGTGACAGTGGTACGAAACGACCGCTTCGAGTTGGAAGAACTGCAGGGCTACGATAAAATCATTCTCTCTCCCGGACCGGGAATACCCTCTGAATCAGGACTGCTGCTCGATGTGATACGCGAGTATGCCGGCAAGAAACCCATTCTCGGCGTTTGCCTCGGCCATCAGGCCATCGGCGAGGTGTTCGGGGCACGACTGGAGAACCTCTCGGAGGTTTACCATGGCGTTGCCACCCCATGCCACATCATAGCCGACGACAGCATTTTCGAGGGGGTGGAGCGCGACATCACCATCGGACGTTACCACTCATGGGTGGTGTCGGACGACAACTTCCCCAGTTGCCTTGAAATCACCGCCGTGAGCGACGACATGCCGACTGACGACGAGGCGGCGCCTCAACCCCGGCAGGTGATGGCGCTTCGGCATCGCCAATACGATGTTCATGGCATACAGTTTCATCCCGAATCGGTACTCACTCCATGTGGACGACAAATCATTAAAAACTTTATAGCATTATGAAAGAAATCCTGGCAAAACTCCTTAATCATGAGGAACTCTCACGAGAGGAGATGAAAACTATTCTTATCGGAATCACACACAGTGAATATCCCAACGAGCAAATCACGGCGCTGCTCACCTGTCTGCAGATGCGGGGCGTCACCGTAGACGAACTGCTCGGGTTCAGGGACGGTATTCTTGAGACAGGCGTGCCTGCCATCCTCAATGCCGACAGGTATATTGACGTGGTGGGCACCGGCGGCGACCGAAAGAACACCTTCAATATCTCCACTACCGCATGCTTCGTCATCGCAGGGGCAGGATACAAGGTGGCAAAGCATGGAAACTACGCCGCCACTTCGGTCAGCGGCGCCTCAAACGTCATTCAGCACCATGGCATCAAGTTCACCGACGACATCGAAAAACTCAACCGCTCGCTCAACGAGGCCGGCATCGTCTACTTGCACGCCCAACTGTTCGCCAAGGCGATGAAGTTTGTGGGACCAATAAGAAAAGCCCTGCAATTCCCCACTATTTTCAACCTGCTCGGTCCTATCGTCAACCCTTCGCAGCCCAAATGCCAATTGCTGGGAGTTGCCAACCTCGACCAGATGCGCCTTTATCACCAGGTGTACCAGAAGATAGGCATCGACTACGGCATCGTCAACTCTATCGATGGCTATGACGAGATATCGCTCACCAGCGACTTCAAGGTAACCACCAACACCTATGAACGGCTGTTCAGTCCGCAAGACCTGGGATTCGATTTTGCCAAACCCGAGGAACTCGTGGGAGGTGCCACCGAGGAGGAGGCAGCCGAAATATTCGATGCCGTTTTGGAAAACAGAGCATTGCCGGCACAGAAGAACATCGTTCTTGCCAATGCCGCATTTGGCATTCAGGTGCTCGAGCGTGGACAGAAAGACATCGACGAATGTATCGACATCGCACGCGAGAGTATCGACAGCGGCTCGGCATTGCAGACTTTCAAGAAATTCGTGGCACTCAACTCATAGACAGCATGAAGGATATCTTGCAGGAAATCGTAGACTATAAAAGGGTAGAGGTGGAGCAAAGCAAGACGCTCGTTCCACCCTCCCTACTATATCGCCGAGTGGAAGAACTGCCCACCATCAGCAATGTCTCGATGAAAGCATCGCTCATCCATTCGGAGAGTGGCATCATTGCCGAATTCAAGCGCAAATCGCCATCAAAGGGATGGATAAAGGAAGAGGGAAGGGCTGACGTGATACCGCTCGACTATGAGAAAAACGGGGCGGCGGCACTCTCCATCCTCACCGACAGGCATTTCTTTGGAGGAGACGATGAATACATCGCCACAGCACGCCGAAGTGGGGTCACCATCCCCATCCTGTATAAGAATTTCATCATCGACGAGTATCAACTCTTCCTGGCACGATGCTGTGGCGCTACTGCCATACTGCTCATCGCCGCTGCGCTCTCAGTAAAGGAATGTAGGGCGCTGCAGCAAATTGCTCATGAGTTGGGCATGGAGACACTCCTCGAGATGCATTCGGCAGAGGAGTTGGAATATGCCCGTATCGAACCCGACCTCTGCGGCATCAACAACCGAAACCTCGGCTCGTTTGTCACCAATGTGGAAAACTCTTTCCGCCTGGCAGAACTGCTGCCTCCTGATGCCGTGAAAGTGAGCGAGAGTGGCATCAGCAACCCCAAGACGGTGAGCGCACTCCGCGAAGCCGGATTCAGGGGCTTCCTCATTGGTGAAAACTTCATGAAAAGTGAGAATCCGGGAAAAGCGCTGAACGATTTCATCGCCAATCTGTGACATCTTCGGACAAGCCGCCAATTGCCGTGCTTGGACAGGGCAGAGGCGACCCCAATCTCCAATCTCCAATTGTCGTGCCAGTCGAATGCAGATAAAAGCCTCGCTTTTAATATGCTGAGACGCCGCCGACAATCGAGCGAAGCATAAACCTCAATTGTCGTGCAAGTCGAATGCAAATCTCAAATCTCAAATCTCAAATCTCCAACCTCAAATCTCAAATCTCAAAATGAACAAGATCAATCAACTGTTTGCCCATAGTGGGAACAATAAACTGCTATCCCTTTATTTCTGTGCAGGATGTCCGACCCTCGACAGCACTGCCGACATCATACTTGCTGCACAACGGCGTGGAATAGCCATGCTCGAAGTGGGAATCCCCTTCAGCGACCCATTGGCCGACGGACCGGTCATTCAGGAGGCAGCCACCAAGGCCCTGAAAAATGGAATGAGCCTGCGCTTGCTCTTCTCACAACTGCGGGAAATCAAAAACCAGGTGAACATTCCTCTCGTGATGATGGGATATCTCAACCCCATTCTTCATTACGGCATAGAGGAATTCTGCAAGAGTTGTGTGGAAAGTGGCGTCAGCGGAGCCATTATCCCCGACCTGCCATTCGACGACTACCAGCGAATCGTGAAGCCGGTAGCCGACCGATACGACTTGCGCATCATCATGCTCATCACACCAGAAACCAGTGAGCAGCGCATACGTTTCATCGACGAGAATACCGATGGCTTCATCTATATGGTCAGTTCGGCGGCAACAACCGGTGCCCAGAAGTGTTTCGACCAGCAGAAGCAGGAATACTTCAGGCGAATCAACCAGATGCAACTCAAAAACCCACGTATGATAGGGTTCGGCATCAGCAATGCACAAACCCTTCAGGCTGCTTTCAACAATGCCCAAGGTGCCATTATTGGGTCGAAGTTCGTCACACTGCTCAACGACACAGGAGGAGATGCCGACAAGGCCCTTGACAGGCTGTTTGATGCCCTTGAATGGCAGTCTGCAACCGAATAACAATGCCCTTTTATCACCTCTGTGAAAGGAAAACTTCGTAAATAATGTAAAAAACAACATGTTACGACGTGTTTCAAAAAAAAATGCGTAACTTTGCAGTCCCAAGAATAATGGATAATTCATTTTTAAACAAAGATTAGCAATAGTATGGAAAAAAGCGCATTGCAGAAGGCAAGGGCAGCATATCAGCCCAAATTGCCAATAGCTCTTCAAGGTGCTGTTAAGGTAAAAGAGGGTGAGCCTACCCAGAGTGTCGACAATCAGGAAGAAATCAAAAAACTCTTCCCCAACACCTATGGCATGCCATTGGTGGAATTCGTGCCTGGTGAGGCTGCCCAAAACAAGAAGATGAATGTGGGTATCATTCTCAGTGGCGGACAGGCTCCTGGCGGACATAACGTCATCTGCGGACTCTTCGACACCGTGAAGAAACTCAATCCGGAGAACAAACTCTATGGATTCCTCATGGGACCTGGTGGACTCGTCGACCACAACTACATCGAAATCACTGCCGACTATGTGGACAACTACCGCAACACCGGTGGATTCGACATGATTGGTAGCGGGCGCACAAAACTCGAGGAAGTGGGACAGTTTGAGAAAGGTATTGAGATTATCCGTCAACTCGACATCCAGGCCATCGTCATCATCGGTGGCGACGACTCGAACACCAATGCCTGCGTGCTCGCAGAGTATTATGCCGCCAAGAACTACGGCGTGCAGGTGATTGGATGCCCGAAGACCATCGACGGCGACCTGAAGAACGAGCAGATTGAGACAAGTTTCGGATTCGATACTGCTACAAAGACCTATGCCGAACTCATCGGCAATATCGAGCGAGACTGCAACTCCGCACGCAAATACTGGCATTTCATCAAACTCATGGGACGCTCGGCAAGCCATATTGCCCTGGAGTGCGCTCTACAGTGCCAGCCCAATATCTGCATCGTTTCGGAAGAGGTGGAGGCAAAAGACCAAACCCTCAATGATATCGTCGAGCAAATCTGCGAGGCCGTGGCTTACAGGGCACAGAAGGGCAACAACTTTGGTGTAGTGCTCGTGCCAGAAGGACTGATAGAGTTTATACCTGCCATCGGGCGACTCATCGATGAACTCAACGACCTGCTCGCCGCTCATGGCGCAGAATACAAAGACCTGGAGCCGGAGGCTCAGCGCAAGTATATCCTCGAGCATCTGAGCAAGGAGAATGCCAGCACCTTCGAGACCCTGCCCGAAGACGTGGCTCACCAACTCTCACTCGACCGCGACCCGCATGGAAACGTACAGGTGTCGCTCATCGAGACAGAGAAACTGCTCTCCGACATGTGTGAGGCCAAACTCGCCAAATGGGCTAAAGAAGGCAAATATGTAGGCAAGTTCGCCACACTGCATCACTTCTTCGGATATGAGGGCAGATGTGCCACCCCATCCAATTTCGATGCCGACTATTGCTATGCTCTCGGAGCAAGCGCAGCACAACTCATCGCAAACGGAAAGACTGGTTACATGGCTATCGTGAAGAACACCACCGCCAACACCAATGAATGGAAGGCTGGAGGCGTGCCCATCACGATGATGATGAACATGGAGCGCCGCAACGGCAAGATGAAGCCTGTCATCAGAAAGGCACTTGTGGAACTTGACGGCAATCCTTACAAGACCTTTGCCGCCATGCGCGACACATGGGCCAAGGAGACTTGCTATGTGTATCCAGGACCGATACAGTATTGGGGACCTGCCGAGGTGTGTGATACCACAACCATAACGCTGGCTCTCGAGCATCAGAAGTAAACCACTGACATGGTAACGGGGGCGGCCGACGAGCCGCCCCCGTTTGAATAGGAAAAACACTTTTCATTATAGCCTGCCTACACTGCATCAATGTCGGGAAAGAACAACAAGGACAAAGCGAAAAACCGCCAGGGAAATGCCTCTGCGAAGCACTACGCCACCATCGTGGCGCAACGCTTGAGGTGCATTCCCAAGAAGGTGTGGTGGGCAATGGCTTTCCTCGTCGCAGTGGCCTATTCCTGGGTGTTCTATTCTTACTTCGTTGAGCCGTCGGGATTCAGATGGAGGGCTCTCTATGGTGACCCCAAGTATCCCGACACCGATGGACTGCATGGATGCGATATCAGTCACCACCAGGGTGTCATCGACTGGTCGCGCCTGAGAAACGCCATGGTGAACCGAAAACCGGTGCAATTCGTCATGATCAAGGCCACGGAAGGTTCCGACTATGTGGATGAAAGATTCGATGAGAATTTCAGAGAGGCAAAAAGGGTGGGGCTCATCCGCGGAGCGTACCATTTCTGGAGCGTGCTCTCCGATGCCCGCGAACAGGCCTCTTTCTTCTTGAACAATGTGAAACTGGAAATAGGCGACTTGCCTCCCGTGCTCGACGTGGAGAGCAAACTCGATGCCATGTCGACAGAGGATTTCCAGCGCGAAATACTGACATGGCTGCATATCGTGGAAGACAAATACCACGCCAAACCCATTATCTATACCTACTACAAGTTTAAGGAGGCCTATCTTAGCGATGAACGGTTTGACGACTATCCGTATTGGATAGCGCATTATTATGTAGATGAGGTGAAATACAAGGGGAAATGGAAATTCTGGCAACATACCGATGTGGGAAGATTGCCGGGAATAAAAGGATATGTAGACCTGGATATCTATAACGGGAGTTTCTACGACCTCTCCATGCTTTGCATCAGCAAGACTCAGGTAGACGACCCCATGAAGGAGGTGCTCAACAATCCCGAGGACTCCGACTCCACCATGACCGATGTATACACCGAAGACGGCGACTACGAACTGAAAGAGGGCGACTACGAACTGAAAGACAGCGACACCCACTCGCCCGACTGACGGCGTGAGACCAGGGTGAGGCCCAGGCGGTTGGCCTCGGCCACCAGCATCGGGGCGTCGGTGTCATAAAAACCGCTGATGATGAGACAGCCGCCAGAGTTCATCACCGACCGCATCTCTGCCATGTCGCTCAAGAGAACATTGCGGTTGATGTTTGCCAGTACCACATCAAACAGTCCGCTGGTATGTGAAAGGATGTGCACGTCGCCGGCAAGCACCTCGATATTCTCCACTCCGTTCAACTGGGCATTGTGATGGGTGTTCTCCACACTCCATTCGTCGATGTCGTAGGCCACTACCGAGGCGGCACCGGCTTTGGAGGCAACGATGGAGAGAATGCCCGTGCCACAACCACAGTCGAGCACATGCTTGCCATTGAGGTCGAGCGAGAGCAGTGAGGCCACAACCATCTGAGTGGTGGCATGGGTGCCCGAGCCAAAGGCCATCTTCGCGTCGATGGTGATGTCGATGCCGTCATGGGGTGGGGTGGGGTGAATGGTATCGTGAATCACACAACGCCCGTCAATCTCTATAGGGTCGAACCCTTCTTGCTCCCATGGCTCATTCCAGTCCTTGTCTTCAGACATCTCTATGGTATAACTCACTTTTACACCCTCGATGGGGAAGTCGGAGAGCAACGAGTCGAGCAACTGGCGGTCGAATGTCTCTTCCCTGACATAGCCGGTAAGAGTGTTGTCGGTTTCCTCAAAACTCTCAAAGCCCGCTTCTCCCGCATAAGAGGCAATGAGGTCGAGACAGGTCTGGCGCAGCATGCTGTCGTCACTGGCCATATCAAGGTTGAATTTGGCTGATAAATATCTCATGGCATATTTTTTCTGCAAATATATAAAAAATAGGGAAAAACCTACGCCCGTTTAGGGTTTTTCCTTAATTTTGCAACAAATCATTGGTTATTTTTGCATCGTGAAATAGCATAAACATTATTATATAAGGAGTTTCAACATGAAAAAACTATTTTTAATCACACTTATTGTTGGCTTGGTGCCACTGTCGATGTCTGCACAAGACGACGATATGTACTTCGTGCCCAAGAAGGCTGATAAGGAGGCCCGACAAGCAGCCCGTGTCACTCCTCCTCCTCCTGCTCCTGCCGGACTTGACATGTCGGTGGATGAGTACAACCGTAGGCATCTCAGCAGTTCGTACCAGATCATAGGTACCGACTCCCTCGGCAACGACATCATCGAGTTCAGTGCCGGAGATGGCTCGTATCCGAAACAAGTCGACACTGTCTACGTATATCGCTTCGACGACAGTGATGATTTCAGATATAGTTCGAGGATGGGACTCTTCGACGGATTCTATGGTTGGTACGACCCCTTCTTCTGGGGATACAGGAGTGCCTACTGGAGCGGAATCTACTATCCCTACTACAGTTCCTGGTATGCCAGCCGGTGGTATGACCCCTGGTACATCGGATGGTATGGATGGTATGACTGGTACGATCCTTGGCTTTATGGCTTAACACCATGGGGATGGTATTCTCCATATTACTATAGCAGTTATTTGTGGGGGCTTCCATATTACAGAGGATGGTACGACTATTACGGATTTTATGGTGGAGGAATTGCCCATCATGGAACTTCCGGAACGAGAAACCATGGTGTGATAGCACATAGCGAAAGGACTACTGCAAGCCATCATGGATATACCACTGCCTCAAGGGGTACATTCGGTGGCAGAAGGGTGGCCAGTGGCTCCTTCGGCTCCACGGGCGGAAGCGCTTCTTCGAGTGGCTCACGCACCTACTCCGGCTCCTCAGCGAGATCGGGCTTCGGAGGCAGCAGGGCTTCGTCCTCTACTCCTACATTCAGCGGTCAGCAGAGTACTCCACGCAGTTCTCCAAGTTGGTCGGGCTCGTCATCTGGCGGTTCACGCTCCAGCGGTGGTGGCGGTTCGTTCGGCGGTGGTGGCAGCCGTTCGGGAGGTGGCTTCAGCGGTGGCGGACACTCAAGCGGCGGTGGCAGCCGTTCGGGAGGTGGCTTCGGAGGCCGCAGGTAATCGCTCGGTGTTACAGTGTTCATAATCATGGTCTATGCGACCTATTTAATCATAACAACTAAATCCATGTGATGATGAAAACAAGATTCTTCTTGACGGCTGCCGCCATGGCTGCGCTCATGCCCCTGGCAGCACAGGAAACATATGAGAATGCTAAAATTGCAACCGAAGACCTCAACGGTACGGCACGCTACGTGGGAATGGGAGGCGCCGGCGACGCGCTCGGTGCCGACATCTCCACCATCAGCACCAACCCGGCTGGTATCGGACTCTTCCGACACAGCAAGGTCGATGTCTCTGCGGGAATGGTGAGTCAGCAAGACGCTACCGACTATAGCGAGGGTGATGCCACCAACCTCAGTTTCGACCAGGTGGGTTTCGTCTGGGCATCGAGAAAAAGCGATTCGTCGTTCTTCAACTTCGCGTTCAACTACCATAAGAGCCGCAACTTCGACTTCATCCTCTCGGCCAGCGACAGGCTCAGTGATGCGTCGCAGAACAAACTCACTTACATGAAGTTGTACAACGATTTGCTCTATAATCTCAGGGGAGCAGATGGTGAATTCAGCATTGACCATCCTACCTCGAGTTGCAACCAGTTGGATGATATTTATGTAAGAAACCTGCTCTTTGCTGCCGGTGACGGAAACGCCTACTTCTATCCTGCAGAGAATTATGTTTTCGACAGGGCTCATAAAGGATATATCGGCGAGTATGACTTCAACTTCAGTGGCAATATCAACGACCGCGTGTATCTTGGCATCACCATGGGTGTGCACGATGTGCACTACCGCCATGCGTCAGACTATACCGAGACATTGTCTGCCAACCCTGAGAACATCGGAAAACTCAACGTGTACGATGAGCGCAAGATCACAGGACAAGGTGTGGATGTGAAATTTGGAGCCATTTTCCGCCCCATAGAGTATGCACCACTGTTGCTCGGACTGAGCATTCATTCACCTATATGGTATGACCTCAATACGCGCAACTATACCGAGGTGAGCGACGGGTCGTATACCGCCTATGGTGAAGAGTCGTATGACTTCAAGGTGTTCACACCATGGAAGTTTGGACTCAGTGCCGGTTATACTATCGGAAGGGTGGCTGCAATAGGTGCTTCCTTCGACTATGCCGACTATGGCAGCATGTCGACGAGGGTCAATACCGACACCCACTACGATTACTATTGGGGTGATTATGCCGTATCGAGCGAGAAAGACAGGCTGATGAACCAGCACACGGACCGTACGCTCAAGGGCGTGGCAACGGTGAAAGTGGGTGCTGAAGTGAAGCCCATTCCCGAGATGGCTATCAGGGCAGGATACAACTATGTGTCGCCGCTCTACGATAAGGACGGATTCAAGGACGGCACCATCAGGTCGAACGGCACATACTATGCCTCTGCCACCGATTTCACCAACTGGAAGGCCACCAACCGGTTCACCTTTGGTGTGGGATACAGTCTCGACAAACTCAATCTTGACTTGACCTACCAGTATAGTGCCAGCGAGGGTGATTTCTATCCTTTCATGAATTATCGCGATGCTGAATTCATCGATTACGACAATGTAGCCAATGCCGTCAAGGTGAACAACAAGCGTCACCAGTTGCTCTGCACTATAGGATATACATTCTGAGAATAATCTGAAACGGGCAATGATTTGCCGATATTTCGCCTTTTGTAGTCGAAAAGGCACCTTGGGCGAATATTTTGGCAGAATTGCTTGGAGCATTCATAAGAAACGTCTATTTTTGTCTAATCAATAGCAAAAGATTAGTTTTTTTAGTGGTTAATTTAGTTTTAGTAAGTATGTTGGGGAACTTGTCGTGAGGCAAGTTCTCCTTTTTCGTATGCTTCCATAAATAAATACAACACAGAGAAACAGCGACACAGAGAAGAATTAAAACTTTGTATCTCTGTGCCTCTGTGTAGATATTGATATTTGGGGCTTCATTTTGAGTGTTGCCCAACTTGTTACTCGGAATGAAAAAATGCGGGGCGCACCTGATGTCGGTGTGCCCCGTATGGGTATGTAAAAACCACTCCTGGTGTTATTCGTCGTAGTCGTCGGCAATATCCTCGCTTTCCAGGTTCAAGTCCTCTGGGTTGGTTTCAAAGGTGGTGCGGTAACTCTCCTCGGTCAACTTGTCCTCGTCGAAGGTGTCATCGTCGTCATCGGGAGTGTCGAAGTGGTCGTCGAGTTCTGGCAATTCGTCGTCATCGCCCATTTCGTCGAGTTTGTCCAAATCCTCTTCGAAACGAAGACGCGGGCGCTCCATCTCGGGTTTCGACTTGGCAAAGATGGCCTCCACCCACAAGCCCTTCGCTATCTCCAGCACTTGGTATCCATCGGCGAGTTTGCGCTCGTAGATGCCACCGGGCTTGCGAAGACGCTCTTTCGGAAGCGTGGTGGTGCTCATGTCGAAACCACTCTCAATAATATCCTTGATGCTTTGGGAAAGACTGTCCCAGCCTCCACCAAAATTGCGCTCAAGCACCTCAAGCAGTTTCGTGGCGCTGATATGGTGGATGTTCTCGTAAGTTAGGTCGGTGACACGAAGGATGGGGCGTTTCTTCACTGCCCATTTCTCCTTCTTGTCTTCAGCCATGCGCAAAAGTCCTACCTTGAAGCCGCGCTCCTCGTATTTCTTGGTGATTTCGGGTTTGTCAATGGTCACCTCTTCCATGTCGAACGCACTCTTGATGACGTCGAAATAATGGCGGAGATTGTCGTGAAGGTCGGCATCTTTCTCTGCGGCCTCCCACAAACGGAAAATGTCGTTCTCTTGCAAATCCCAAATGTTGCTCTTGTTCAATGTCTTTAAGGTCAAGGCTTTCTTGTCTTTCTGTCTCATATCAAGTTTTTGTAAATGATTCTAGATGAAAATCGTAGCATGGAGTAGCGCAACGCTTATGATGCAGCGATATAGAGGCATCAAATACATGCGCTGCAAAAGTAAGTACTTTATCTCTTATTTGCAAGAATTTCATAAGGTTTTTTTCTGCGGCTCTCCTACGTGTCATGTCCTCTATTTGTCTTCCGCTTCGCTTCACATCAAAAAAACTTCAATCAATAGATGGGGATTATCGGATTTTTTGACTAAATTTGCCGAAATCTATCTATTCTTATCGTAATCCTTGAATCATGAGCCAGCCACTTGCAGAGAGGATGAGGCCGCTTAGCCTCGACCAGTACATCGGACAGAAACATCTCGTAGGAGAAGGCGCTGTCATACGTAAGATGATCGACACGGGAAGAGTGTCGTCGTTCATCCTCTGGGGACCTCCGGGAGTGGGCAAGACCACCTTGGCGCAAATCATTGCCAACCAACTGCACATCCCCTTCTACACCCTGAGCGCCGTTACCAGTGGGGTGAAAGACGTGCGCGAGGTGATAGAGAAGGCAAAGAAGGGCAGGTTCTTCAATGCGGCGTCGCCAATACTTTTCATCGACGAGATACACCGGTTCAGCAAAAGTCAGCAGGATTCATTGCTCGGGGCAGTGGAGAAGGGGGTGGTGACGCTCATCGGTGCCACTACTGAGAACCCGTCGTTCGAAGTCATCAGACCGCTGCTCTCCCGTTGCCAACTTTATGTGCTCAAGCCCCTGGAAAAAGACGACTTGCTCGACTTGCTCAACAGGGCTGTAAAGGAAGACGTGGTGCTGAAAGAACGGAAAATAGACCTGCAGCAAACCGGTGCCCTGCTCAGATACAGTGGGGGGGATGCCAGGAAACTTCTCAATATCCTCGAACTGGTGGTCGACTCCTTCAATGCCTCCGACGAGGTGACCGTCACCGACGCCATCGTGGAAGACCGCCTTCAGCAGAATCCGTTGGCATACGATAAGGATGGGGAGATGCACTACGACATCATTTCGGCATTCATCAAGAGCATCCGGGGGAGTGACCCCGACGCTGCGCTCTATTGGATGGCGAGGATGATAGAGGGTGGGGAAGACCCGCAGTTCATCGCACGGCGACTGGTCATCAGTGCCGCCGAAGACATCGGACTGGCCAACCCCAATGCACTGCTGCTCGCCAATGCTGCTTTCGATGCGGTGATGAAGATAGGATGGCCGGAAGGCCGTATACCGCTCGCCGAGGCTACGGTATATCTCGCTACCAGCCCGAAGAGCAATTCTGCATATAAGGGAATCGGTGCCGCACAGCAACTAGTGGCAAGGACGGGAAACCTGCCCGTGCCGCTTCATCTCAGAAACGCTCCTACCAAACTGATGGCCGACTTGGGCTACAGCGATGGATACAAATACGCACACGACTACCCCGGCAACTTCGTAGAGCAGCAGTTCCTGCCCGACCAGATACAGAACGAAAGGATATGGCATGCCCAGCATTCTCCTTCCGAGGAAAAAATCTATCAGAACATGCTGCGCTGCTGGGGCGACAGGTTCAAGGAATGACACAAACGGCATCGGAGAGAAGGCAAACATCCCTTTGTCTCTTGGATAAAAACGAATGACACAGCCAATGAAACCGAAAATGAATCAAATCACTATCCTCGATGGATTTACCGTCAACCCCGGTGACCTCTCATGGGAGCAACTGGAGGGGTTGGGACACCTCAAGGTTTACGACCGCACCTCACCGGAACAGACGGCATGGAGGGCGGCCGACGCGGATATCGTCCTCACCAATAAGGTGGTGCTCGACAGGAAAATCCTGGAGTCGCTGCCACGTCTCAAGTATGTCGGCGTACTTGCCACAGGATACAATGTTGTTGATATCGACGCAGCCGCGGAAAGGGGCGTGGTGGTAACAAACATACCGGCATACAGTTCCGACAGCGTGGCGCAGATGACCTTCGCCCATATCCTCAACATCACCAACAGGGTGGCGCACTATGCCGAAATGAACAAGAACGGGCGGTGGACGGAAAACCCAGATTTCTGCTATTGGGACACACCGCTTCCCGAACTCGCTGGCAAGGTTCTCGGAATCATCGGTCTCGGGCACATCGGGAGCAAGGTGGCTCGTATTGCCCGCTGCTTTGGGATGGATGTCTTCGCGCTCACCAGCAAGGAGTCAGCCTCTCTTCCCGAAGGCATACAGAAAACGACGCTCGACGGACTGCTCGCCATTTCTGATGTGCTCACCCTCCACTGTCCGCTCAACGATGAAACCCGGAATATCATCTGTGCGGAAACCATCAGGAAAATGAAGAGAGGAGCCATCATCATCAATACCGGACGTGGTCCGCTCGTCAACGAAGACGATGTGGCTGAGGCCCTCCATTCAGGACATCTCGGAGCATACGGGGCCGATGTGCTTTCCACTGAGCCTCCGGCTGCCGCCAACCCGCTCCTTCATGCCCCCAATGCCTATATCACACCGCATATCGCGTGGGCAACGAAGGAGGCACGCATACGACTCGTCGACATCGCTGCCAGCAACATCAGGGCTTTCCTCGACGGGAAACCCGAAAATGTGGTCAACCGATAGCGAAAAACCACCGATAAACCCTTTTCCATTCGGAAAAATCGGCTTTAATCGCATTTTCTGGAAAAAACTCCGCGAAAAATTTGGCGGAACAAAAAAAATGCCATACCTTTGCAGTCGCATTTCAAAAATGATGGCTCCCTAGCTCAACTGAATAGAGCATCTGACTACGGATCAGAAGGTTGTGGGTTTGAATCCCGCGGGAGTCACTTGAAAATCAAGGAGTTACAGAGATGTAACTCCTTTTTGTTTTTCTAAGGTGAAACGAAAGTGAAACGGTTTTTGGGCTTTAGAAGCCCTTTTGAAGCCTATTGAAAAGAAGGGTGAAACGATTCTTTTCAATTCTTTGCAACAAATTTCAAGATTTCCATTTTTTGTTTTCATCATTTTATTGCCTCCCTGCCATTCTGTCTTGACATATTTTTGCCAGGGTGAAACGAAAGTGAAACGGTTTTTCTTGCAACCCCTTTCTTGAAGCAACTGCCAACAAGTGGCCAAAACAACCAATTTGCAAATTGTTGAAATAAATATTTTTTTGACTAATGTAAAATTATTTCAATTTTGCAACAAACAAACTTAACATCTGTATCTATAAACAAGTGAACATTCAAAACGGCGGAAAAATGGGCTTCTTCAATTCCATAATTAACAGAATTCATGCAATATTGATTAAATAAACTGAACAAACTTGGATTTTGCCATGTCAGACTATTTGTATTTTAGGCAAAAAAATGCAATCAAAAAGTATGTTAATTTTTATTCGAATGTATAAATAAATTTCATATCTTTGCAGTACACAATTGATTTAATTGTGATTCAGGATACCTAATTCCTATAATTCGCGAACTGGTTTATATGAGTGAGAATAAATTTGGTGGACATGTTTACACATGGTCTGCATCATCTTTTCATTCACTGACGAGATATTTCCTTTCCAAAGGATGAAAGATTTCTAATAAGACATATTAAATACAAAAAATATAGTAATGAATATTAATGTAAAACTCGAGGGTTTAGAGCAAGCCATCAAGGATGCCGTTGCTCAGGCCATGGAGGCGTGGCTGCCCACAACAACGCCTCAGGAAAGTGAACAGCCGTCCGAGTATTACACCCGCGATGAATTGTGCCATATGACACACATCTCACCCACCACATTGTGGAGGATGGAGCAAGATGGACTCGTCAAGAAAAGGAAGTTCGGCAAGAAGAACCTTTATCTGAAGAGTGAGATCGATGTCCTACTCCAGGAAGGCAAATTGGACAAACACTCCCGATAGTCGGGAGTATTTGACCGTCATAAGTGCAATTATAATGTATATCACTTATGAAATACCTTGATTATGTAATCCAATTCTGGAAAGAAGGAGAGAAAAAATGTTTCTGCGCAAGCGAAATAGCCCTCTATTTCTTTCTAGCCAAGGAATGCAACCGAAATTTCTGGAATATGCCGATATCATGTTCTACGGAATATATTTGCAGCCAGATAGGTTTGACCAAACAAACCATCTGCAATGCCAGAAACTCTCTTGCAAAACGTGGACTGATAGACTTCACAAAAGGCAGACGCGGAAAGACACCTCCACATTATTCTCTCCGTGATTTGACTAATGGATTGACTACAGAATCGACCAATGAGTTGACCAATGAGTTGACCAATGAGTTGACCAATGAGTTGACCAATGAGTTGACCAATGGCTTGACCTTTAATAAAGATGAAGACAAAGACATAGAAAAAGAGAGTGGAATAGACACGCTGCCCGAACGTGAAGAAAAGAATGCTTTGTCGATTACCCAACTCAAAGAGATATTAATGGTCGACACGCCATGGCATGACAAACTACTTGTCTTGTTATCTGGAGATGGAATAACACTCGACAAGGTGACTCTGAAGGAATTGCTTGGCCAGTTCTTCCTCATGCTTGAGACGAACGGACCAAAGGGAAAAGAATTGTCTGATTGCAGGCAACACGCCTACAATTGGATTCGTAGAAAACTAAGAAACGACAAATATGGAAACCAACAATGTGACATTAGAAGGCCGGTTGAAATCCTGGCTAGCTCACCGGAAGAGTATGAAGGATCTTTTTAGGCTGAATTATTCCGAGGAATATGTCAAAGAGTCATTGAAAATGGTATTTAAAGACGAGATTGTGAACAGGTCGCAGAAATTTGCATACACCTGCGACCTTGACGAACAATTGACGCAGATAGCGAGATTTCTCACAGGAACCTCAGGAAAATTTGGTATGATATTTTGCGGAGGTGTTGGAAACGGCAAGAGCACGATGATGAAAGCCATACAGACTCTACTGAATTACATGCGCATCCCTTATTACAACACTGTATATGGCTTAAGAATCAAGGATGCAAAATCCATCAACGAGATGAACCTGCATAATTACAATGCTTTTCTTGATGTGTCAAGGTGTCCTTTGCTCGGCATTGACGACTTGGGAACCGAACCGCTCGTAATCATGGACTACGGCAATGAGAAGACACCTATCGTGGACTTGTTGTCGATGCGGTATGAAAACCGGCTGTTCACCATTGTCACCACCAACCTAACACCCAAGCAGATCCGTGAGAGATATGGTGAACGAATAGCCGACCGTTTCAATGAGATGATGGAGGTCGTGATTTTCAAGAATCCATCATATCGAAGAGCAAGAGAGGCTTAGCCATCAGTCTTCGTTGAGTATGGGTAACAAGGGAGGCGATAGGGAAATTCCATCGCCCCCTTTGTTCTTAGAAAGTCATTGGGTAAGATTACATCAACACAATAACACATAATTTATAATTTCAAAAATAGCAAAATATATAATACGTAAATTGCATTATTATAAAACATAAAAATTGGCAATTACAGACTATTAGACCCCAAACACACAAAAACGAATAAAAATACCGCTTTATGCATAAACTTTCCCTACCAAAGGTAGGGAACTTTTTGTTATACCTATAAAAACTACCATCAAAAGCAGGGATTTCCGTAAATTTGCAGTAGAATTTAAAAACAATACTGCAACATGATAGACTTCGGACAATTTGACTCCCTCATCTCAATGGTGAACTACTTCAAGACTGAGGAGAGATGCAGACAGGCCGTCATCGAGACCCGCTGGGGTGTCGGAGACTTTCAGAACGTCATCTGCCCGTACTGTGGCGGGCACCACTGCGCAACACGAAAGGACGGAAAGTTCCGATGCAACAAGTGCAAGCGCAACTTCTCCTGCAAGGTCGGCACAATCTTCGAGGATACCAACCTGCCGCTGCAGAAGTGGTTCATCGCCATGTACCTCATCTCATCACACAAGAAGGGTATCTCCTCTTGCCAATTGGCAAGGGACATCAAGGTATGTCAGAAGACGGCGTGGTTCATGCTCCAGAAGATACGTCTTCTTTACGCACAGGACGACTCCCAGGCTTTCAGCGGTACGGTGGAGTGTGATGAGGTGTACATTGGCGGAAAGGAGAAATGGAAACACAAGTCAATGCGCACCCCCAACACCCAGGGCCGTTCAACGAAGACGAAGACTCCAGTCTTCGGCATGATGGAGCGTAGTGTTTATATTAACGACAAGGATGAGGAGGAACCCATCACTTACGTACATGCATTCGTTGTGGAGAAGACTGACAAGGCTACATTGCAGCCCATCATCCAGCAGTTCGTTGAAGATGGGTCGAGGGTCATCACAGATGAGCTAAGTGCCTATAATGGGCTTGCCGATTTGGGATACGCCCACGCTGTTGTTGCTCACAGCGATGAGGAGTATGCCGACGGTGACGTGTTCACCAACTCGATTGAGGGCTTCTGGAGTCATTTCAGACGTATGATAACTGGTTGCTACCACGACGTGTCAGACGCACACCTTCAGGGATATATTGACGAGGCCGTGTTCCGTTGGAATACAAGAAAGATGAGCGAATCAGAACGATTCGCCCATATGTTCGAGAAGTCGATTGGATTGATTGTCACATGGGGTGAATTAAGGTTGTGCGAGGTGGCTTAAGCCTTTTCCCATATGTCAAACGCAACTATGTATTGGTCACAATTAAGTTAATTTACTTCATAGCTACATTTCCACTTGCAATTTGAGATATTACGTCATCAAGAATCTCTAATGCATGAGCCATTAGTAAATATGGAACGCCGCATATATTTGCATTTTTCCTTTCCCACTCTTGATAACCATCAATTTTTGTGATTTTTTCCAGATATCCTTCGACTTCTACTAATTTGTCAAGAATGTAACGGTTGACTCCAAAGGGTTCAGTAGGCCTAATATATGGGCCTGTATGTTGATGTTTGTCCAACCAATCTTTCTCATACCCCTCATTTAATATCCTTCTAATCGACTTGGAAACGATCCTGTTTAGGTCACCTTCTGTCAGTCTTACTCGTTTTTTCATATTGTCGTATATGTGTTTATTTGTGTTATTTTACAAATAAATATCACGATGAGTTTGTTTTTCTCAGATGACATTTATAACTTCGCAGCAAAATTGATATTTATGTGAAAACAGTATTATATGGCAAAGAAAGTGATAAGGCTAACAGAGAGTGAATTAAATCAAATTATAAAGGAAGCAACAGCAAAGGTAATGAATGAAATGGATGCAGCAACTTATTCACGCATCCATAACGCTTCTCATAGGGCTATGCAAGACATTCAGAATGGAAACTATGAGAGGTCTGTAAATGACAAAAAGAAGATTGATAACGATGAGATTATAAGCAAAGCAGATGAATTAGAGCCAAGAGCACAAGCACATTGGCTCAAGGATTACGTGGGGCAGACTTTCAAATTCTTTGGAAGAAGCCAAATGGGTCTGCCAGCACACGTTCTATTCACATTTGAAAGAGTAACCAAGTTAGAACCTAATAAGACTGTATTGGTGGGTAATGTTACGTTTAACAGAAATCAAATCAATGGTGACGGTATTATAATCGATTTTGTAAAGGGTAGGGTTAAATATCACGAAAGGGGTAACAGGTATGCCTACAACTTAGAAATAGATAATAGGTACAAACAAATGTGGGATGCCTTTATCAACGAATTAAAAACAGCATTAGACGCAAGACAGTATTAAAGCAAATGAGCAACCAAGCAATGGCTGCCCATTATTGTATATCTATTCATTTCTTGCCCTTGGGGTCTAATAGTCTGTAATTGCCTAAAAATTACGAAGCACATAATACACAAAAATACAAATACTAAAAATAGGCAAACACATATTTATCATTTCAGTAATTTATAATATTATGATAATATGATATTTACATATTTGACACCATAACGACCTTTCATTACCGGAGATTGAATGGATGATGGAAAAAAATGGTCTTTAAGGCACCCCATCGCCTAAGCAATAAGGTTCGTAAGGACTACTAAATGACTTCGGGAAATTGCTTAGCAAGTTGTACTTTTGTGGCCACAAATCCCCTCCGTGGATATGCCCCAAAAGTCTTCTTGCCTGCAACAGCAGGGAAACAATACTCGCAACTCGTATTATTATATCAGGGATAACATGGACAAAAGGAATATTGTACGAAAGGTAAGGCTTACGCCGGAGGAGGATGCTCTTTTTCAGGAAAAAGCAGTCAACTATCCGACTATCAGTGGAATGTTAAGAGATGCCGTCAGACAGTTCAACGACATAGGCACGATTCGCAAGATTGAGGCATTGACAGAGATGGCTGCGCTCTATCGGAAATATCAACAGGACTTGGCATGGCTTGGTGGCAACTTCAACCAGGCGATGAAGCGGGCCAATGAACTCGCTCTCGGTGGTGAACTCACCCAGAGCTATTACGAGAAAGTCATCATGCCGCAGCTCACCCATCTCCTCGACTTTCTGGAGAAGGTGAAGGATGAGCAGCACAAGATATTCACGAAACTGACACGGAGGTAAAATGATATAATGTGATTTTGCAATTTACCATCTTTGTTAAAGTGTATCTTTTATAAAATGATATTTTTATGAAATACCATTTTTGTGAAATACCTTTTTTATGAAATGCAATTTTGGTAAAATACCATTTTATTATTTCACATCTTTATGAAATATCAAATATTACGAATACTAAAATATACAAAATTATAAAATACAATTTTTGTGCTTATGATAGCAACGATACTTCCATCCAGTGCCAACTTCCATGCCGTGGAATACAATGAGCGCAAGGTCGCCCAGGGCCGCGCCGAACTGTTGGAAATGTCCAACTTCGGCTATATTGCCATAGGCGATGCCTACACGTGGGAAGACCTCACCTCGTTTCTCTTGGATTATTCCTCCAAGAACGGACGCATCAAGTACCCTCAGTTTCATCTAGCCATCTCTTGCCGGGGCAATGAATACACCCAGGAAGAATTGGTCGAAATAGCCCATCAATACCTTCGTGATATGGGTTACGGCCAACCTGGACAGCCTCTCTTGATATATGGCCACCACGATACCGACAACAACCACATTCATGTCATCACCAGCCGGATTGACCCACACGGTAAGAAGGTCGACCACAACTTCGAGAAGCGTCGCTCTCAGGATGTCATCAACCGCATCATGGGTATTGACGAGTTTCAACGAGTGGGCGAAGCGGTCTCCAAGGCATTCCAATACCAATTCACCACGATACCACAGTTCACGGCCATCCTCGAAACCATGGGTTATGAGTGTTATACTGAGGACGATGAGATTGTGCTGAAGCGCAACGGCGAGGTGCAAGAGAAAGTGAAGATTCAACTTGTGGAAAGCAAAATCAGCCAAGAGAAGCAGGACAAGAAACGTATGGCACAACTCAAAGCCATATTGAAGAAGTATCGTGACATGTCAGCCAATCGCCAGGAACTACAAGATGTCATGAAAACCAAGTTTGGTGTCAGCCTGGTGTTCCTTGGCTCCAAGGATTCTCCTTACGGCTACTTGATTGTTGACCACCATACGAAGGCTGTCTTCAAGGGCAGCGACGTGGTGAAGGTCAAGGAACTGCTCCAGTTCCAGTCTAATGAAGAGCGTTTCAAGCAGATAGATGCCTTCATTGACCAGATGTTGGATGACAATATCAACCTGACCACCAAGGAACTCAATCGGCTCCTTCGTCGCCAGTTCGGCACCAAGCTCTTGAATGGCAACGTCCGTTATGGAGATTCCTCCTACCAGTTGCCAGAGCACATCCTGACCACGCTGCGTTCCAACGACCGTCGCGCTTGGCTCCAATCGTTCTGCCCCACCAATGAGCAGGAGCGCATAGTTCTTTGTGCTATAGGCAATTACAACCATCCTGAGCGTATCACCATCCAGTCCACCCCAGGAGCCAACGTCAGCAAGACGGTATCGCACCTGCGCTGTATCTTCGACACCACTTCTGATGACGCTCTTGTGGGCAAACTCCACGAGGACGGCTATGTCATCACCCGTGCCGATGACCATTACTATTGCATCGACTTCGCCAACCGCACCATCATCAATATGAGTGACTATGGCCTCGATGTGAAACGGCTTCAGTCCAAACAAGTACAGAAACGACAGAATCAGAGGCAACAAATCTCCGGCTATGGTGTCGGTCGTACTATCGACAAGGTGGCCAAGCAACGTGGAGGTTCAAACGAAAGCAACCGTGAATGGGAAGTCGGCCGAGGTGATTATGAAGTGGATGATGGACGGTCTTTAAAACGATGACCGTCCATTCAATTTGACTTTTTATACACAAAGTGTATAATGAAAAACCGCTTGAAAAATAATGGCAAAAAGCCATTGTCGGTTCGTGAAAATTGTATATCTTCGCAGCCGATTTCAAAAATGACAATCTAATAACAGCAGCAATGCAGAGACAAAAATTCGACATATTAGCAGGATGGAACATTCAGGGCGCACGGTGCCTTGAATGCGATAGCTATATGCTATTGTCAAGCATTGCATCCACACGTAGCCCGCGCACAAAAGGACTTGGACTCACCATGTCGGCACGAGGATGGAACGACCGGTTCCGTCTGTCGAATTGAAGCTGATAACACAAGAATAAAAGTGGTTGGAGAGTCGCAATGCTTTCCAACCATTTCTTTTTTGTGCCGATCACAAACGATGAAAAACGCTGACTTACCACCAGCCTTACTTCTCCTCACCGCTCGGCCTAAGGCACAACCAACAATTAGTCATTAACCCGCGCAGCGATGCGCACAAAACGAGGAAAAGAAAATGTTAGAATTTAAGAAGTACAACTCCATCGCGATGAATAATAATCAACAGACTCTCTCCGTGCTCCAAAAGGGGCATGGGGAGAGTCATAAAAAGAAAGAGAAAAATGAATTTCAAATTTGACGCAGAACATACGTTCTTCACATCCGACACGCATTTTAACCATGCGAACATCATCAGGTTTTGTAACCGTCCGTTTAGGAATGTGGATGAGATGAATGAGACGATTGTAGCCAATTGGAATGCCACAATAGGAATGGATGACACCGTATTCCACCTCGGCGACTTCTGTCTGGGAGGTGCGGCTGAGTGGACAAAGTTTCTTGACCGGCTGAACGGCAAAATCTATCTCATCCTTGGCAACCACGACCTGAAGAACATCCGACAGGGATTCCTCGGACGGTTCGAGCATGTGGCCATGCAGATGCGAATAGAGATAGGCAAGCGGAAGATCTACCTGTGTCACTATCCTTTCCTATGCTTCGAAGGCGGTTACAAGGACGTATGGCAGCTTTTCGGCCATGTCCACACCAGAAAGAGCAACACGGGAATAGACGCCGGAAGACTCCAGTATCTTTATCCCACCCAGTATGACGTGGGAGTGGACAACAATGATTTCACACCTGTCTCGTATGAGCAGGTGAGAACGAAAATCCAAAAGCAAATGGAACAATCAAAGAATGTATATTAAAAAGACAATCACTATGAGTTTTAGAATCATACAACCCATATTTCATAAAGTTCTTCATTCGGGATTTCACGACGAGGTCTATGTGGATGGAGAGTCAAGAGAACTGATGCTTGAGATAAAGAAAGCGCTCTCGGTGTTTGAACCGATAGATGATGATGAAGCCCGGAAAATCTGGTTGGAGATTCCCCGTGGAACTGCAGAGGAGTGGAGAACCTTCAACGGGAATCATTGGGGCTACGATGGACTGGAAGACTTGTCTGCGTATCAGGAGGCATTGGATGAGGAATACCCATACGGGAAAGAATGGTTCTTCCTCTCGACCTCCACCTATAAAGAGAATACGTTTCTGAAGATTTCTGACGTTTGTCATCTCTACGTGATTTTCTCCAATCGTAACTTGAAAAGGCACCAATATGCAGACGACATGACTTGGTTTCTGAAACCATTGCTTGAATTGGTAAGGCAGCGTGTGGAGTCTATCGCCAGCGACCCTGAGGCATACCACCAATATATTGAGGCCAACCTTCCCTATCGCCAGCGCTCCGGAAAGATAAGAAGCAAAGACCTCAACAGAATCATCCCTGAGAGGAAACTGCAGGTGGAGAATCGCGGACATTGCATCCAAGTGATGAGGGAGTTGGTGAGAAGGAAACGGGCATACGAATCCGTCAACTCAAAAGAATCGGTAGATTGGAACGAGTTGGGCGTTCCAGCCCCTTTCGACAGCATGTCTATCCGGAGATTCTGCAAATACTACCGCATCGCTGACACCATCTTCTGGTCGGGGATCAACTATGAGCGTGCAACAAAAGCGGTCAGTATCAAGGATGACGTGGAGTATTACACGAGCCATGGCCTTCGCCACAACTTGAACGAATACGACTTGGACAGTGAGGAGGATTTCGACAGTTTCGCCAAGGACCATTACGGCGAACTTGGCCTTTCGAGGATGAATGTGGGCGCATCACAATATTATGCGGGCGGCAAATGGCTCGTCACCTTCGGCATCAGCTATTCAGCAAGCGTGCCCTATGGTCTGAAGATAGCCATGGCTCTCTATGAAACAGAGGCACCGTTTGTGTTCCATGATGCTGAGACGCTTCTGCACGTCCTCGAGGAATCAGGAACGGTTCGTCTCTCACCATTCACCTATCACGACTATCTGGGCAGTGGTGATGACGAGGGTGTCTTCAGCCTTCCCTATGTAGAGGACTGCGGAATCGAGGGTGAGGTTACCCGTGAGCAATACGATGAGATTGTGAGACTCGCGGAGTGGGAGCCAAAGACAAAATTGAAGTTGGACGGCAATATTCCCCTTGACGATGCCGTTTATGATATGGTGAGAGACGATATGACAGCACCCGCCACACTCAGTGAAATACGTGTCCAGATAGAGAAGAAGTATGACACTTACCTTGCGGTGGAGAGAGTCACCGGCAACCGAGGCTACCGTTATATCAACGCCCTGAGGAACCGTAGTCTCTCCGTTAGCGAGAAAAGCCAGGTCTATCCTACTTTCAACGAGGCCTTGCGGGCTTTGATTTTGGAGATTAATTCAACAATAAGAAAACAAGAAACAAGACAATGAGAATACAATACATGAGTGACCTGCACATGGAGTTGGCAGAAAATAGCAGGTATATCAAGCACTGCGGCTTTCCCGTCACGGGAGAGGTACTTGTGCTGGCAGGAGACACGTTCTATCTGAAGAACAAGGTTCCGCCATTGGGGAATTTCTGGAGTTGGGCCTCGGAGAATTACAGACAGGTGTTGGTTGTCCCCGGCAATCATGACTACTATGGTCATTACGACGTAATGGAGCGTGGGATGCAATGGTCGTGGATGCTCAAGGAGAATGTGGGATATTACCAGAACCAGGTCGTGAGGATTGACGATGTGGACTTCATCCTCAGCACGCTGTGGTCGCATATACCGCCGCAGGATGCGTATGCTGTTTCGCACGGGCTGAATGACTTCTATCAGACGTTGTATGATGGACATCCGTTGACGGTAGAGGACTATAATAGTATGCACCGTTTCTGCCTGGACTTCATCCAAAGAAGTTTCTCAGAGAGCACGGCGAAGAAGATTGTCGTTGTGACCCATCACCTTCCTACGTTGCAGGTGGTGGCACCACAGCACAAAGGCTCGCCCATCAACAGCGCCTTTGCAACCGAGTTGGGTGACTTCATCGCAGGCAGCCGCATTGACTGCTGGATATACGGGCACTCACACACCAATATCGATACTCAGATAGGCAGCACGAAAATAGTAAGCAACCAACTGGGCTATGTCTTCCAACAGGAACACTTGCACAATTGGTTCAGCCACGTCAGGGTGATAGATGTTTGATGAAGGAATGGACGTTTGTGGCAAGATAACACAGAAAAAGGTAGGATGCTCGCTCCTGCCTTTATCTGTGTTTGATAGGACTGAATTCTGCTTTCTTGGCTTTCTGAAGGAACTCGAGCTTTTCAGCAGCAGAGAAAACTTTTTCAAACACGAAATCCTGCCTCTCTTCAAGATATTGATATCGCAAACGTGTGGCATGTTCGGCTGCCCTGAATACGGCCTCAGCGGAATTCCAATCGCCGACATGTTCGCCCGCTATCGCAATCCGGAAGGAACATCTGTAAGCGACGTGGCTGATGGCCGTTATCTCTATCCGATTCCCCAAAATCAGATGGCCATCACTCCCGGCCTTTATAAGCAGAACGCTGGTTATTAATGACATACATAGTTTTTGGTTAGGTTGATGTAGGGAGACTCTCGCTGGCTGTAGCGTAGGTTTCCCTGCACTTATTAAAGGAGAAGAATATGACAAGAATACTGAAGGTGCTCATTCTTATGCTTGCACTATCATACCCTGCTTGGGGCAACGGAAAGAGCAATATGAAGCACTATCTTTTCGCATATTTTCAGAATAATACCACTGAAGGACAGCAGACTTGGTTTGCTGTCAGTGACGATGGCGTTCATTTCACGCCGCTTAATCATGGAAAACCCGTCATAGCCTCTGACACCATCTCTTTAAGTGGGGGCATCCGTGATCCGCATCTGCTGCGTGGTGAAGACGGATGGTTTCGTATGGTTCTGACAGATATGGACATGAGCAAGGGCAAATGGTCTAACAGGGGTATTGTAATGATGCGCTCCATGGATTTGATTCATTGGGAACATCATACCGTACATTTCCCCGAACGCTACAGAGAAAAGCAGCCCGGGGAGGCAAATGCCGTATGGGCTCCACAGACGATATATGACTCTGCTGTTGGAAAATATATGGTATATTTCTCCTTGCATTCAGAAAAGGATGGCCCATATCCACAGGATGCCGTTTATTACGCATACGCCAATGATGACTTTTCCGACCTCGAATGCGACCCCGTTTTACTTTTCAAATATCCTTATCCAACAATTGATACAAATATCGTCAGGGACACTGATGGAATCTTTCATTTGTTCTTTAACACATGGAATCAAGAAGGATTGGCCCGAAGGCAATATGTCTTTTCTGACATTCATAATCCTGAAGGCTGGACATTGCTTCCCGGTCGTATGCAGCCCAACGAATTGGCTTCAGAGGGCTCTTCTGTTTACCCTCTGATAGAAGGTGGCTGGATGATGGGATATGACTGTTTCAGAGACGGGAAATACCAATTCTGCAAGTCAGACAATTTAAGAGACTTTGATTTAGTCACAGAAACCACAAGTGCAGATGAGTTCAACCCGAGACACGGGTCTGTGCTTTTGATTACAGATGCTGAAATGCAAAATCTAATCCGGCATTTTGGAAAATAGAGACAAAATACAGATTTCTATAATAATTCAATGAGATGTTGGTCTTCTGAGATGCTTTTTGTATCTTTGCACGGTTTTTCTGTTTCATGTCATAAATACAACGATGAGAACTCTGCGGATCCTTATACTTATGCTGTTGGTCCTTTCCACCAAAGGCTATGCTGGCTTGATGCGCCTCTCTGCTTGTGCTCAGAATAAAAGTGAAAAGCCTCGCATTCTTGTCTCAACCGACATTGGGGGCACCGACCCAGACGACAATCAGTCGATGATACACCTAATGATGTACAGCGACCTTTTCCAGTTGGAGGGGCTGGTCTCTTCACCTTCGTTTGGCAATGGCTCAAAACAGGAATTGCTGCGCATGATAGACCTTTACGAACAGGATTATCCCACACTCAAACTCCATTGCCCACAACTGTTGCCACCTGACTCATTACGTGGGATGTGCAAGCAGGGGCGGCATGGACTGATGCCATTGAAAGGATATGACAAACCGACAGAAGGTTCTGAATGGATAGTCCACTGCGCACGCAAGCCAGACACCCGGCCTTTGTGGATCCTTGTCTGGGGAACGCTGGAAGATGTGGCACAGGCGTTGCACGATGCCCCCGACATAGCCACCCGGATTCGGGTATATTACATCGGTGGTCCCAACAAGAAGTGGGGAGTGAACAGCTATGCCTACATCGCAAGTCATTTCCCTCATCTTTGGATTATCGAAAACAACGCTACCTATAGGGGCTTTATCACCGACAATGACAAGATGGAACTCATCGAGGAGTATGAGGGCATGCAGCATGATGCCAACCGCTACGGCACAGGCTACTACGACTATGCTATCAGGGAACACGGCACAATGGGGCGCGACTTCATCAAATATTACAATGGCATGGTGAAGATGGGCGACACACCGTCGTTGCTCTACATGATGAGCGGCAACCCCAATGACCCTACAGGTGAAAGCTGGGGTGGCAGGTTCGCTCCAATCACCCACAGCAGTCGCCGTGTGTTTCATGGTCATACCACGGACCGTGACACAGTGCCGGTCTATGGCGTCATGGAGTGGCATTTCCAGGGTCCCGTAAGGCAGGATATTTCTGAGGACAGCGCCTGTTTCTATGCCACCATCGACAGGCAGCAGTGGGCGGGCTATTATATAGGCAACGGGACTTACGTGCTCCGCTATTGCCCTAAAGCTCCTGCCTGTCTGACCTATGTCATCAGCTCGCCCATTTCAGAGCTCGACGGTCTCAGTGGCTCGTTTGTTGTCAGTGATGAATGGCCAGGTGCAGCCCATCAGGACGATTATCTACTTGGCAAGCAATGGTTCAGCGACGTGCCCGACCGCTCTCTATATGAGGGAAAATGGCAAGGTGCCAAGACCACCCGCCGTTGGCGGCAAGAAGTTCTTGAGGATTGGGCACGCCGCTGGGGATGGCTGAAATAACAACGCTGCATTAGCCCTTCTCTCAACAATTCTGCTGCCCGGTTCATCCTGAGTGTCTTGATATACTAAGAGTGATTCTCGTTGGGCAGATAGCCCCTGCTGTCTAAGATGTAGGTGATGTCTTAGGTAGGCGAAAGCCTCATTGCAAGCATTCATTCAAGATTTTCACAATCTCGTCAGCTGTTAGCTTTTTGCAACAGCCGGGGGTGATGATGGTGCTGTCGGCAATGGCACGGATGGTGGCATCGTCGAGGCTGATGCCCATTTCGAAGAAAGTGGTGGGCAGACCTACCTCTCGGATGAAGTCGGCAAGAAAGTCAATGCCCTCGTCGGCATCCTGCACCAGCCAGACTTCCTGCGCCCAGCGACGGAACTTTTCTTCTGCGCTCTTGTAGATATGTCGATAGAGGACTGGGTGTAGTACAGCCAATCCCTGACCATGATTACAGTCGGTATAGGCTCCAAGCTGATGCTCTATCATGTGGCACTGGAAATCAGTCACCTTGCCAAGTTTCAGAATGCCATTTTCACCCATCGCCGATGCCCACATCAGTTCAGAGCGGGCAAAGTCATCATCAGGATTGGCGATGAGGGCCTTCAGGTTCTTGATGACGCTACGTTGCACGGCCTCGTTGATGCGATCGCTGAGATTGCATGTGTGCGGGTGGCCGAAATAGGTCTCCATACAATGGCTCAGCGTATCGAAGGCTCCGCTGATGACCTGCTTCATCGGCACCGTCTTCGTCAGGTCAGGGTCGAGGATGGCGAAGTCGGCGAAGCAGCCCCAGAGCGGACTCTTTAGTTTCTTTTCCTCATTCGTAATCACGGCTCCATTGTTCTGTTCCGAACCCGTGCCGCTGGCAGTCACGATGACTCCGAGCGGGATAAATTCGGTTGGAATCTTGCGCTCCGCATATTCATAGTCCCAGATGTCGCTGTCGAGCCGAGCCTGTGCCGAGACTATCTTGCAGCAGTCGCTCACCGAGCCACCACCCACAGCAAGGATGAAATCGACATCCTGCTCACGAGCCAACCTTGCGCCCTCCAGCACCTTTGCATAAGTGGGATTAGGCATGATGCCACCAAAGTCCGTCACTGTCTTCCCAGCCTCATTGAGCATCGTCACAATACGGTCATACAGTCCCGTGCGCTTCAGCGAACCGCCACCGTATGCCAGCATCACACGCTTTCCATATTTCTGTAACTCCTTCTTCAGTGAGTCTTCAAAACATCCCTGTCCGAAGTGGATTCGGACAGGAAATTCATAGTCAAATCTTTTCATCTGTTCAGAGATTCTTATTGAAGAACGGAATAATTAACTCGAATGCTTCACTGACGAACGGAGCGAGGTCGTACATATCGAAGTGGCTGGCCTCTGGGATGACGTACATCTGCTTCTGGGTATGGGGCACGGCATTGAAAACCTCAGTCGATGCCTCGCGGCTCCAGGCGTTCTCGCCCGTGATAACGAGGTAGGGCTTCTTCATGTCCTTCATGATGCTGACCACGTTGTACTTCACCAGTTCCAGCTGGCTCCACGCCACCACCTGATTGGACCAGCGGGGATGTGTGCCGCGCGAACTATAATAATAAGCGGCACCCTCGTCGAAGGCTCGCGGCATGAAGTTAAGATGCATCAGTCCGCCCTTGCCCTGCTCGTAAGCCTCCTTAGCAGCCTTCACCTCGTCTTCGGGACGGAAGAATCCAGCCATAGCCGATTTCGAGATGTCGGCGATGGCGGGCACAATGGCCGTAATGGCCTTCAGTCGAGGCTCCTTCACACCGGCCACCGACATATACGAGCCACTCCCGCAGATTCCCAAGCCGCCAATACGGTCGTTATCGACATAAGGAAGACTCACAAGAAAGTCCACGGCTCCCTCAATGTCACTCTCCTTCACGTCGGGCAGTTCCTGCTGACGAGGCTCGCCCTCGCTTTCGCCGAAGTATGTACCGTCGAACACCAGCGTCACGAAGCCTGCTGCCGTCAACCGCTCGGCATATACCGACTGTGCCTGCTCTTTCACTGAGAGCATCGGTCCTGTTACCACCACTGCGGGGTAGTTGTGACTGAGATTAAAACCTGCGGGCAGGCGAAGCAGTCCTGCCATACGAGTACCTAACTGTTTGTTGACGAATACCACCTTTTGAGTTTCCATATTTGTTTCTGCTTTTGTTGCGCTGCCCACCGTCAGGAGGAAGCACAGGGTTAATACTAATTTCTTCACTGCCTTCTTTCCGTTTACAAATTATGCTCCTTCAACCATTCACCCACGAGGTCGGCAATCACGTCGTTGTTCTTCTCTTGGAACATGAAGTGGCTATTACCGTGTATCTGTTTCTCGGGCAGATAGATGACCGTGGCATCGCCTCCGTCGGCATTATACTGCTTGGCGAAGTCGCGGCACTGCTGGAGCACCATCTTCCAGAACCCTGTGGATTGGATGTCTTCGGGTCCATTCTCAATGTAGTCACCAAAGAGGAACAGCATCGGAACCTTCGCAGCCACGAACTTCTTATAGGTCTCGCTGCCCACTTCTGGAGCGAAGCCCGGCTCCACGGCGATGATGGCGGCCATATTGTCCGTGTCAGTCGCCCAACCCACGCGACCGCCCTGCGAGTGGGTCACGTAGATGCTCTTCTTACCCGTCATCGTCTGCACATCCTTCAGCACAGCGCTAAGTGCCTTGCCGAACAAAGGTTCGTCATAGTTGCCCGTGTTCGGCGTCATCTGGCAAAAGAACTCCTCTAATGCCTCGTCGCCCTCGGGGAACTGAGAGCCTTCGTAACGCTCAGGAGCCACACGACCGATGCGGAAGTGGGTGTACCAAGCCTGTTCGCCCACCTTGAATTTACCATTAGCTACATCGCCCGGGTCGTTGACAATCTGCTCCGTAGCCCCTGCAGCACCACGTCGTGGCTGGTCAACAAGGAACACCGAGTAGCCTTTCTTCAGGAACAGGTCGCTCCATCCCTCGCGCCCGTCGGGAGTCGATTGCCAGCCTGTCCGCGTCTGTCCGTAGCCATGAAGGAATACCATTGGCGTGCCACTGCCACCAGCCGGAATCTGATACATCGTGTTGGCATGATCCACGTGTGTCGTCGTGCCTTTGCGCTCCTGGTCCATCCAGTTCTGTGTCGGGTCATACTCGCCCGGAATGGCCTCCGTCACCCGACCGCCCGACGAGAACACACCCTGCTTCTCAATCACCAAGCCCTGTGGCTCCTGCTTTTGCTCCGTGCAACTGATTGCTGCGATGGCGACGGCTGCTACAGCCAATGCGCCGAAAAGATAACTCTTTCTCATATTGCGTATATGTTTTGAATCTGTGTGCAAAGGTACGAAGAATCCCCGCAACTATTTTGACAATAATTACGGGGATTCTTTCACTTTTTACCGAATCATTATCTTGAACTTCGTTCGAGCTCGCTCACGTTCGGCCATCTGCAAGCAAGCTTGCATGGCACTCACTTAATCACGACCTTCCTGCCGTCCACGATGTTCACTCCACGTTTCAAACTATTGTGCCGGCGACCATCGAGCGAATAAATACCTTGCGGCTTGCGGACTGTGGTGCGGACGTTATCTATGCCTGTGGTACCTTCACGAAACAGTGCGCCCACCTTGCGCAGAATCTTTGGCGTGCATGCGCTCCAAAACGTCCAGTCGTGACCGCCACTGCGCTCAATGTGTTCGTGATTGATGCCGAGCCGGGTGAGCAGAGCGGAGAACTCACGATTGTCGTAGGTGAAGTAGTAACGGTCACCACACTCCAGCGTGATACCGGGCAGTTCAGACGAACTGTAACTGGTAATGATGTCGGCCATGTCCGTAGCCCCATAACCGCCGATTACCGAACTCATGGCATAGACATGGCAGAACAGGTCGTGGCGCATCACACCATAGCGCAAGGCTCCGTAGCCGCCCATCGAGAAACCGCCGATGGCCCGCGACCCACGCTCTCGCCGTATGCTGTAGCGTGACTCGACATCAGTCATCAGATCCTGGAAGAAATACTGCTCGTAGTTGATGCCGTTGCCGTAACAGTTGTCGATATACATCCACGTACCGCCGTCGGGTGTGACGATAATCATTTCTGGTATCTCGACCGACGAAATCATTGCATCAGCATCGTCGGCCATATCGTCGAACACCCACCAGTCGTTCTGGTCGCCACCGTAGCCGTGCAGTAGGTAAAGCACGGGGTACTGCTTCGACGACGTGTAGCCTGCGGGCAGATACACCGAGTAGAGCATCTCGCGCCCCAGTACCGTGCTCTGTATGCTCACATCGCGGACAACAGTCCCTCCGCCTGCTGTCTGAGCACTCACTTCACTTGCGTCCATGCAGGCCGTCATCAGCAGAGTTGCTATGAATCCCATCAGTTTTCTCATTGCCGTCTATAGTTTTTGTGTAAAAAAATTCTGAATTTTGGCTGCTATCTTCTCCACATATTCCTTGACGAAATATGTGCGGATGTGCGTGGCACCAGGTACGATAAACAGTTCCTTGTCTGCTGTTCCGTTGGCCTTTGCAAAGGCTTCCTCCGACATATAGCGGCTGTCTGCTATTTCACCAGCGATGATCAGCAGAGGCTGGTCAATCAGGTCGGCATGGTCGGTAGCGTCCCATGCCATCATGTCCATCAACGAACTCTTCAGGTAAGTGCCCGGTGCATTGGGACTGCGGTGAGTCACGCTATAGTAGAAATAGCCGTCGCGATAGAGGTCCACCTTGATCTGTCGTGCCTCTTCGGGTGTCCAATTCATAAATCCTGCCATTTTAGGCTCCTCGCCAGCCGTGCAGCAAAGTCAGTGCAAGCCGAGTGCAGAGCCGAACTTGTTCGAGATTTGCCGAGGTACAGCCTGGCTTCACCGTTTTCGACGGCAAAGGTACACAGAAAAACCGAAACTATTTTGACAATAATTTCGGGGATTCTTTCACTTTTTACCGAAATAATTTTCACGGACTTGATTTTCGTTCGAGCTCGCTCACGTTCGGCCATCTGCAAGAAGGCTTGCATGGCACTCACTTAACTGCGACCTTCCGCCCATCCACGATATTAATACCCTTCTGCATCGCATTGCGCCGTGTGCCGTTGAGGGAGTAGATGGAATCGTATTGCTTTGTGTCGGCTTTTGTAGAGCGGACAGATGTTGAACCTGACTGACTCTGCCAGAAGCGGACGGCATCATTAATCCAGCCTTCAGCGATAGTTCCTGTGCCAAGGCCGAAGCCGTGGGGCAGGCCGTCGTACGAGTGGAACTCGGTGGGGATACCAAGGGCTGAGAGACTTTCAAGGCGGCTCTGCATGGTGCGCCACGAGGCGATGCCGTCGCTGGTGCCGCAGCAGGCGTATGTGGCACCGTCGTATTGCGAAACGGTGGTGTAGCCGGTGTATTGCATGATGACTGCCGAGGCCAGGGGAATGTCTGAGCGACCTGTCAATGAGCGTAGATTGGCACTATTGCCCAGTGTCGCTGCCATCCGTGCGCCAGCGGAGCCACCCCAGAGCGAGTAGCCTGTGCGGCTGACACCCAACTCGTCGGCGTGGTCGCAGATGTAGGCGATGGCACGGGCCAAGTCCTCGTAGGCATCGCCGGGACGATAGATGAGCGCAAAGGCATTGTAGCCCAACTTCGAGAGTTCGAGGGCATGGGGGAATGAGTCGTGCATGGCTCCCACGTAGGAGAAGCCACCACCTGCGTTGCAAATGGCGAAGGGGGCATTGCAGTTGCCCCGAAAGAAGAACAGCCCTGTGTTGCGCAACTCTGGATTAGACTGCTTCTCTGCCTCTGTATAGATGTCAATAAAACAATTGTCGGCATGAGCGCGGAGATAGTTGCACACCTCCACCGTCTTGTCGGGGTCGATGTAGTTGTACCACGTCAACTGCAACTGTTCCAGCGTCGTGCCGCTCCAATATCCTGTATTCACAGGGAATATCAATCGTCCGTAATCGCCAAAGGCTGCATCGTTCATCACATCATTGATGCGCGTCTGGCGTGTATAGTAGTTTGCCATTGTCTCTGGTTCTTTCTGAGGTTCCTCCGCATGGCCAGAACAGGCCAGCAGAGTCATCCCAAGCATACTAACCAATGCTTTTTTTATGATCATCTGTATTCTCTGATTGTATTAATATCCACTGTCAATATTCTTCTGGCTGTCGGCGTTATATCGATGGCCTGAGAGGGTGATTTCTGAGAGGCGACGGTTAATGTCGCGCATCTCCTCGTCGGTGTAGGTGATGTCAGCAGCAGCAAAGTTCTCCGACAGATGTCCCCACGACGTGCTGCCAGGAATGGCTACTATCCACGGCTTTTGCGCCATAACCCACGAGAGGGCGACCTGTGCTGACGTACACTGCTTGCGCTGGGCAATCTCGTTCACGAAATCGACCAGCACCATGTTCTTGGCGATATTCTCCTGCTCAAAGCGGGGCACCTTCGAGCGGAAGTCATCAGCACCGAATGTCTGACCACGCTTCACGGCTCCAGTAAGGAAACCCTTGCCAAGTGGCGAGAACGGCACAAGTCCGATGCCAAGTTCCTCAAGGGTTGGGATGATTTCACGCTCCGGCAGTTGCCAGAACATCGAGTATTCGCTCTGCACAGCCGTTAGCGGACAAACCTTGTGCGCCCTGCGGATGGTCTCGGCACCAGCCTCCGACATACCCCAGTGCAGCACCTTGCCCTCCTTCATCAACTGCGCGATGGTCTCGGCCACCTCCTCGGGAGCCGTCTGCTTATCCACGCGATGCTGATAGTAAAGGTCGATGTGGTCGGTGCGCAACCGTTTCAGTGAACCTTCCACCGAAGCACGGATGGTCTCTGGCCGTGAGTCGAGTGCCTGCTTGAAGTCTCTCAGCGCGATGCCGAACTTCGTGGCAATCTTCACCTCATTTCGTATAGGCTCCAGTGCCTCGCCTACAAGTTCCTCGTTGGTATAAGGCCCGTAGCACTCTGCCGTGTCGAAGAATGTCACGCCCAGTTCGTCATGTACTCTGCGAATCAGCTCGATCATTTCCTGTTTGTCACGCGCCGGCCCGTAGCCGTGGCTCATACCCATGCAACCCAGCCCAAGGGCTGATACATTCAAATCTTGTCCTAACGTTCTCTGCTTCATATCCTACTTACGTTTTTGATTTCATTTCATGGTGCGAAATTACACACAAAACCCGAAACTATTTTGATAATAATTTCGGGTCTCCTTTCACTTTTTACCGAAAAAGCCGATTAAGCGAGAAAAATGAAAGCTCGCTTACATTTCTCTCACTTAATCGCGACCTTTTTCCCATTGATAATATATAGCCCCTCCGACAGCCCATTGAGACTCTTTAAATTGGTACCCACGGGCGTGCCGTCGATACGGAAGATGTTGTAGCTCTGAGGCAGTTCAGTTTTGGCAGAGTGCATGTCGTCGAGGTCGGCCAGGTCGATGAGCGTGTAAGAACGGCTGCCGAGACCGATGCGCTCGGCGTGGTCGATGATGTGGGTGCCGTGCTGACGGGCGATGCGGTCGAGCAGTGGCTGGTGGTTGTCGCCGGCCGATGAAGGCATGTTCACGAAGTCGAGACAGGCTTGGTCGAGGGCCACTGGGTCGGTGGAGGCAAGAATGCCGACGTCCTTCATCACGGGCTGGGCAGGGCGACCATTGCAGTCGCAATCCACTGAGATGTTGTTCATCACATCGATGTAGATGATGTTCTTGCCTTCCTGATGGAAATACTGATTGATGGCGTTGGCAACCTCAGCCATCGACTCAAGGAAGCCGTCCTGGTCATCGGCATACGAGAACCAACGCTCCGATACCGTATTACGCCCAGCTGAGTGGATGAGCGCCTTGCCGCGACGGGCCGACATGCCTATCGACTGATTCTTCAGTACACCGCCGAAACCGCCCATCTGGTGGCCCTTGAAGTGAGCGAGGTTAATCATAAAGTCGTAGTTGGCCATGTGGGCACCAACCACTGCATAGGGGAAGTGGGGTGCCACTCCATTCTGCGTATCAGCTGACATGGGCAGTTCGAGTTCGCCAGCCGCTGAGTCGGCACCATCGGAGTCCATCAGGTCGAGTTCGTACTTGAAACCACCAGCCACGGTATAGCCACGCTGTTGGATGGCCTGTCGGTGACTGGCCGTTGTACTGCGACTGCCGCTGTAGGTGGTGTTACATTCCACGAGCGTTCCGTCCACTCCGTTGACGAAAGCCTGAATCAGCGAAGGCTTCAGTTGGTTCGAGTTCTGCGACTCGCCTGTACTGATTTTCACTGCCACACGCCCTGTTGCTGGGACACCCAGAGCCTCATAGACTTTCTGCAACGATTCTGCGGAAATATCCTTGGTGAAATACACATTGGCCTGTGCCATCATCGTGACGGTCACTACCAGCATAGATATGATTAAAATACTCCTTTTCATAAAAAACGTGTTAATGTTGATTGTTCGCTTTGACTATCTCGCCTAAAGAAATGTCGGGGTGACGGTAGCGGGCCTGTGGGTTGCGTTCGCCACGAGCCAGCGTGAGGGCTTTCTGCGAGCAGTTGTGGACGCAAGCCAAACAGTAGTCGCAGTCGCCACTGAATTGGGCCACGTCGTCTGCCATCTTGAAATTTCCGTGCGGACAGACCTTGGCACAGGTGTTGCAGCCTATACAGGCCTCGGTATTCAACTTTAGCAGTTGCTCGGCAGTCATCGGGAAGTGACTCTTCTGCAGATTTGACAGGAAGCCTTGCATCTGCTCGTTCATCTGGTCAAACTTTGCAATGAACTGGCGATGTGCCGCAACGTCGGCTACGATGGTCGCCAGGTTCTCGGCAGTGTGCTTCTCTGCCTTTATCTGTTCGTTCATGTCGAACACAGGCAGATAGTTATCCACCATCATCAGCGTCTGGATGTACTGGTTCGTGACACCCTGCTTTTGACAATAGTCATCCCACCATTCGGCTACGTTGGCTGCGAAATTGCCAAACGTGATGACTGAGAAAATATATGAAGCCTTCAGCTTTGCCTTCCTCACGAATGAGCGCACTAACATCGGGGCCGTTGCAGCATAATCGGGGAACACGAAACCAATTTCGTCGGCTTCGTACTCCAGCTTTCCATCTTTGACGGCCTGTGGAATGCTGACTAACTCAGTGCCTAATGCCTTCGCCACAAACAGGCTATTGCCCGTTGCCGTGAAGTAGAACACCAACCTCCGCTTCCCCATCTGTTTTCCACTCGCGTCCCTTGACGACGCCAGACTGCTCAGCGGCGATGCCATTATAGCCGCTGAAAGCACTGAACATCCCATGATCTTCAGTGCTTCTCTACGTGTCACACTTTTCTCTTCCATATTGTAGCTTGTCAAAATTATTTATATCCCAATCCATTTAGCCACTCGTTGATGGCATTGGACTGACTGCCGGCACTTGCCCCCCTCGTTTGGAAACCTGAGGAATTGACTTTGGCTTGTGGCTCCTGCTGACGGATGACGCTGATGGCATCGGCCAGTCCGCTTCCCTCATGGGTGGTGAACACCATTACATTCTTGCCGCTCAGGTCATAGGTGTCGAGGAAACTGTAAACGGGCATCGGCACGGTGTACCACCACACGGGTGTGCCGATGATGATGTTCTGATAGTCGGCGAGATTTGTCAGCGTCGAAGTCAGTGCGGGATGTGTGCCTGCTTCCTTCTCGTTGCGTGCAAAATCGGCCAGTTCGTTGTAGGTCACGGGATAGTAGTCGTCGGCCACGGTGATGCGGTGCATGTCGGCTCCCGTGCGGTCTGCAATCTGCTGTGCCACCCATTGGGTAGCCCCCAACTCACGATTGTTGTAATTGAAAACCTGCGTTGCTCCCGTCGAAGCATCCACGCCATCGGGAACGGTCTTGGAGAAATATACGACCAACGTCTTCCCGTTCAGATTGTCGATAAGCTCAGTTGGAGTGTTGTTGTCATCGTCACTCGAACAAGCGGTCAGCAAGGTCGCCATCATTACTGCTGTAAATAGAATCTTCTGCATATAACAAATAATGTGTAGGTTATTTGACAATCTTTTTGCCGTCTATGATTTGTATGCCTCGTCCTCCGCTGGCAAGCATCCCATCCGGTGTATATGCTCTTCCTGTCGCTGCGCTTTCATGCTTAACACTACGAATGGCACTCGCCTCATTGACGGGAAAGAAAAACTGCAGGGCATGGTAGCAGAACTCCCATACGGCATTGAAGTCATGGCGGCCGCCCTCCTTCATGTGATAGGAAAAGGTGTTGGCGTTGAAGGTGTCGGTGAGTTTGGCCATCGCCATTGCCTGGTTGTGGGTCTGGTCGATGCGCACGTCCTCAGTGCCCACGGCATACCATACATAGAAGTCGTTCTTGTAGGGCGAGGCATTGACTATGTCAGCCAGAAATTGTGCAGTTGCGTCAGGATAGTAGGCACCGCCATACATCCCCTGGCTCCAGTTGTCGCCACTCATGGGCAAATACATGCGACTATAGTCGAAAGCCTGTTCGAAGACATACCACGTCGTGATGCTGCCCAGCGAGAAACCGCCGATGGCACGATGGGCACGCGAGGCAAGGATGCCTTCGGGTGTCGCTTCTGCCAGATAGGTGGAATAGCGCGTTTCAACAGCAGGGATGAGATCGTTCACATACTCCTGTGAGAATACGGCAGCCTCTTGGGTGCTCTCTCCCCATCCTTTTGATAGGTTATCCTTGTCCCATGTAGGCGATACGGCGATGAACGGACGGCAGAGTCCTCGCTGAATCAGGTTGTCGAAGATGTGTACCAACCCTGTGCGGCTGCTACCGCTGCGCCCCAGGAAATACTCCTGGGCCACTCCTGTCCAGCCGTGCAGCAGGTAGATAACGTCATATTGCTTCGACGGGTCATAGCCGTATGGCACATATACGTAGGCAGGTTTCCTCGTTGCGGGACGGCTGCTTTGCGTGTAGTCCTTTGAATCATACTCAACCAACTCAATCGTTCCCTGCTGCGTTGCAGCCTGAAAGAACTCCGACGGCACGGGTGTGGTGTACTGTATCTGGAAATCTGTCGGCACGTTGTCATTTTCCGAAACGTCTGCTGCCTCTTTTGAAGCACCGTCCGATGAACAGGCTGCACAACCAAACATCGAAGTCATCAGCATCATCATTGTAGTCATTGATTTTCTCATATTCCTATTCCTTTGGAAGTCGCTCGTATTCCTCTTTACTCAGCATCTCGTCAGTCCACACTACGGCTGGACGGTCTGGATTGGTACCTACAGCCAGGTGGGCGAAGCGCGAATTGGGTGAGGCACCGTGCCAATGCTTCACATTGGGCGGACACATCACGACATCGCCTGGATGCAACACCTCTACAGGCTGACCTTCAATCTGGTGGTATCCGATGCCGTCGGTTGCTATCAGTATCTGGCCTCCGGGATGGGTGTGCCAGGCATTAATGACACCGGGCTCGAACACGACGTAGTGAAGTCCTGGAGAACCTGCCACATTTGGAGCATCCACCGTATTTTCCAGACGAATCGGCCCGTTGAATGTCGGCAGTGACAGCGTGGAGTCAGGGGCTGCAAACATCAGGCTGTCAGTTGTGGTCTGGTGCGCATACTCCTCCATCTCTAATCCATTGTAATACTCATCCGAAATGGAATTATCGCTGTCATTGTATGTTTCTGCAGGTTTCCAAGCCGAATCATAAATCACTACCTGAGAGAACCAGTTGTCCTTTGTGGCTCCGTGCCAATGACGCACTCCTGCAGGAATCTGCAATACGTCACCGCGACGCAGAATCTGTGCAGGCTTGCCCTCCTCCTGATAGAGTCCTACACCGTCAGTCACCAGCACAACCATACCACCATGACGATGCCAACTGCTGTGTGCCGCAGGGCCGAACGTCACGACATTGGTTTGTGGAAAATTAAACACAGAATCTACGCTAATCAGCGGTTTCAGATAAGCCTCGCCCGTAAATGCGGGATTGTCTATAGGCTCACCGATGGGAAACGATATCTGCTCCTTAGTTACTCCTTCCATGGCTGCTTGCTTCTGTTCACTACAAGCCGTCAGCCCCAGCAGTATCACTGTTCCAAAAATCAACTTCTTTCCCATACGCTTAGAATCCAATCTCCGTGAGCCACTTGTCAATCTTCGGGTGCTTCTTGTCCATATCCTTGCCGCCCATTTCTTTCGTCACGATGCAGATGCCGTCCAGATGGTTGCTCTGAGGTGTGGCCCTCACGATGTCGCGCAGCGTAGATGACGGACCACTGTAGGCTGTGCAGAACGGGATGACCGTCTTGTCCTTTAAGTCGTACTGTTCCAGGAACGTGAATACGGGCATCGGAGCAGTGTACCACCACACGGGGACGCAGACGAACACCACATCATACTGCGCCATGTTCTCCACCTTGCCTTTGATGGCAGGACGCTCGCCGGCCTCCTTCTCCGCCTTGGCATCCTCAGTGCAGGGCGTGTACTCCGTTGGATAGGCTTTCTCTCGGATGATTTCAAACTCGTCGGCACCTGTCTTCTGGGCAATGTACTGTGCCGCCTCGCGTGTGTTGCCGCTCCATGAGAAGTAGGCAACCAAGACTTTCTTTCCTTTCATGTCGATTGTTTCTTTCTTTGTTGTTTCGTTTGTTGACTCACCAGCCTCTTGGTTGGCCTTGTTTGTCTTTGCCGTACAGGCACTCAGTCCCATCACGGCCAGTAGCATCATGGCTACGATTGTAAATAGTTTCTTCATATTACTTGTTATTTGTTTATTCTTCGATTTTGATTTCCAAGCGAAATCGACTACGCTCGGCATAAAAAGTAAACTCTTTCTGCTCTCGCTAATCGTCGATTTTCCAATTCAACATAAACTGCTCTGCCTGTTTGTAGTCCATGTTGAAGAAACGCTGTTCCTTGTTCAGCGAACGGATGGCCTGCATGTCGCCATCGGAGAGGGCGAAGTCGAATATCCGGGCATTCTCCATGATGTGCTGCGGATTGCGCGAGCCGGGGATGACAGAGAGACCTTCCTGCAGATGCCAGCGGAGGATGACCTGCGCGGGCGACTTGTGGTGACGCTCGGCAATTTTCACGATGACGGGGTCTTTCAGCAATGCCCCTTGCGACATGGCACCACCCAGTGGGAACCAACACTCTACCTGCAAACCGTATTCAGCTGCCTTCTTGCGGATGTCAAGACGCTGGGCGTAAGGGTGACATTCTATTTGAAGAACGACAGGCTTTATCTCGGCCTTCTCCATGATGAGGTTGAACACAGAATCGTTGGCATCGAAGTTGGAGATACCCAGCGCACGAACCTTCCCAGCACGGACGGCCTTCTCCATATCCTTCCACGCCCCGACGAAATCACCCATTGGCTGATGCACGTAGAGCAGGTCGATGTAGTCCGTCTGCAATCGCTCCAGCATCTTATCAATAGCCTCGCTAGTCTTTCCCTCTCCATACTCACTGGGCCAGAGTTTGCTTGTAATCCAAAGGTCCTGACGGGGAATGCCGCTCTCCTTGACAGCCTCACCCACACCGCGCTCGTCCTGATAGGCATGAGCCGTGTCAATATGACGATAGCCCATGCGCAGGGCAGCCAGCACACTTGCCTTAGCCTGTTCGTTAGTCATCTGATAGGTGCCGATGCCGAACTGTGGCATCCTTATATTCTCGCCCAAAGTCAGTGCAGGCTCGAATCGCGGGTCGGGCTCTGCCAACTTCGTGAAGATGAGTGCCGACAGTCCCCAGCCCTTCGGCTGACGGATATACACCTCGCTCACCATGAACGGGAAACGCACCTGATGGCCGCCCACCTCAGAGGTCAGATGAATGTTGCTATACACTGTGCCGACGTTCTTATCCGTAAACTTCACCTCCTGCGAATGGATGTCAGCGTGTTTGTACCAGATCATGCCACCACGAATGATATCCACTTCCTGTTGCTTGCCCCAGCCGCCACCCATGTGGACGAACTGCGCATTGTCCAAGAACAACTCCGCCAGACGGTCGGCATTTTTCTCCGCCATCCAAACCCACTTCTGATTCGAGAGGTCTATCAGCTCCTGTTCTTCTTTACTCACCTGTGCAAATGCCGTCATACTACCCATGACCAACATTGCGAGAATCATCAATTTCTTCATATCTTTAACCAGTTATTAACTGGGTGCGAAATTACACAGAAAACCCGTAACTATTTTGATAATAATTACGGGTTTTCATTCACTTTTTACCGAAAATTGCGATTAAGCGAGTGCAGAAGAACTTGCTCATTCTGCCAAGCGTGAGCGATTTCGACCGTAGGTAAAAAGCATGTTTATTACTCCCTAAAGTCAGTGGGTGAAGCGCCAAGATACTTCTGCACATAGCGGCTGAAGTAGCTGGGTGAGGAGAAGCCATATAGGTCAGTCAATTCGGTAAATGAGCGCTTTTTGTCTCGTAACTGGCGACTAATATCAAGCACCGTGTATCGGTTTATCCAGTAGTTGGCAGGAAAACCGCTAACCTTCTTGCATACTTCGGAGAGGTATTTCGTGGTGACGCAAAGCTTGTCAGCATAATAGCCGATGTCTCGGTTCTTGCGGAAATCTCCATGTTCCAGCAATGCCAAGAAACGCTCCATCAAATCAGCATATTGCGAAGTTATCTTCTCATTCCCATATAGTGATGCATGGAAGTCGAAGAAATCGATAATCATGCACTGGATTGCATTGATCATGGCATCACGGTGGAAGTTGTGAGTTGTCAAAGCCAAACGCCGTTTGATATAGTCAAAGTCGAGTGCGCACACTTTCTGCTGTTCAGGGTTAAGGTGTAAAATAGGGTCATTGAACAAAGCCATCGACCCTTTCATGCCATAGTTACTATGTGGTGTGGAAACCTCAATAAACTCCGGAGTGACATAAACCACATCTACATGGAAGTCATCGCTTTCGTTGACACGTTCCACCAAGTCGCCACGTCTGATGATAAGGCATTCACCAACCTTCAGCCTATAAACATTGTTATTATATTTGAATTCACAGAAACCCTTATGGCAATAAGCATGACAAAGATAACCAGCAACTTCACCTTTGCCGATGCCTCTCAGTGTGTCTGCTATTATGATGTCTTTACGTTCGTTCACGTCACAAAGGTACTGTTTTTTGTTGAGAATCCGTGTCAATCCATAAGAGAAAGAGCGAAATTAACATCAATCTCAAACATTTTTGAGTCCAGATGCAACTTTAAGGTAAGTTCCTCATCGTCTTCTGGCGGATGAATCGCATGGCCTTCTGCTTATGGTTATAGTAGAATTTGTCGTACCGCAATTTTACGATGTCGGTCATTGGGGCCCTTTGGTGGCCTTGAAACCTGCCAGCAGCGTTGTGCACTCCCTGAAGCATGTATTCTGATATTTGACAAGTTGACTCAATGCATCATGCATTTCCTTGGGAATCTCAAAATGCAACTGCTCTTCCTCATCGCTATTTGGGGTTCCAATGGTTTTCTTCTCTTCCTTGTCCGACATAATTTTTATTTGTTGAAAAACATTCCACCATTTTCTTACAGTCAGAGAATATATGCTTTCTCTGCATTTGCTTTGACTAAAGGTTCTTTTGATTGATCAAGTTCACCACCACTTTCACCATGACATCCTTTTCCTCTGTCTTGCTCTCGGCTATCATCAGGGTGAGGGCAACAAGGGTGTTGTCTGCCAGCCGCTTGGTGCCGTCAGGACGATAGAGGATGCCGTTGTTGTTGAGAAACCATAGGAAGAGAGTGGCGGCAATGCGTTTGTTGCCGTCGCTGAAAGAGTGGTTCTTGGTGACAAGATAGAGGAGCATGGCTGCTTTCTCCTCCACACTGGGATAGAGTTCCTCGCCGCCGAATGTCTGGTAGATTTGTCCGATGCTACTTTTGAAAGAGTCATCCTTCTCGTTGCCAAAGAGTGAACTGCCTCCGAACTTATCACGCAGTGCCTTGATGGTTTCCATGGCATTCTCATAGGTGGCATGGAACTTGTCTTCCTGGGTGGTTCCTGCCAAACGCAGACGTTGGTAGTCGTAGTCGTCAAGGGTGTCGAGGGCATAGGTGTAATCCACCACAATGTCGAACAAAGCCTGGTTTTCGTCATTTGGTTCTATCTGCTGGTTTTGTATGGTGCGGCCTACCATCTGGACCAACTGGCGCAATTCGGCTATTTGCTCACTGTGTATGCGCTGGTTGACGGCATAGCCCCTGACAAGGTATTCTTTCAGAATATTCCTTGCCCATATACGGAATGCCGTTCCACGTTTGCTTTTGACACGATAACCGACGGAAATGATTACATCGAGGTTATAGTATTTCACCTTTCTATTGACCTCTCTTTTGCCTTCTTTTTGAACTGTCAAGTATTCCTTGACTGTTGAATTTTCTTCGAGTTCGCCTTCTTTGAATACGTTGCCAACGTGTAGGCTTACATTTTGTTTGGTTGTCTGAAATAGTTCAACCATCTGTGCTTGTGTCAACCACACGGTCTCATTCTCCATACGGACATCTATTTGTGTCTGTCCGTCCTCGGTCTGGTATATGATGATTTTGTTCTGTTCCATAATTTGATATATTTTGAATATGCAAAGTTAGCGAATTGGATGAAATAATAGAATGTTTATTTGGAGACTTTATCCCATCAATTTGAGCATGGCCTCCAACTTCTCCTGGTCCATCTCCATGAGTCGTTCCACGAGTTCTGCTTTCTTCTGGCTCTTGTCCTTGGTGGAGAGCAGTTTGGAGTTATTGGTCACCATGGTAGCCATGTTGTAGCGTGAAAGGTAGTTGAGGGTTGTGGCACTGCCTGAGGTCATGGTATGCCCCATCATCGTGGAAATGTATTCGGTGGAGACTCCGGCATCGCGCAGGTTGGTGGCGTATGAATGGCGGCACCAGGTGGGTGTCGGCCTCTCTTCCATGCCCAACAACTTTGCGACATTTTCCATTCGGGCGTTGATGTTGGCGTTCTCACACGACACAATTTCCTTGATGCGTGTCTCTGTCATTCCTTCCTTAATGATGTCGAACACCAAAGCGCCGCGCTGGGGCTTCCGGGCTATCCGGTCGAGAATCACCTGTATTTGCGGCAGGATGGGGAAGATGACTTCCATTCCGTCGGTCTCCCTCATCGTCTTCTGGCGGATGAAGCGCATGGCCTTCTGCTCATGGTTGTAGTAGAAGTCGTCGTACCGCAACTTGACAATGTCGGCCATGTTGGCCCCGTTGGCAAGATAGGAGAAGAGGAACAACCCCAAGGAGTGGAACAGCCTTTTCTTGTATTGTGGGTCATACAATTCATTTCCCTCCTGGTCCTTGGTCTCACCCTTTTCGAAGAATTCATAGAGTCGGGTCATTTTCTCCACGTTGAGACACCACTCCTTACGCTCACCCTTGCGGTTGACATCCTTGACTCCCTTAAACAAGTCCATCTTGTCGTTCAGCAGCACACCCATGGAGGCGGCACGGCGTACCACCACACGGAAAGCCCTCAGATAGATGCCGATGGTGGTTTGGCTCATGGTTTTGCCTTCCTTGGGATTCTGCATCTTGGCCACCCATCGGTCGACAAGCTGCTGGTTGATGGAGGAATTGGGCACCTTCTCGCCCATATCTTTTCTGAATCGTTTGAGTGAGTCGAGATATGACTTGCGGGTACCAATACGGTTGGTTTCTTCTAATTCCTTCAGCAGCTGCTCCCACACGTCGTAGATGGTCATTCCCTTCGCTTCCTCTTCCTCCTTGAGACCATTGATCTTTGCCGTGATTTTCTCCAAGAGTTCCAAGGGACTAAAATCGCCATCCTCTACCAGCCGTTTTGTTTCCCTCTTGATTCTGTCAAAGAAGTCATCAAACTCCTTGCGCTTTTTCCCTTGTTTCCTGTTATCCTCGTTGATGATGCTTGCAAACTCCTCGGCCGTATACCTCTCCTCGGGCATGATGAAATAGCGTTGGAGGTTGCCAATGCGCACACGCACGCATACTGGCATATCCTTGTCAGTACCCTTGCGAGGGTCGAGAGTCATGGTCAACCTTACTTTGCCCTCCTTCGTGCTCTTGTAAATAGTCGTAGTTGATGTCTTCTTCATACCTCTGCTTTTATACTTGATTTCTCAAAAGGTGAAACGAAAGTGAAACGAAAATTGCACATTACAATGCATTTCACTGCAAAGGTATGAAAACTTTCCAACACTACAAAATATTGTGTATCAATTATTTGCAAAAGTTTCTGAAAAATTCTGAAAACGGCTGAAAACCCGATTTTTCTGACTACGGATCAGAAGGTTGCGGGTTTGAATCCCTCGGGAGTCACTTGAAAATCAAGGAGTTACGAAGACGTAACTCCTTTTTTCGTATCTATGGGGAACACCTCGGGAACACAGGCCATGGGGCTTCCACGTAGTCATACGTGATTTTTTATTGTCATTTGTGGTCAACTTGTCATTTTGCATGATGGCCGATTGGGCCGGTGGCGCGGATGCTGTTCACCCGGTAGCCGACGCTGATGACGGCATCGAGGTTGTAGAACTGTGTCATGTATTTCTTCCCGTCGGAAGCAGTTGCCGAGATTTTCTCGGTAACTGAGGCCTTATCCAACTCGCCAGAAGCGAATATGTTTTTCAGGTGAAGGCCAATATTGTCTGTCGAGCAGTCGAACAGCATACCCATCGCCTTTTGGGTACGCCACACGGTCTTGTCCTTATAATAGACCTCTACGCCTTGTTCCTTCCCCTCAATTTGGAAGATTAGGAACTCTGCGGTGCTATTTCTTATTTCTCTGCGTTTTGCCATGAAACATTATTTATTACAAATACAATCTTTACTTTGGATCAGGTAACCTGCCGATTTACAGGCAGTTTGTTCTTTCTTGGTCTGACAGTGCTCTACTTCCGGATACATAAGCTATAATGATTTCGAAAAAGTCAATTATTCTTCTTGTTCATAATAATACGAATAGTCGATGCCCTTCATGAAGGTCTCACGGTCGTCAATGCGGTCGGTCATAGCCCCTTGGAGAAGCGCCTTGATGTGTGAGGCATCAGTTGTACTCCTCCTCATTGCTTCCAGATATGCTTTCTTGTCTATCTTGCTCCAATCTACACACAATCCCAACCGTTTCTTGAATATCAAGTCCAACCAGATACGTGTGCTACGCCCGTTGCCTTCCATAAAAGGATGCGCCACATTCATCTCCACATATTTGCTGACTATTTCGTCGAAAGTTGTTTCTGGCATTGCTTCTATCAGGCTCAAATTCTTCATCAGATACTCTGCACGACAAAACAGCGTTCCATCTTTCCAAATGGTTTTCGTTCGAATCTGTCCAGCAAAGTCATAGAGACCACCAAAGATATAGGCATGTATTTGTTGAAGTGCTTTTACGGTGCCAATGTCTTTGTCTGCCACTATATTCCCTTCTATCAACGTATAGGCTTTCTTACGGCTACGGCCGTCGATGCTGTTCTCGCTGTATTTGAACCAATCAAGGAATATCACAGCCTTTGTGTTATGAATATTCTTGGCCAGTAGTTCAACACCTCCTTGATTAAGCACGTCGGTCAAGCGTTTTTTCCCGTCAGGAGCAGTTAGTCTCAACTGGGTAGTGGCACTAACCACTTCATTATTCTCTTTCCGCAACTTGGCTTTCAGATATTTCCAGTAGTTGCGATTCTTCTCGTAGTCATCTTGTTGGTTGATAGCACCCACAATGTCGAGTACCGAGAACCACCACTGATTATTGTCGTCGTCCCACACGGCACGAACCTGATGGTCTTTATAGAACCGGATAGAAATCTTGCTCATATTCTGTAAACGTTTTTTTGATATTTATGGTATCAACAACCCTCTATATTCAAGGTCATGCTTCATTATTTCTTCTATTTGATGAATTTCAAGGTTAATTTGCTTCAGACGCTTATCCTTTTCTTCATCAGTATGTTGATTGTCTTGAAGCACATTCAACTTCATCTTGGCTTTAATGCATGCATATTCCGGCGATACCCGTTCACCAATTCCGATGATATCCGTTCACTCGGTTGGTGATTTTCTATATCGTCGGCAAAGTTAATATTTTTTTCTGAGACTTTCACCAGATAGTGAAAATCTC
>Ga0256407_10000725_pt1 | contig 75244 bp, 58 predicted proteins | sample RumenRJG_04DNA_FD_193489 | JGI IMG/M metagenome (GOLD analysis project Ga0256407, IMG submission 193489) | Bovine rumen microbial communities from Lethbridge, Alberta, Canada - RJG_04 | ecosystem: Host-associated > Mammals > Digestive system > Stomach > Rumen | place: Canada: Alberta... | reverse complement strand
TGTACTGGTAAACTAAATTTGGACACAAAAATGTGGGATGTTGTACTTCAATAATGTAATATTAGTACAAGGATCCTGCATAGCTTGTACAAGGAGGTTTCCAGTGAAGTACACCAAAGAAGAACGGTTGGAGGTGGGTTGCAAGATCTACCACTCCGGGCTGTCCAACCTGAAGGCTGCTGAGCACTTTGGGATAAGTGAAGAAAGTGCTCGGCGCTATCGGATTCTCTACGAAGAATCACAGGGCTTAGAGCACAGAACCGGGAAGAGGAAAAAGGAATCAGACGACCCCGGGGTATCCATTTCACCAATCAAAAAATATCCGGAGGAATACTCTTCGATGAGCAAAGAGGAACTGCTTGAAGAACTGATGCAATCGAAGATAAGGGAAGCCCGGTTAAAAAAAGGCTACATGGTGAAAGGAGTTGGTGCGGACAAGGAGTATATTCTCCTAGGCAACAAGAATACCAAGTAATACTGGAGTTATCCGAGTTCTTTTCAGTGAAGGACCTTTGCCGGGCAATGGGGATCTGCAGAAGCAGTTACTACTACTGGAGAAAACGCCTGACCCATCCTGCTGACAGGACCCGTGCGTTCATCAGTAATATCATGCTCTTCAAGGAGTATCATGAGAGATATCCATCCCATGGATACAGGTGGCTTAATGCTAAGATACGGTTGGATACGGGACTGATTGTTTCCGATCCGTATGCGCACAAGTGTTGCAAAGCAGCCGGTATCAAGAGCCAATCGAAGCATTACAAATACAAGAAACCAGGCCATCCATTCAAGGTGTACCCAAACCTTCTGCTGTCAGAACTCAATGCCACAGGACCTATGCAGTGCATCGTAAGCGACATGACTGCGTTCTCTGTAAAAGGAATATACTATGAATTAACAATATATATGGACCTGTGGAACAATGAGATCGTGAGCCATTCTCTTTCCTCTAGGCGAGGAGACAGAATGACTTACATAAGTGGTCTGGAAAGTCTGCTGGAACTCAAGAAGGAGTATCCGGACCTTCAGACAATACTTCATTCTGACCAGGGCTCAGTATATACTTCTAAAGCATTCAATGAGATGCTTCCTGCGTATAATATAATCCGGTCGATGTCACGCGCAGGGACACCTACAGACAACGGAGCCATGGAGGCCATCAATGGATGGATGAAATCAGAAATATTTACCGATTTTCATATAACAGGAGAATCTAACGTCCGTGAAGAAGTAGATGAATACATAAGGTTCTTTAACGAAGAAAGGCCAGCGTATTCCTTGAACTACCTCACACCGAAGCAGTTCAAGGAACAATATGGCCAGTTCTAAAATACAGTTTTTAATGACTCATTTATTGTGATTACGTGTCTAAAAAACGTTGACTAGTGCATAGACACCAGCATGCAGTGGTTTATGTTGGCATTCACCATAATACACAAAAACTGTCCCCAGATACAAGCACACCGACAGAGGGAAAAATGCCAATTCTTCAGTTAAGTTACCTCCGGCAACAGAGAACACTGCCATCCCGAATATAGGCAAAAGAAGTGCCGTTTCATATATCTTTCTATTGTTTCTTCCGATGCCAATAAGCTTATCAAACATTATCATGGCACCTGACATATTAATGCTTTGAATAATAAACGCACCGAATCGGCCTTCGCTAATAATCTGGCCAATCCACTCAACCACAAACAGCCAGGGCCCTTTCATGTCAAAGAAATCGCGATATGGGAGATAACCATATTTCATTCCCTTTCCAACAAGAATAAAAAAAGCCGAATCTCCACCGTAGTAATTCCCATAAAGAGGCGAGGTCGAAATTGAAAAGCAAACCAGGTATCCTTCCGCCATGAGTATTATTAGGATATATCTTATCCATTTGCTATAATCATTACTTTCCATCATTTCCGATCTTTTTTCTCTGTGCTGAGGCGTCATTGAAAACAAATAGTCTTTGTCCAATATAGTTTAGTCCTGTAAACAGACACATTCCTACTAACATAGCAATATTCTCTTGAATTCGTATAGAAAACCCTCCAAGTACTATTAGTGTGATTGGTTTTGCTATTCCGTACGCCACTAGATAACAAACCGCAATGTTGATCACAAATCTGAAAAAACTACCCTTAATATCACCCTTATGTCCAAAAGTGAATTTTTTATTTAAGAAATAGCTTAATATACTTGTAAGAACATAATTGGCCAATGATGATAGCCAGTATGATGCTCCTGCCAGATTATAGAGCCCGAACATCAAGGTCGCACCTACTATAGTGTTGACAACACCAACGCCGGCAAACTTGATAAGCTTTATATCAAACAAATCTTTCGCGTTATTGGTCATCTTCTATCCAATGCCTCTGCGTGTCCTGCCATGTCCGTTCACTGATGATATATCGTGGTCGATGTTTCGTCTCAAGATATGTCTTTCCAATATACTGTCCAATAACTCCAATACTAATAAGTTGCACGCCCCCGATAAGGCATATAACACATATCAAGGAAGCCCAACCAGCGACCGTGTTGCCGGCAATCTTTTCCACGACGGCCCAAGCCATCAGAATCAGTCCCAACAGACTGAATGCCGCACCCATTCCAACAATCACGTTAATTGGTTTTATAGATAAGCTGGTTATTCCATCAAAAGCGAAACCAAGCATCTTCTTTAACGGATAATGACTTTCTCCTGCAATGCGTTCTTTCCGCTCATAATAAACCTCGGTACTCTTAAAACCCACTAAAGGCACCATTCCTCTGAGGAATATATTGACTTCTTCATAATCGGCAAAATGCTTCAAAACAGTATTTGAAATAAGTCGATAATCGGCGTGATTAAAAACAACCTCGGCCCCAAGCATGTTCATCATTTTGTAAAAGCATTCAGCTATATGTCGCTTGAACCAGGTGTCGGTTGTTCTGCTTGAACGCACTCCATAAACGACCTCAGAGCCAGCTAGATATTCATCTACCATCTGATCCATAGCATTGATATCATCTTGTCCATCACAATCAATGGAGATAGTGATGTCACATTTGTCTATTGCCTCCATTAAGCCCGCCAATAACGCGTTCTGGTGTCCACGGTTTCTGCTCTGACAAATCCCACAGTATTTTTCATCCGCTTCCGCCAACTCTTTTATTATTTCCCATGTAGAATCTGTTGAGCCATCATTAACAAATAGCACGCGACTTTTGTTGCTGATTTTCCCGATTGCCTCCAGGTTCTTCAGCTTATCACGAAACATAGGTGCTGTTACAGGCAGCACCTGTTCTTCATTAAAGCAAGGTACTATTATCCATAAAATAGGTTTCGATTCCATCGTTTATTCTCCGTCAACTCAAATGCCTTTTTATTAGTTTACCATGATTCATATGTTTTGTAAGTGTTCAATCGTGAATGCACGAAAACAGCGGAGACAGTCAAAACTGTCTCCGCTATTATCTTTAGATAGTACGTTCTAGTATGGCCCATCAATTATTTCCATTAGACCAACGGGTTACCTGCCTGCATACATCTTCTCATAGTAATTCTGATACTCTCCACTGATGATTTCTTCCCACCAGTCTTTGTTGTCGAGATACCAGTCGATGGTCTTCTTGATGCCGTCCTCAAACATGGTTTCCGGAAGCCATCCCAGTTCGCCGTGGATCTTGGTCGGATCGATGGCGTATCTCATGTCGTGGCCTTTACGATCCGTGACGTATTTGATCAAGGTCTCTGGCTTATCCAGAGCTTTGCAAATCAGTTTGACGATGTCGATATTCCGCATCTCGTTGTGGCCGCCGATATTGTAGACTTCTCCGACGCGACCATGATGCAAAATCAGGTCGATGGCTTTGCAGTGGTCCTCGACGTACAGCCAGTCTCTCACGTTGATGCCCTCCCCGTAGACCGGAAGATCTTTGTCAGCCAGACAGTTGGCGATCATGAGAGGAATCAGCTTTTCAGGGAACTGATATGGGCCGTAGTTGTTGGAACAGCGGCTGATCGTCACCGGAAGTCCGAAAGTCCTGTGATAGGACATGGCCAGCAGATCAGCAGCGGCCTTAGAAGAGCTGTACGGAGAACTTGTCTGAATCGGAGTTTCTTCTGTAAAGAAGAGATCCGGTCTGTCTAATGGCAGGTCGCCATAAACCTCGTCCGTTGAAACCTGATGATATCTCTGGATACCGTATTTGCGGCAGGCATCCATCATGACAGCCGTGCCCAGGATGTTTGTTTGCAGAAATACGCCCGGATCTTCAATGCTTCTGTCCACGTGGCTCTCTGCTGCAAAGTTTACGACCACATCAGGCTTTTCCTCTTCGAAGAGCTTGTATGCGCCTTCCCTGTCGCAGATGTCCAGCTTGACGAAACGGAAATTCGGATTATCCATGGCATCCTTCAGCGTGGACAGATTTCCTGCATAAGTCAGACTGTCCACACACACGATCCGGTAATCCGGGTATTTGTCGAGCATGTAATAGACAAAATTGGCTCCGATAAAGCCTGCGCCGCCTGTAACTATAATTGTCATTTTAAGACCTCCTGAAAACATACATGCCGTGGCCTTACCCATGTAACCTCCGCCGATTACGCTGCGCGGAACAATGTCTGCATAATGCTTGTTACATCAGGATCATCGGTTTGTTCGCCAGGACCATCGGTCTGTTTGCCGTCAGTCCCTGTGCTGTCTTCCACTCCATCTTCTGGCGGTGGTGACGCCTGCACTTTAGGAACAGCCCTGAATACTGCATAATAGGTTGCGTCTCCTGTTACCACCATGGTTTTTAACTGTTCAGCAGTGATGATTTCAACGTTATCTTCTTCATTGATTACATCGCCGCTTCCTGGTATCTCATTTACCCAGCCGATAAATTCATAAGTATAGTCATCATCTTCAGTCTTTGTTGGAACAGCGCTATCATACGACAGCCGCTGTCCGCGTCTGAGGTTTGAATCTGTTTCCAGTACATCCTCCCCTCTCTTCCACTGTACTGTCCACTGAGGCATCGCCGGCATCCATGCTATGAGATTACTCTCAAAAACCGGTGTCCACTGATAAAGATACCCCGCCTTTTTAGGATGATTATTATCTGCCATATAGAGGCGGAACAAACTCATGTCGCCTGTGACATTCGTCAGTTCGGATCTGCTCCACATATCAATAATCTTAAAGTTGCCGTATTTGCTCTGCGCTTCAAACAATTTATCGCGCATTTTGGAGTACTGGTTGTTGTAGCCATTGTTTCTGACAGTAAAGAAAACAACCTGGCAATCTGGCCAGTAGTAATGTGCATAAGCGTCGACATAAGCGATAGCTCCTGCAACTGTGGTGGCATTGTTATATAGATTTCTGACTGAATCATCCGTAAGATTACTGAAATCAACAGATTGAAGGGTCCCGATTCCTATACCGTGTACGGAATCGTTCAATGAAAGCTGGCATATGAAAAGATCCGGAATGAAACTTGCTGCGTCCGTTCTTGCCAGTCTGCTTACATAACTAGGATCATTTGTGCTGCCTGACGGTTTTGCCAGATCAGTACTACTCTGTGCATTCTTTTTGACAATTGCCCCGTTGCGCACCCCAACATAGTCTGCAAATGAGATGCCGCCAGATGCGCTTCCGTAAGTAATGGAACTTCCCAGGAACAACAGGTTGCGGCCCTTAAGTCTTGCACTGTCCTTATTGAGTGCAACGAGATTCTTCGACGCTGCCGGATCATATTTGCTGGCGTTTCCATCAATATAGGCACTGGTAGTTACCGTTATAACCTTGCTGTATTTCGAGTGATACTTTCCGCTGTACCCTCTGACTTTATAATAGTATTTTGTTGAAGCCTTCAGACCGGTATCGTCAATACAATCGTTTGATGCAGATACTTTGACTAACTTGAAGCCCTTCTTCTTCTTGACTGACCGGTAGACCTTATACCCCTGAGCACCGGCGGCACCATTTATTCTAAGTGCAACTTTACAATCACATTTATCTGTAACTACTATGCTTGGCTTTTTCAGCACTGTCTTGCACTTGGCCGCCTTGCTCATCTTTGAGTAAGTTTTTATATCTGTGCCTTGGTAGGCCTGAACCTTGAAGTAGTAGGTTTTGCCGGCTGTAAGGCCCCCGACCTTTGCAGATCGTGAACCAGAAATAACCGCCAGCTTATACTTGCCACCCTTTTTTGTGGAATAGTAGAAGCAGTATCCGTCTGCGCCTTTCTTGGCCTTGCAGGACACTGAAACAGTAGCACCGTTGACACACTTGGCCTTGACGCCTGTTGGCTTTGACTTGAATGATGCTGCGTCTGCCGTTGTCGTTGTCATGGCGATGACCATGATGAAAGCAACTATAAAACAAATTGTTCTTTTCAGTCTCATGCTTAGATACTTCCAATCTTCCTGATTACACTACTACCCATTAACGTGATTATACACGATAACCTCTTTTCTATTGCAATGATAGAACTATATTTCAGTATTACCTATCATAACAAAACAAACCCAAGTACGTTCAGATTCAATTTGTTAGCTCTCAATAAAATACGCTGTATCTGGCCTAATTTACTCTTTCCAATTCTAATACCAATAACGATATTTCTGGCTTTTTTCAGTCCTTCTATTGATTCCGGATCGTCAAAAATATCTGAGCAGAAAACAAATTTACGGTCACCCTTCTTTGTCCATTCTAATGCAATCTCATCTATATCTTCAATAGAATCTTCTGTAACCACAGCAACAGTGCTATGTTCTTCTGTCATTACATCCAAATTTGCATTCAAAACATCTATTGATGCTTCATTGTCTGTTGAGCAGTCGCCAAGCAGTTCAAGATCAAACGCATCTCCTACTTGTCTTGCGCTAATTATTTCACGTTTCCGAATAACATCAAAGACTATGTACACAGCAGCCAAAATGAATCCAAGGATTAATCCCATTATACAAAACTTGATAACACTTTTTGTCGTACCATTTTTTGCCTCCGCTGGATTTGACGGTGCAACAATATTGGAAATCATGGTCTTTGAATTAGTGAATGCGCTGAAAATTGAATAGTATTTGTCCCTGTTGTTATGCTGGTATTTTTCCACATATTCATTGTAACCTTTTGCAGAAGCACTTGAGATACTTATTGCGACATCTTCTTCCGCAGCAAATTGGGTGAATAGCTTTCTCAAATAGTCTGATGCCTTCTTAGTATCAAACCCCTCTACCGCTATTATTTGAACTGCAGTATCGGAACTCTCATCCTCTCCAATCGCAATCAAACTAGACTTATAACTTGATAACTCGCCCTTGTGACTTCCAAACAATTGATCATCATCCGCTTTTAGTATCCAATTATTAACTGTCCAATTATGATTCGAACCATCGTTTCCAAAACGTATCACGATTTGTTCATATTCACAATCGTATGGATTAACAGAAAAAATCGGGTTGTTCAGCCTTTCATAACTAATGTTTTTCCATTCTCCCACAAGATAGTCATGATAGGACCCTTCTGCTTCTGAAAGAAACTCATAAAGCTCTGCTTCCTGCTCATAATCGTTATTTTGTTGGGTGTCTGGAATCGGGGTGTCGTTCGAAGTAGTTACTGCTTTATAGCCTCCGCACAGCACGACAAATACAACCATAACGATACAAATCAGTTTCCATTTTCTAATTAATAACTTTACAATTTCGAAAAGCGTTATTTCGTATTCAGTATTTTTTTTCATCTGTGATCGATCTCCTTTTTTAACAGAATGCGCAGTTTGACGTTACTATCCATCCCAACGCTTATAATCAGAGCAATAGAATTGTGTTATTGTCTTTTCTACTTCTTCCTCTCTTTATAAAACCTTTTTCTTTCTAAACAATACGCTACCTCTTAAATGACATCAAATATTTTTTAAACTGTTTGACTGAATTTAAGTTAAACAACGCGTTGATCCCACTAAACACAATTATTGAAATACATAATACCACAGCTGCCTTAAATGCCCAGGATAAATATCCTGATGCCGTCACCTCAATAAAAGTATTCACAAAGAAGACGAGCACTAAAACAATAATATTGATAATAGCTCTAATCAGCGATTTCTTTGGCGAATCAAACATTATCCATTTGTGACTATATAGAATAATATCCACCGTTCTGTAACTATACGCTACCGTTGTAGCAATAAGAACGCCTGCTATACCATACTGTCTCACTAACAACATCTGCCCAACTAGGCATATTGTCATTTCAATCAAAGCCCTATACTGCGTTTCCTTATAATGCCCTTTTGCAGCTATCATTGTAACACCAGGCGTTCTTATACAATTTGACATTCCCATGGTCACGAAGAGTATTACCAACTCTGTCCTTATATACTGCTCGTCCGTAATACCTCCGACATACAGAATTAAGAATGGAACAATCATTATTACTGCAGTTGCATAACATGAGAACCCTATTATATTGTATCCGAATTCATACAAATCATATACATCTCTCACCTTTTCGTCATTGCCCTCTGCTATTAGGTTCCCCATGCTTCCAAGTACTGCTGAAGATATTGTCACTAGCAATGTGTTAAGTCCTGCAAAAATCAAATTATAAATAGAAAAAACACTTGCTTCTGCAAATCCGCAGAAATAGGCAATAAACAATGACTGACTTCCAAAAATAATAAGTGCCGTGACCTGGTGTACCGTTGCGGCCTGTCTTCTGGAAATCGCGCTGTAGTCAGGCTCAACTGCTGTATCGACAAACTTGTAATTCTTCTTAACAAAACTAAACATTATTATTATTCGTAAGACATAAGCAACAGTCGCAACCAACTGCACTATCAGTATTTCAGTCTTTAGTTCTATCAAAATAATCGTTAAAACCGCACCCACGACTGCGCCTATCGTCTGCGCCAGATTTACAACATATACTTTTTGATCCGCAGTGAGTAATGCCCGAAACTTTCCTGTAAAGAAAAACTCAGATGCTCCTGACAATGACAGAATCAACACCATCAATGTAATAAAATAGTACGGTAATCCATCGTTTTTTATAAATGGTAACAGGAAAGCCAAAACAACCGATATCGAGGAAAAAATAAAACCAGCTTTGTTAAAGGACTTCCCAACAGCTTTATATATTTCTGAAACACTTTTATTATCTTTTTTTCTTAGAGGTTTATATAAAGAGACTATTGTTGAATCAGATATTCCTGCTCCAACCAAAGAAGTATAACTAATTATCTGTTTAATCGTCGTAATTAGGCCATTGACAACAGATCCATAAGTTCCAATCAAAAGAGGCGGGATAACGATACTAACCGCCAAATTTGCAATCTGACAAATAATATTGACTCCTGTATTTCTAAGTGTATTGATAACTCTTGAATCTGTATTGTTTTCCATATCGCTATTCATGCTGTCCTTTTAGTTCTAGTTTATTTGCCATAATATCTGTACTAATATCGGTGGCGAAAATCACAATGATTGCAATTATGACCACAATCCAATAGTATGGATTGCATAAAAAAGATAAAAACACTGAAGATTCAGCTCTTGGAATGATAAATAAATTCATAAGGCATGAAACAGTAATCATTCGTATTATTATTCCGTGTTTTTTTAGTATCGTTGAAAGAGTCAACAAGAATAAACCTACTAAAAAACTAACTATGAACACTCCTGGCAAACCCCAATCCATATAGTTTTCCAACACAAAGGATGACCCTCGTCCGTTTCCGAGTAGATAGTACGGCCCATAAACGACATATGATAATCTGTGCGCCAGAGAACTTTTTTTATACACTACTTGAATATTATTTCCGCTTGGAATACTTTCGTTATCATTAACAAATCTTCCGATTCTACCGTATTTTATGTTATCAACTATCTCACTTGTTGAATAAACAGGATCTCCTGGCAACGACTCTATTACATCTTTGTACTCTATTCCCTGGCATACCGTGTCAAAAGTTGTCCCTTGCCTATAAATAAAATCCATCATTAGCGGCATTTTGATCTCATCTGAAACATTCTTGTCATCTCTTGTATAGTTCATAGCGCCAAGAACAAAAACTGCCACCATCATAATGGCGAAAAAGGCCACTATCATTTTTTTTGATATCCATACGCGCTCTTCTTCTAATTGAGCTCGTAGCTGGTAATAAACAACACAAAAGACTGCTGGTAAGATAAGAGCCGTTCTGTTTCCAAGCAAAAATAGCGGTACACCAGAAAACAAATACAGCAGCAATACAACTATGGTCTCTTTCTTGTTTGGCATCAAAGCCAACTCTAACGCTACTACTACCGGGAAAAAACTAGCAATCGCCCTTATAACATACGGTGCCGAATCCGCATGCTGTAGATACAAAAGCGCGTAATCACTGTTGCGTTGTAAAAAATACGTTCCTATTTGCACATAATAATATGCTACTGAGGAAACAATCAACAAAAGAAATGTGCATATATGTAGCATTCTGCTTTTTTCATTTTTTATGGAGGCTGTTGAACTTATCCTCTTTTTTGAGCAGAAAAACGGCTTGCATTTAGTTGCAATTATCAGTGCTACAATACTGACAAAAATAATTGCAAATGCTGTATCTACAGTTCCCTCTTTCCAGTATTTCCAATCTATATTGTAAATTATAGCTAAAGATGGCCTTGACAACAGAAAAACGTATAACAAGCATACAAAAACCAAGTATGCGAAACGCTCTCTAATACGGATTAAGCCCAAGACAACTGCATATAGCCAAACAACCATCAATACTGCTAGTTTGACTTCTTCTGTACAAAAATTAGTAAGCTCAACAATGGTTCCAACTATAACGACTATTGACAGAATTAAGATGGAACTTACCGTTTTTATTCCTTTTTCATTATTATCAAGTGCTAGATTGACCATTTTTTCTATTATCCTGAATGCTAAATCATCTAACTCACAATGGGTATAGGCATTGCAAGAAAACAGGCTGTTATTGCTTAAATTCTTTGTAATACGTATCGTCTTTATTTATTATTCTATTGAATAATCTTTTTGGATTGGTTGAATACTTTACAAGTTTGAATATAAAAGAACCCAGTTTAACACCAAACACCTTATTGATCCGACGTTTAGTATCAAGTTCTTTTTTTTGTACTTCTGTAAACCAAGACGCATTGTACCAATGAATACTTCTCGTATTCTCTGTTATAGTTAATTTGCCTGTTTTGTAATTCATCGGACAAAAAACATCTGTTGGGTAAAGAACAAATCCATTGACGTTTTGTTCTTTTCCATTCATAACGAATCCTTGCTTCTGAAAAACAATTGTTGAAAGAAGCGGGCTTGATGTTGTATCTAGACTGCCATCTTCCCTTATAAAAACTCTGCCATTATACTGGTCCATTAATTCCTTTATCAATAAGTTGCCTTTTTCTGCTCCGAATCCTAAGCCAAGAGCAACAAACCGATCCTCTTCGAAGCCTGCAAAACCTTTATTGTTAAGCAATTCATCGAATGATTTTATTATTTCAACATCAGTATCTAAATAAATGCCTCCGTAATTATAAATAATATCAAGCCTCGCATAATCCGGAACAAATCCCCACTTTTGGCATTGATATGCTTGTTTCATATAGTCATTTTTCGACAAATCATAGTTGTCTTCGTTCCAAAGTATTATTTCGTAGTCCGGGCACTTTTTTTTCCAACTATCAATACACTGCCTGTCTCTTTCAGGCATAACGCCTTTTCCAAACCAACAATAGTGAATAATCTTTGGTATCATTTTTATTCTCCTGCTGCTTCATTCAAAACAATTTGATAATGCAACCACCTAAAATATTATGTGAGAGATATAGTATCATTTCTTTTTCTTTTGTTAACTTATCTTATATCTCCGGTTCTGCAACTGAACACACCTTTTATAAAGATTATTATTTACGAACAACAATAACGCAGCTATTTTCCTTGAAGATGTGAATCGTTTATCATTAAGGATGAACCCAATATTCTTCTTTAGAAATAGTATAATGTTTTTTTTCTCCTCTTCATACTCATGTGACTCATCGTATATAATACGGTCTAACACATAAAAGTAGGCCCAGCACAATCTCATTTTGGCAGTATCTATTAATTGCGTATACTTTTTTTCGATTATACAATAGTTTTTTTCATATGCTTCGATCACATCCAGTGTTTTCTTACTGAATTTATTTGTCGTGATACTATTGCTCCTGTGAATATAATGGTACTTTTGCTCATTTGTAATTGCAACTACAGAGCATTTGTCTAACAATTCAATAATAACAAAAGCATCTTCGGCAGTTTTCCCTAGAGGATATCTTATTGTATTAAATAACTCTCTTTTATATAATTTGTTTACTGCCGTAACAGATACGATCTTAGCCTCCAGCACAATTTCCATTGCTTTGATATTGTCTACTGCCCACTCTTCGGTTTTATTAAAAACTTTTCTTGGCTTTCCATCAAACACATCATACAGCCCGCACATCGACATATCCGCATTATTCTTTTCCAAAATGCGCAACAGTGTTTCATACATATCCGGTTCAATGAAGTCATCGCTATCAACAAACCCAATGTAATCACCGGTTGACTTTTCTATACCATAATTTCTTGCGCTGCTTAATCCTCCATTGTCTTTATGAAAAACTTTGATTCTGGAGTCCTTGCTTAAATAACTATCGCAAATATCACCACTTGCGTCTGTGGAGCCATCGTCAACCACAATGATTTCAATATCTTTTACAGTCTGCCCGATTATAGAATCCAAGCATTTTCTCAAATACTGTTCAACATTATAAACAGGTACGATTACTGAAATAATAGGTTTCATTTTTTACTGGACTCCTTGTTCAAGCAGTAATACTTCCCTTTATAGTCAACATATGAATGATCAACGTCAATCAATATAGCTTCATGACTAGGTACTTGTTTTTCTTTAGGCGGAGGAGTCATATAATCTCCAAAAGCAATCTTCAGGTATTGATCGTATCCTTTAGGTACTGGCATTTTTGTGCCTTCAAACTCTAAATAAATTGCGTCCTCAAAGCACTCTTTTGGATACTTCTTTTTCAAATAATGAGGGCCTGCACATATTTCTGTCACTGCATTGCAATCATAAACACAGTATTTACTCATTTGTTTTTCAGCATATTTCCAAACCGCATATCTCCTGTGAGAGTCCTTCACTAGCAGGAGACCTATTCTGCCTAGTAACCCTGTGACCCCACCATGATTCTGTGGAACAATCTGTGCGCAGTATAACTGATATAATAGTGCCCAAAAAACCTGCACACCCCGTTTCACTTTACTGTTAGGGTAACCATCAAGCGGAAAAATATCAATTGCTAATCCATGAACCGTATCAATATCCTGCTGAATAGCCCTGATCATCGTCGTGTTCCTGTCACGAAGTGTTATAAACATGTTATGATCATTATAGTCTTCTGAAGGATAAAGCAAAACAAATCTATTTGTATCTTTCCAGAGGTGTTTCAACTTTTCATAGTCAGCTCTTGGCAAGAAGAAATCCAGATCATCATCCCATGGGATGAACCCTTTGTGACGAACTGCGCCAATACAACCTCCTCCGCAGAAGAAGCAAACCAAATCGTTCTTCTTGCAAAAATCTACAAAATACTCTGCCATATTTAGTTCGACTTGCTGAACTTTTTTTATTAGCTTTTCATCATATTGTTGCATATTCACTATCTGTTATTCATCATTCACTATTTTTTCGAAAACAATGCAGCCCTGATTGGATCCCAGCAAAGGTGAAACAGCCAGGCAAAGATCCCTCCTGAAACATACGCAAACAATGCTGTAATCCAAACACTTAACCATGGTGAAATGCCATGTTCCCATAGTATGCAACTGTATTGCAAATACAATATCGGGATGTAATGAACCAAATAAATAATCAACGTATAATCTGATAACTTTCTGAGAAACGCTTTTGTAAACTTCGAAAATGTATGGTCACGAAATACTGTTAGTATAAAATAGAACAATGCAGTGTTCTTAAAAAAAATGAAAATACTAAACTTCTGTGTAACGGCATCCATTGTAAACCGCCCTATATCCCAGTTAATGTAATTATAATACAGACCAACAGCAATTGCCATTAGACCCATAAAGTATATGAAGTATCTGAATGGTTTTTTTGGTCTATATGTATAGGCAATCCATCCAAAAATCATCCAAAAGGAAAACTGGCAAATGGCTGCCATTGGCGTTTTATCAATAAGAGGAATAATAATAGTTTCACTACAATCTAGATTCGGCCAATAATAGAGTGTCCATAAACACATACCGCCTATAAAAACACCTATAAAATATTTAAAAAGTCTTGTGTCCCCTGAAGCTGTAAAAGGTCTTATTATTGGTGCAAGAATATATAATGTTACAATCATCGGAATATACCAAAGATGTGAATGCTGGATCATCCATTCTTGCGTCACTAAGCTAAACGTTATTTCCGGTTTTGGATCCATATAGTGAATTCGGACCAAAGCATAAACCAGACACCAAAACACATATGCCGAAGCCATCTTAAGAATATTCTTCTTCCATATTCTCTTTGGCGTAACATGACGTTCAGGTGACAGAAAAAATATTCCACTTACTATAACAAATAAAACTGTAGGAGATCCTAGTATTGTTCGAAAAACAATATGATACATACAATCCGTTAATCCAAAATCAGAAACAATACCAGTCGTCACTGTTGAATCAGTAGCGTGAATCGCACACACCATAAAACACGAAACACATCGTAATACATCCACAGACCAATCTCTCTGCCCCCCTTGGAACATAGGTGGTACTTTTTCAACAGCAAAAAATGATTTAATACTCATGCGGGCTATCGATTCTTTCATTTTGTTATCTAAACTAGCCATGGCGTACCTTCCCTATACCTATTTCAATTATTCCTATTAACGTTCCGATTCCATAACTTAAGTGTAATAATAGAAAAACAAACGGTAATACAACACACTGAAAAAGCTTTATTTTTAATACAGCCTGAACGGTCATTATTATCGCGACTATGCCATACGAAATCCATAAACAAATGGCCGGCAAGAATAGCCTGAATGCACTTAAACAAGCTGTCGCCAGGATTGCTAATACAAACACAAAGGGAACTAAATGAAAAACAGAAATACAGTGTGGACAAACAAACAAAGTTTTTCCAATCCAATAACCATTCCCATATTTTTGTTTTATCATCCCTTTTAGTGTGTTCCTCGTTTGGTAATACGATTTAATACTTGGATCATAACAAATATTGTAACCGCACTTTCTTATTCTATAATGAAATTCATTATCTTCTGTGCGTATTAGTTTTTCATTAAACAACCCGACTTTTTTTAATACTTCTTTTTTATATGCTCCATGGAATAGAGAATTAACGTACTTTCTTTGTTCAGCGTCTTGTCGATATGACGCTATTCCGGCGCCGAACATTGACTGTTCTGCAGTCAGTAGAACCCTTTTCCAAGAAGTGTCATCATCAATAATGTTTTCTCTTGGCCCTCCACAAACATCCTCTCCTGAATTAATACATGCAACATTTTTTTCAATGAAATCACTGGTTAATCTTGCATGAGCGTCAATCCTTAGTAAAATATCTGCCTTTGAATTCCGTATAACAATGTTCCAACCTGCTGGCTGAATTCGTTTGGGATTGTGAAAGAGTTTAATATCAAGATAGTCCCTTATGTGATTCCGCTGAAAATCTTCCATGATTTTCCATGTGTCGTCAGAAGAATCGCCATCGACAAGAATAACCTCAATAAGTCGCTTTTCATAACTTTGTCCAAGCAAATCAGCGAGTAAATCAGGCAAATATCGTTGTTCATTATAGGCAATAACCCCAAAGGTTACCGTTTTAGCGACTTGGCACATTGCCCTCCTCCTCAATCGTACTCTTTCCCCAACACTGCAAACACTGTTCTAATCATTGTTGCCAGATCCCCTGCAAAACTAAATTTTTTGATACTTTGCAAGTTGTAATTCATCTTGTTTGGAAGTACTTCCTTCACATATACTTCATCAACGTCACTCGCAGCATTTAAGAGGATGGCTTCGTCCTTATATCTAATGCTTGCCTCACTTGTAATTCCTGCTGGTAACAGCAACGTTGCATTCATTTCCTTTGAATACTGTCGCACATATTTTGTCGCTTCCGGGCGTGTTCCGACAAAACTCATATCCCCTTTGATTACATCAAACAGTTGTGGTATCTCATCGATACGCAAGTTGCGCAGTTTACTGCCAACTCTAGTTATTCTTGCATCTCCGTCAACGGTAACAGCAGAACCTTTTTTGTCTGCATTATCTACCATCGTTCTGAATTTATGAATCCTGAATACCTTCCCATAAGAAGTTACTCTCTCCTGACGATAGAACACAGGCCCGGAAGAATCAATCCTGATGGCTACAGCTATGATGAACATCGGAATCGCCAAAACTATCAACATGATCGCAGCCACCACAACATCAAACACTCGTTTCAGGACAAGTGATCCCTTTTTCCCAGCGAGCACATCATAATACTCTCTTACCTCTTTGTACTTCATAAAATCGGGCAAATCGTCCCAGGTTCGAAGTTTCATTAGGATGACACCTCAAGTGCTGATAATATGTTAACCGCGTTTTCGCAAATGTAATCAACTTCTTCGTTAGTCAGTAAGGTATGAAGCGGCAGGGATATTTCATTTCTGTACTGAGCATATGCATTTGGGAAATGTTCGATTGTGAATCCCATATTATGATAGGCTGTCAGCATCGGAAGTGGTTTATAATGAACGTTCGTTGCAATTCCCTTTTCTGCAAACCGTTCTATTAGGTTGTTGCGTTCTTCCGGCTCTATCCCAGGTATACGTGCAAGGTATAAATGGCCGCTTGAAGCGATATTATCTGTGAAGTGATCCAATGGTACTATTCCCAGAGGTTTCAACGCCTGATCATATTGTTCGATGATTTCTCTTCTTCTTGCTAACAGTTGGTCATATCGTTCCAATTGCTTTAATCCGATTGCCGCCTGAATATCGGTCATATTGCATTTATAACCCGGCATCAGAATGTCATATTCCCATCCGCCTGCTTTTGTCTTAGCCAATGCATCCTTGCTCTGTCCGTGGAGCGACCAAAGCATAAACTCATGATACAGCTGTTCGTCATCCAGATCATTATTTTGTTTCCAAACAGCGGCGCCCCCTTCTGCTGTAGTCAGATTTTTTACTGCATGGAAACTGAACGTCGTAAAATCTGCAGCCTGACCGCTGATTGATCCATCTCTCTTTGATCCAAAACCATGCGCAGAATCCGCAATAATAATTGGTCTGCCAAAAGCGGACTGATAGTCATTGTTGGCGTGAAAAGCAAACCGTTTGGACTCCGCAATCTCCTTCAGCAATGTATAATCGCACATCCGTCCGCCTATATCTACAGGCATGATAGCTTTGGTTTTATCATTAATCAGTTTTGCTACCTGATCATAATTGATTTCAAATGAATCAGGTTCCGTGTCTGCAAGAACTATTTTCGCTCCTGTATGATAGATTGCTGCAGCCGTGGCAGTATAAGTATACGCTGTTGTGATGACTTCATCGCCATTTCCAATACCAAGAACACGAAGTACCGTTTCCATAGCTGCTGTTGAAGAGTTCAGGCATACCGCACGAGGCGTGCCGCAATAGGAAGCAATTCGTTTCTCGAATTCCTTCGTTTTGGGCCCGGTTGTGATCCACCCCGACCTTAGAGTATCAACAACTTCATTTATTTCTTTTTCTGTAATATCAGGAGGTGAAAACTGTATCTGCATTACCATTCTCCTATCTCTCGTTTGCTCGGGCTTCTAAATCATATGTTTCCACTATTTCTGCAACGTACTCTCTGATGCCTTGGTCATTATCAGCAGCGAGACGCCTCAATGACTCCAATTTATCACCGAAATCATCTCCCGGCATTACCGGATGACCAATATAGATCAAATTATTCTTTGTCTTTTCAAGGCCCTCTTCCGCCATCAACAATTCCTCATATAGCTTTTCTCCAGGGCGGAGTCCAGTGTAGGTGATTTTTATGTCCACATCAGGCACATGTCCCGCCAGATAAATCATGTTTCTTGCCAGGTCATCGATTTTAACCGGCTCACCCATATCGAGGACAAAAATTTCGCCGCCTTTGGCAAATGCACCTGCCTGAAGCACCAGTGAAACCGCTTCCGGAATCGTCATGAAGAAACGAGTGATTTCAGGATGCGTTACCGTAACTGGTCCGCCATTTCTTATTTGCTCTTCAAAGAGTGGAACTACACTGCCGTTGCTTCCCAATACATTCCCAAATCGCACTGCAACGAAATCAGTATCAGTAGTATCATTCAAATACTGAATCACCATCTCGCAGAGCCTCTTGCTGGCACCCATGATATTAGTAGGGTTCACCGCTTTGTCTGTTGAAATAAGAACAAAACGTTTTACGCCATTCTGGGCAGCAGCCTTAGCTGTTTCGTATGTTCCTATAGGATTGTTCTTAATTGCCTCATTCGGGCTATCCTCCATTAGAGGCACATGCTTATGAGCCGCCGCGTGATATACAATATCCGGGTGATATGTACTCATAATATCCTGCATGCGCAATCCATCACGTACGGAACCAATTAGAACCTCAAGGTCTAACTCCGCATGTGTTTTCTTGAGCTCCTGCTGCACAGCGTAAGCATTGTTCTCATAAATGTCCAACAGGATCAGTTTCTTAGGGAATCTGTCCGCGACCTGACGTATCAGCTCGCTGCCGATGGATCCCCCGCCACCTGTGACCAGAACTGTTTTTCCGTGTAGGAATTCGTTGACTTCGGCATCATCGATTTCTATGGCATCTCTTCCTAAAAGCTCATTGACATCGACTCGCTTCAGTTGTTCTAATTGTGCCGTTCCGGCTACTATCTGCGCTACACTTGGCAATATATGTAGACTGCATGGCGCCTGTTTACAGATGTTGATGATTTCCTGTCTTTGAGCCGCATCAGCAGACGGAATCGCAATGATTACATCATCTATGCTGTGTTTCTCAACAAGTTCCGGAACATCTTTGATCTGTCCCAGAATCCTTACGCCTTCAATGCTCCTGCCGGTTTTCATTTCATTATCATCGACAAACCCGATGACATGCCCTGTCATAGGCTTCTGGTTTTTGTACTCCCGATTTAGCATCCTTCCGGCTTCGCCGGCGCCAACAATTAGAATCCGACTAAGATCATCTTTTCTTCCGGCGATAAAATAATCCTGCAAAATCCTGATGGCACGATAGGACATACGAATTCCTGCAGTGAAAATGAACTGCAGTAAGAAACCGATTGCGTAGTAGGATATCGGCATTCTCATGACAAATAATACGGAAATAACTATATTCAGAAGGAGTGTGATGACGCAGGCGACTCCAACGCGAATCACCTCATTGTAGCTGACATACCGCCATATGCTGTCATATAGCCTGAATCCCAGATATACGACCAACACACAAATGGAATAAATAGGAATGAACACAAACCAACTGTGCAGATAATACATCGGGATCATGCTCATCTTTCCATCAAAACGAAGCCACAGGGCAATCCCAAAGGCAAGATTCGATGCGATGATGTCAAATGCCATCAACAATACTTTTATTGCAGTAGATTTATTCATTGCATTTTCCCCTTACTTACAACAGTCCATTTTATTAATATCATGAGGATGAATTATTCTTCTTCCTTGATGCAGTTCGTCATGAATAATGGTGCTATACAGATATAGAAAAAGAATGCGCCATAATTCGTCATCGGTAATGTGGCGATATCAATCATTGAAAGGACCAGATACTGGACAGAGAAAATCACCACAAACACCTCATAGCCTCTGTTTATCTTTTTCTTAAACATACATATCAGTGTAATGATTCCCGCAACCAATTGGAGCGCAATGCAGCATATGCCGACAAGAATGCCGCTTCGGTATGCATAATCAAGAAAATTATTATGGGCATGTCGTGTATTCATTCCTCCAGTAAGAGTATTCCAATCAACTGATGACATGTCATGCCCCAGAAGCGTAAGGTTCTGGGCGTAGCCTTTCCACAGATGTATCCTTCCGGAAGAGAACTGCTCCGCATCCTGATTGCTGAAATCGAATCTGAACAAACTGAGTACATCATATTTACTTCCTACAACCAAACCGGCAGACAGAACTATAAGCACAAGTATTATTATTGCCCATTTAATTTTTTTACTCGTCTTGTTAATAATAATCGCTCTTTTCAAAAGGAAGAAAATTACGACTAATACATTTATTGCAAGAATCAAAATGGCAGATCGGCTTTCACCTTTTATGATGAGCACTGAACCCATGATGATAGCAATCAGACTGTAAATCGCCGCAGGAATTGACTTTCTGCTCTTTTTTGTCAAGGAGCGATAGAAATAATACAATGCTGCGCAGCAGAGACTGATACCCGCAAAGGAAAGAAAGTTAGCATTGTAAAATCCCCCTTGATGCCTGTCTTCATAAATAACTTCAATATCTGTATAGTCAGCATATGCAAACCAGATGAAATAAACCGTTCCCGCAATCATGAATGCTAGCGCAATCATGTCAAACAGAGTTTCATAATCACCTCTATTGTTCCAGACTAAATACAGGCAGAGATATACGCTCAGCAGCATGAGACCGAAAAAGCCATATCCTCCGCCGATCGGGTGCATCAGTCCAATTGCAATCAGTCCAAGGGCAAACAGCAAGTACGGAATCATCAATGAGGTTCTCCATGGAACGATCGATATTTCCTCCCGCATGCTCAGAATTGCCACGATCATCAGAAGGCAAGCCCCGAAAAACTGGCAGATGTCTTGTTCGTTCAGCAGGGTTGGGTAGATATCTCTGGAACGGAACGCAATAAAGTAAAATGCCAAAATCAACAATACGACCAGTATTAGTTTTTCACGTATTATGACCGGTATTCTTTTTGTTATTCTATTGTAAATACAGTTCATCAGTGCCACGTATGAACTCTGAACAATTTTACTCATATAATTAGTCTTCTGATGGGTCTATATATTCCACTCCATGATTACTTTACCGAATGATTTATGCGCATCTGTTTCAAATGCGTTCTTGATATCTGCAACAGTCCTGACGTCATTTACAGATTCAACTATATTACCCAGATAATCTATGATTTCAGGATGCTCTCTGTACATGGATACCGTCTTTTCGAAGTCCGCAACGCCGCTCCTGCTTGTGCCGAACATCCTGATTCCCTTCTCAAGGATCATTCTGGTATTGACAGGCACCGGATACTCGCTTACTCCCATTATCGCGATTGTTGATTCTGGCTTTATCAAATCAATAATTTGCTCGATCGCAATCGGGCTGCCATTTCCTCCGACGCATTCGAATGCGTGATCCATCGTGAATCCTTCAGGAACGTCGTCAGTCATATATGTTTCATCAACAAAAGTAAAGTCAGCAAGCTTTTCCGGAATCTGCCCGAAGACAACGATCTTTGAATCCGGATACGTGTACTTGAGGAACAGTGAAGTAATATAACCCAGATTACCGTCGCCCCATACACCAATTACATCACGCCTTGCATGGGCAATCTTGTCGAATCTTGAGATGGCGTGCACAGATACTGAAACGATTTCTGTAAAGGCCGCAGCTTCTCTGTTGATATCATCTGGCAGCTTTACAAGCCGCTTCGGAGAAATCTCAACCAGTTCCTGCAAAAATCCATCCTGCGATGAAGCGCAGAACTTAGATGACCTCAGATAGTTTTCGGCTATGTAATCATCCTCCTCCACAGGAACATTCGGCACCATTACAACTAGATCACCTGACTCAAATGTACCTGTTGGGTCAAAGGCAACCTCACCAATACCCTCATGAATAAGCGCCATTGGGAGCTTTTTGGCCAGAACCTTCTTATCTCTTGTTCCGAGATAATATCTCATGTCTGCGTTGCAGATAGACAAATGTGTAGGTCTTACAACTGCATTAGAACCAAATATATCTATTTCTTCTATCGCAACCTCGAACCGCCTTGGTTCAACCAGTCTGTAAACAGTATTAAGCATCTTCTTCCTCCACCAGGGATCTTGCAACCCTTAGATCATATGGATAAGTTATTTTCATATTGAGAGTATCGCCGGTAACCAGAGCGACTTTCTCGCCTTTTAACACAAATATCTTTGCTCCGTCAGTAAGTATGTCCTTTTCGTCATCAGAAAGGCTCAAGTACAGTTCCTTGAACTTTTTAGCCTTGAATGACTGAGGAGTCTGACCCTGATACATCTTTCCTCTATCAGGAATCTCAGATATGAACGACCCGTCATCTGATACAACAATTGTATCAGTAGCACCGATGACAGTATCGCAGGCTTCATATTCTTTCAAAGCTTCTATATTTTCCTTTATTATCCTGTGTGATACAAAAGGCCTGACACTGTCATGTGTTACAAGAACAGTATCATCGTCAAGATTTCCCTGCTCTTCAATATACTTTATGGCATTCATAATCGTGTCATTTCTCTTCTCGCCACCCTCAATTACAACAACTTTGCCAGCCGCAGCAGGTATGTACTTCTCAATAATATCCTTCGTCTTCTCAACCCACATGGATGGGCACAAAACGAGCACCTCATCAAAATCCTTCTCTATGAAGAATTTCTCAATCGTATAAACGATTATAGGCTTATCTTTTAGGGTTAAGTACTGTTTTGGCTTATCGCCTCCCATGCGCGCGCCGACGCCTCCTGCAAGTATTGCTCCGTAAATCATTTCTACCTCCAGTCAGGGCCCATTATCTCCTCATCACTGAGTAGACGGTCCTCTTTTTCATCATATCTAAGCACAGTCAGTTGACACTCAGGCAAGTCATAGTAGTTGAGCAGACAATTATCAAATCTCTTTCTTATAAATTCAACTTCTTCCTGATTATAATCCGCCCTGAAAACATCCTTTAATTCACCGTCACCTGAATACCTTCTGATAACAGTCTTACCATCTTCCATTGATTTTACATAAAGCCTGGTAAAGCACAGATTATATATTTCCTTCGGTTTATCAGGGAATACAAGTTTTCTGCCATCCCAATCACAGACTGTTCCTTCTCCAAAGTAATCTTTCGGCACTGTGATTCTATGTTCCTGACCGCTGGAGCCGTCAATCAGCCAGTCGGTATCTGAATATTTGCGAAGGACTTTATCATACTTATTATGAAGTCGTTTGGTACTTGTAAAGGTGAGCAGAAAACGTTTAACGGTTTCTTTGTTGCTTTTGCTCATCTTATAGTACTTGTACCAGTGAATGTATATGTATTTCTTTAACTGATCCAGCCTCTTTCTGTGCTGCATCCGTTCTGCTTCATCATTTGCAGTGAAGGCAAACGGTATTATTTTGATAAAGAACCCTGTATTCAGCTGCCGCTCCAAAGGGGAAGGTACAAAAATCTCTCTGATATGAGTGTAATTGAGACCTACCCTTCCGAATGGCGGTTCATACTTGCTTGTTCCCTCATAGTCCTGAAAATAAAATCTTCCTCCAAGTTCATCCCTGCAGACTTTTCTGAAGACATCATAGTCTTTAAGTGGCATGGCAATCTTCATAGGATGTGTCCACATTCTCGCCATCTCCTCAGCGTCAAGCGCCTTGAACAGCAGATCATGTCCCATAACGTAGTGTTTGAGTCCATGTCTGTTGCAGATATCGGCACAGCGTTCAATGATATCGTAGGAAAGCTGCTTCATGCGCACCAGTTTTTCCTCGGTATAAGCGTTGGTGAAACACTCTCTATAATCCTCAGGAAGCCCAGCCTCTTCAGCGTAATGACCAAGATCTGTCTCATGCCATGTGTGAACAGACAGTCTCTTCGCCGGAGGAAGCCATTCGTTGTACTTGTTTCCGTAAAGTATGGTGAGAAATGTGTCTGTATTGACTTTACTTATAACACGCTCGCCTTCAAATATAACGTCCTTGAAGTCATTCATGCCTTCAACAGGATATCCTCCGAAATTACCTTTAACTGTGACATCTTCCATGAACCATTTCGTAGGCTTCTTATAAAGATGGTTTAGCTTGTATTCTATTTTTTTCAATCTGTCAAAGGATAGATATGTGCCTAACAAATAAACTACCCGCCGCATTTTAGGCGGTATAGATGGCTCGAACGTTCCCAGGTCGTTGAACTTGATGCCACATCTGATGTAGTAAAGCATCGATGTTACTATTTTCCTCAGCAATTTGTTGTTTGGAATGTAATTCCAACAGAAAATGTCTATGAAAACACCTCTGTCCTGACCAAGACGGGAGTTTGAACGATGGTTCATGACTGTATCCTTAATTGCCAGTCTGGAATGTGAGCGTTTATAGGTCGGATCTGTCTCTCTGCTCAGGAGATAATACTCCGTACCCTCAAGCTCGCCGGGCGCAACCTCCATGAACTTCAGATAATTATCCATGGTCATGTCAACATCTATGTCATCATCCCACGGAATGAATCCACCATGCCTGACCTGTCCAAGACATGTCCCGCCGCCGATAGAATACTCAATATCATGCTTCCTGCAGATTCGATCCAATTCAACCAAAGCACCCGTTTCAAGTTCCTGAACGAGTCTAAGCGCCTTGTCTTTTGTTGTTGTAAGAAACAAATCGTCTTTCATTATTTCGCCTTTATCTTTTTCGCTTTAGAAAACGGACCATATAAGGTCGTTCCGGCAATATATCTTATGGCCCTGACCTTGTAATAATACTTTTGTCCTTTCTTTAATCCTTTGTTTGTATATGATCTAGCTTTCTTCGAACGCGTAGACACGAGGACATATCCAGAGTTTTTCGATGTAGAACGAAAAACCTGATATGCACTGGCGCGCTTTGCCTTTTTCCATTTGAGTGTCACCTTGTGTTTTTTCTTCTTTGCTTTGATTGATCTCGCCTTGGTTTTTCCTGGCTTTTGTGGGTCGGTCAGTTTGCCATTCTTGTCAAACTTACACTTGACCTTATTGAATGTGTAAGTTCCTGTGAGACGAAATCCGCTGCTCCAGTCCATATAATACTTATTGCCGCTTATGTCAGTCCATCCCCTACAAATATAACCATTGCCGTCATAAAACTGATAGTGCGATTTTACTGCAATCCAACCAGTCATCGGGTATTCATCCGGTTTGGAATTATTGTTGCTGTCGATAAATATCCTTGTCAGCCCATTATTGATGTCTGCGATGAATGTGTGTTTATTGCTTTCAACCTTGTAGTTATATCCGTAATCCTGTGACCTTGAAATGCCTCCGGGATTGCTGAATCCATGGTTTTCAGCAAAAGACCACATCGGTGTAACACATCTAAGGAAGGCAGCTGTATTGGAAGTACCTATTCCATGGTGATTCAGTTTCATCATATCGCAGTCAATTGAGCTGCTATATCTGTTAGCCAAATCAGCCTCTTCCTTAGCCGCCGCATCACCAGCGGACATTAACCTGAATCCTCCGCATGATAGTATTGTTGCAAGTGAGCAGTTGTTAAGATAGTCCAATGGTCTTGTAAACTCTTTCATTCCATGATGGCGCACTGGTCCAATGACTGAACACTGCACAGCACCAACCGTAAAATAGCTATACGTATTTGCGATTTTCCAGAAAGATGGTGCTAGATAAACCACTTCAGCGCCTTCACCATTATTGGCATTGTTAGCGACTTTAATCTGGTCATTATATATTTCCCGGATTGGTTTGCCTGGTTTTGTATTACTACCCGGCGTTACATACTCTTTACATAGTTCAATATGAGGAAAATAAATTTTATTTACCTTAAAAGCATTACATACATCGACAAGACCTCCGTGGTGATCACCATGGAAGTGGCTGATGTACACATCGAGTTCCTTGACCCCGATTTGCTGCAGCACACTGACCAGATTTGAAGGATGTGAACCGCTGGAATCACCAAGGCTGTTTGACCCGCAATCCATCAACAGATATTTGCCGTTGGACTCAATCAGTACAGCATCGCCATATTGATCACCGGGATTCGCGCTTCCACTTTTTCTCTTAAGATATATTCCATAGATTCTCATGGATTTCCTGTACTGTCCGATGTTTTCAACTCTTGCCGCCCCCAAATGATCTGGTATGACAACAGTATCAGCCTTAGCCTCGAAAGTGGCTTCAGGCTCTTCCTGTTCTGTCTGAGATATCGATTCATCCGTCTCAGCCGGTTCCGTAGGCTCTTCCGGCTCTTCCGTCACTTCCGGCTCCGCAGGCTCCTCAACCTCAACAGGCTGCATCGTTTCAGGCGTTTCTGTTGCTTCGTTTTCATCTCCCTCAGCCGCAAAACTGAACACCGGTGTCATGCTGAACACCATCATGACACATAAGATATAACTAATAATTGCTTTTTTCATTATTTCTCCTTTTACTGATTAAGTGTCTTAAAAATACTTCCTGCCTCCTCGACAGAACCATCATATATCAATTTGCCCTTGTACAGCAGAATTGCTCTTGAGCAAATTCCCTTCAAATATGTAATGTGATTTGTAACAACAATCGCAGTTGCATCTTCGTTTTCTTCCAGATACTCTTTAAGCCTGTTCTCGCATTTGGTCTTGCTGATGTTCCCTCCGCCTCCAAACACCTCATCGACGAGCAGAAGATCTGAGTCCTTCAGCAGATGGACTGCCAGCGATACGAGTGCCGGCGCGCCTTTGGACGCTCGCTTCATCGGAAGGTTGGCAAAATCTTCCAGCTCTGCGAATTCAAGAATCTCGTCCATGTGTTCTTCCACTACTGCCTTCGGTACGTCAACCACTGCCGCCTTCAAGTAGATATTCTCCTTGCATGTAAACTCCATCTCAAGTCCCGCTTTGTTGTTGAGCATCGGGTTGACACGCTCCGGAACGGTAACCTTTCCTTTCGACGGAGATGTAACATCGGCAAGTATGTTCAGGAGTGTGGATCTTCCGCCTCCCACAACACCGATAACCCCCAGACGTTCGCCTTTTTCCACAGTAAAAGAAACATCATCAAGAGCCACCATTACTTCCGATGGCTCTCTGCCAAAGAGAACACACTTTATTTTCTGAATGTCTTTGCGGTAGACATTGAATATTTTTGAAACTCCGCTGACTTTTACAATGTCATTACTCATATCTCTTCACCTACAGCACATCCGGGATTCTTTTTATCAGTTTTTTGTACATGAACAGCGACACAGCGATCAGCACAAACAAAACAATAAGGAAACACCCCAGTTTTACTGGCTCCTCAAAGAACCAGATATGCCTGCATATTGCGTTCCTGTATCCCTCAACTATATATGTAATCGGGTTAAACAAAAATGCTTTCTGCGCCGTCGGACCAAGTCCGTTCACATCGAACAGAATGGCTGACAGCCAGAACACAGCCTGGTTTATGACCTGGAGGAAATTGTAGAAATCACGGAAGATAGCTGATATCAATCCCGTGCAAATGCTCCAGAACACAGCCATTATAAACATCAGCGCCATGTAGAACGGAATCTGTATCCAGTAGATGCTAGGGAAGCATCCGAACATGAAACAAATCGCTATTCCTATGGCAAGCATGCCGAGGTGCACCGTCATGTAAGATATGGAAACCGACGTCGGCAGAGTGCTTATCGGGTACTTTGCCTTTGAAACCAGTATGTTGTACTTCCTGAAGCAGGAAGCGCCGTTCAGAATCATGTCGCGCATGTAGAAGAACGATATCATTCCGATGGCGAGCCAGACGAAGTACGGACAAATCAGTCCCGGTATGTCCTTTGAGCTTCTGAATCCGATGGTTATTGCGAAGTAAAACACGAAGATATACATCATCGGCTTCGCGAAAGCCCACATCATGCCGCCGTCGGAGCCTTTGTACTGCTTCTTCTGGTGCGTCTTGGCAATGGCCCACATCTGGTCTTTGTGTCTGATATTCTCTTTTATGATTTCAATTAGCGTGCCCATTACACTTAGCTATTATTTCTCCTTTTCGCCTTCCTGCAGCAGATATTCCACCGCGCGTCTTGAAGCGTCTCCGTCTTCAAGCGATGCGAATTTCTCTATAAACCTGTCGAAGACTTCACCGTACTCATCGAAATAGGCTTTTCCGTATGGCTCTCCGGCCAGTCTTTTAATCCACCCAATCAGCTCCTCTTCGGTTCTGATTTTCGGTCCCGGAATCTCATCTATATCGAAGTAGAATCCGCGTATTCCTTCAGCGTAATCATCCAGATCGTACATGTAGAACAGCATAGGCCTCTTCAGGTTCGAGTAATCGAAGAAAACGCTTGAATAATCCGTAATGAGTACGTCTGAAATTGTATATAACGGCGTAATGTCATCGAGATTTGAGACATTGATGACAAAATCCGTGTACTTGTCAAAATCAAATCGGCTCGCGACGAAGTAATGCACTCTCAGCAGAACTATATACTCGTCGCCCAGCTCTCTCCTCAGTTTTTCAAAGTCCAGATGGAGATTGTATGTATAACCCGTGCCGTCATGCTCATTATCTCTGAATGTCGGCGCGTACAGTATTACCTTCTTGTCCTGAGGAATGCCGAGTTCTTCCTTGAGCTTCGCGGCTTCTTCCTCGGTGTAGTGGAACAGATAGTCGTTTCTCGGATAACCTGTCTCTCTGATGATGTCCTCTATCCCCAGTTCTTTCATGTTAAAGGAGCTAATGAATTTCTCCGATGCAAAGGCAGACGGCGAGAGGAACAGATTGTATCTGATCACATCCATGTCATTCTTGATCTTGATTTCATCAAGAGTGTTGTTTACATTCCCCTTCTCCGCTTCGATATCGCATCTAAGGCGCTTCAGAGGCGTACCGTGCCAGGTCTGCATGATCACCTGCCCCGGTTTTCTCTTGATTCTGTAGTTCAAGGCGGAATTCGTTACGATGTATTTTGCCTGAGCGCATACTTCATAGTACTTCTTCGTTCCCCATGTGACGATTTCGGCCCGCTCCGAAACGAGTTTTCGGATGGCTTCGGTCGGTTCCTTGAGAATCCAGACGAATCTGTAATCATCAAACTCCGGACAGCTGATCATATACTCATATATGGCCTTCGGGTTGCAGCCGTACTGTCTGCCCATGAAGGTCTCGAATACAACCAGCTTGTCGTCTATGTCGACGGCTCCCGCCGTCTTCCTGTAATTCTTCTCTTCAAGGCGCCACTTGACCTTGCGCACTATCAGCCTCAGGCCGGCGTGTCCTTTGAGAAAGTTCCTTAAGTGTTTTTTAATCGTTTCCATTGATTATGTTTCCAATAAAATCCGCAAGTCTCTCCGCGCAGTTGTCCACGGGGACTTCAACATATTTATCTCTAAACCGTTTCAGTGCATCGAAATCATAGTCCTTCTCCATCATCGCAGCCAGCTCGGCTCCGCTCTTGGATGAACACTCCGGCATCTCAATCAGCGGATCGGTGTTCAGCCCGGTCTCCTCCCTGTAAGTATCGATATCATAAACATAGTAGTATATCGGCTTACCGAGTATCGACGCCTCGACTCCCATTGCGGAGTAATCTGTAATGACGCGGTCACATGCCTTGAGCAGTTCCGTGGAATTGTACTTCTCACAGACATGCTCTTCCCCCTCGTCCAGGTGGTCCAGCGGATGTGGCTTTATAACCAGATTAAACCTCTCTTGGTTAATTGCGCTTATCAGATTGCTGACATCCAGCTGTTTACCCTTGCGGAAGGTAGGAACGTACAGCACAAGCTCGCGGTCATCATCAGGCATTATGTCTTCCCATATCTGATTCCTCAGCTTAGGATCATCCGATGCTATCTCTGACAGCCTCGGAAGTCCGTAGTATCTCAGCTTGTCTTCACTCACATCGAAGCCCTTGCAGAAAAACTCCCCTGTCGCTTTGCTCGGAGCCATGACATAGTCATAATTCCTGTGCATACACATGACTTCCGCAATCTGCCTGCTGTGTCCTGACGGTTTGTCTATAGTCTGGTACCCGAACTGTTTGATTGCGGCCGATGAATGCCACATCTGTATGATCTTCGTGCCTTCCTTGTGCTTAAGCACGCTGGCAGCTATGCAGAACCCATCGAGGACTACAACCTTCGATGTGGCTATGTTGTACATCTGCCTGATCATGTGAAACACATACGTCCAGCCGTCTATCATCCGCGCGAGCACCACGCATTCCGTTTCCGGATACTGCTCTCTAAGAGATTCGCTGATCGCCCTGATATCCAGGGAGGGTTCGCTGCTCTGTCTCGACAGAAACACGACCTTGTTTTTCTGTGGGAACAGCTTGATAACGGCATAAACGCATCTCAGTGCTCCCACAGCGACGCGGGCAGCATTACTCATACTGAAGCTTTGTAATCAGTTCATAAAGCGCCTTCGCGGAGTTGAAGTTCTCCGGAAGCAGATCGTTGACGTTGATTGAGATGTCAAACTCATCGTTGACATCTGTAACGATCGCCACGATATCCAGTGAGTCGAGCATCTCATTGTCGATAAGATGAGTCTCGTTCTCAAAGTCGATATCAGGTCTTACTTCACTCATGATTCTAAGCAGTTCTTCCATTTTTCAGTCTCCTCTCAGTTATATTTCTTCCTTTAGCTTTACTCTGTCTATCTTACTGTTTTTGTTCATCGGCAGTTTGTCGTATCTCTTGAAGATGTTCGGCCACATGTACTTCGGCAGCTTTTCTCCAAGGAGCTTTACAATCGCTCTCGTGTCATCACTCTGGGACTGGTAGAAGCATACGATCTTGCCCCTTGCCTCATCGTAGAGGCAGCATGACGTCTCTATGAACGGAATGGCGTTCAGCGCGACTTCGATCTCGCCGAGCTCTATCCTATGTCCCATGTGCTTGATCTGGAAGTCTCTCCTGGAAGCGAAGACCAGATCACCGTTTTCATCGTAATACGCCATGTCTCCTGTGGCGTAGATCAGACTCTGGTACTCTTTTATGGACGGATCCTGTATGAAGGCGTCACGCGTCTTCTCAGGATTGTTCCAGTATCCGAGGGCCAGGCTTGTTCCCGCTACGCACAGTTCGCCGACTTCTCCCGGCTTTGTAACGAGCTTCTCACGCTTCTCATCCAAAAGCAGGATTCTTGTGTTCTCGAAGGCCTTGCCGATAGGCAGAGCTTTCCACTCGTCCTGCTTGCCGTCTACAACGAAATATGTGCAGTTGCAGGTGATTTCCGTCGGTCCGTAGAGGTTGACGTACAGAGGCTCCGGCATGTTATCCATCCAGTAGTTCAGAGCCTTGACCGGCATTACCTCACCGGAGAACATGATGTATCTTACCTTCGGCATGGTTTCTACAGCGTCAAGAGCCTTGAAATCCGATACTATTCTTAGTGCCGAAACAGCCCAGATCATCGTATTGATGTTGTGTTCGTTCAGGAATTCCAGCAGCAGCTTAGGCAGCATGAACAGTTTCTTCGGAACTACCACAACTGTCGCGCCGTTTCTCATTGCGTTGTATATGTCCTTGACGGAAACGTCGAAATCGAACGGCGCCTGATTTCCGTGAATCATCTCTTCATCAAACCCGAAGGCGTCCGCGAAAGCTTCGACCAGATCTATGACCGAGCGGTGGCAGACCACTACGCCCTTAGGAACGCCCGTTGAACCTGATGTGAATATTCCGTACAGAGGATCGACATCGACCGCCGCTTTTCTTATTTCTGCAAGCAGTTCTTCGTCAACGGCCGTGCTCAGGATTTCCTCCATGGAAATCGCGCCTTCAACAGGTTTTGAAGTGTTGGTTCGTGCGTCTATGACCGCTATCGGTTCCAGCGTGTTGTAAATCAGTTCAACACGCTCCGCAGGCATTGTGTTGTCGATCGGCACGTAAAAGTTGCCGCTGTAAACTATGCCTATGAACGCGACGATAGACTTTATGTTTCTGTCTATGATTACAGCGATCGGCTTGTTGCGGGTATCCTTTGCCTCGTTAGTTGCCAGATAGGTGGCGATTGCCTTTGCGTTTGCCACATACTCGCTGTACGTAAGTTGTTCGTTTTCGTCCTTGAGCGCGATCTTGTCCGGATGCTTTCCGGCGCTCGCCTCAAGATACTGCAGTACATTTCTAACCATCTTGATCTCCTAGAACTCTCTGTAAATGAATACTGTCGGGTCGTAGCTCGGTCCGTATACTCCGAGGATAAGCACGGCCAGGAACAGCGCTATGTACAGCGCCCACCTGATCCAGACAGCCTTCTCATCTATAAATTCACGCATCTCTGCGTCAGTCTCCTTGCCGGCGCCCTGTCCGACCATGGCGATGATCTGCGCCCCGCCGCTTTCGTGTGCCTTCTTGTAGTTGTAGCGGCGTTCCTGTATGACGCTCACGCAGAACACTACGAGGCAGGCGAAGAAGATCACCACGTAATCCCATTTAGTCAGAGCAAAGGCAGTAAATGCCGTTATGAACTTGCCCTGATACGGACGGAATATTGACCTCATCATGTGGATGCTGGCCTTGAAGGACTGTCCGTTCGAGAATATTCTGCCGAAGGAAACGATGCAGAATGTCCTTATCATCCGGAAGACCGTCCAGGCCTTGCCCTCTCTGTTTATATGAAGCTTCTCGAGCCACTTGACGAAATACGGCTCAAGGCACATTCCCGTTATGATTATCGCGGCGTTATATAAACCGTATGCTATGTATTTCAGCTCCGCACCGTGCCACATGCCGATTGTCAGGAAGACCAGAATCTGTCCGATGAAGACCGGAATCAGCTTTCCGAGGCGGTCGCCCAGAACTGATCTGCACTTCTTGCCGAATCTTCCTCTCGGTTTTGACATGGCCACAGCGAAGAATATATAGTCTCTGGTCCAGAAACTCAGGGATATGTGCCATCTTCGCCAGAAATCCGTCAGGTCAACGGCAAAGTACGGCCGTCTGAAGTTTCTGGCCATGTCTATTCCCATGCAGCGTCCAACGCCTCTCGCGATGTCCACACCGCCGCTGAAGTCCATGTACAGCTGAATCGCGTATCCGAACATTGCCAGGATTACAGGCCATCCGGAGTACTGGTCATAGTTGATGTATACCTCACCGACCAGTGTTCCGATTCTGTCGGCGATGACCAGCTTCTTGAAGAATCCCCACAGCATGAGCTGCGCTCCATGCGCCAGATTCTTGTATCTGAAGTCATGTCCTTCATACAGCTGTCCCGCCAGCTGATCGTACCTCGGGATTGGTCCCTGCACGATTTGCGGGAAAAATGAAGTGAAGAGAGCGAACTTCGGGAGGCTCTTGTCCGCGCCTACTTTCCCCCTGTACACGTCGAACAGGTATCCTGCCGACTGGAAGGTGTAGAACGATATTCCCAGAGGAATCAGCACGTCCCCGGAAATTCCGCTGAACAGGCCGAAGCCCAAAGCCTCTATGTAGTAACGGAAGTACTTGAGGCATGCGAGGATGCCGAAGTCAATGATCAGCACCAGCGTGAGCATGCGCTTCTTCTTTTTCCCTTCCGCTTCCTTGAAAGCCTTCTTATCTTCACGGGAAAGAGTTTCCTTGTTTTCCCTCAGGTATTGCTTTTGTTCATTGTCGACTTTATCCATGTACCGGCCGCAGTAATATGTTACGACGGTGGTGAACAGAATGAAGATGAATGTTCTGGCGCTTGCCTCCAGATAGTAGAAGTAACTGGCTGCCAGAAGCACTATCCACCGTCCGTTCTTCGGTACGACGTAGTAAACAACAACTACGATAAATACAAATATTAAAAATGCAAAAGATGTAAATGACATTTATTCAGCTCCGGATTCTATCTCTTCTATCGTTTTCACCATATCGTTGTACTTGTCTTTGTATACGCCCGAGAATGTTTCCGTCAGTCTCTCATAGTCCTCTTCCCAGCCGGCGTATCTGCTGTCACCGGACCTGTCCGGAACATCGTAGTTATCCTTCATGTACTCCGCCAAATAATGGGTGTACTTGATTGAACCGTAGAGGTTCAGGTGCTCTCTGTTGTAGTAGCAGGTCTTGTTGTCCAGCCCTATGGCCTCCCTGTTCTCAGGAGGCATGAAATCGATGACCTCATAGCCTCTGTCCTCTACAATTGCCTTTACGTAGTTCAGCTTGTGCATTCCTATGTCGTATGCTTCAAAAGGCGAAATAATGAAAACAACATCCGTGTTGTCAAGCTGATCGCAGTAGTCAAGCAGATCGTTGAGTATTTCTTTTGAGGACTCCACTACCTCCATCTTTTCATGGTCATAACCGTCATTCCAGTCGGACGGGACCATCTCCTGCACCTTGAATGATACGATCGGGTCGAGGGCGTATCCCCTGTAGTAGTCAACTGTGCCGTAGTGCGGCTGCTTGCTTGGGTTCCATCTGCTGTGGTATTTCAGGAACGGGAAGTAATATGACATCCCTGTGTCGTCAACTTCGTTCTCCCCAAGCTTCGCGTAATCTGAAACTGTTTTGATCGCCCTGAACTTGTTTACCGACGGCTTCATGTTGTCCACGATTCTGCGGACCGCTACATCGGAGATGTTGTCAGGCGTTCTGCATATTCCGCGCAGTTCCACTGCGAAGAGCCTTGGGCTCTGCGTCTTGAGAGCTTCTTCCATCAGATATTTCGTAAGAATAAAAGGCTGCGTTCCTGTTGCCAGTGAGTAGGAAGCTACTCCGTCATCATGATAGGCGACCGGAACGACCCATCCTCTCTGGGTCGCGCTGGAGCCAAAGTAGATGACATCAACCGTATCCTCATCCTGATCGTAGAACTGCTCGAGCACCTTGTTCGTATACTCGGCGTCAGCGAACACTAAAAGATTCGCTGATACGATCACCGATATGGCTATGATGCACAGAAACACCGCTGCCCTTATTGCGTTATTGCTTATTTTCTTTTTCTCTTTACTTGCCAATTAATTCCTCCTGCGGTCATGTTATATCAGAGAAAGCAGATATTTCCCATAATCTGTCATTTTAAGTTCTTTTCCAAGCGCCTTAAGCTGTTCATCATCTATAAAGCCTCTGCGCCACGCGATTTCCTCAAGGCAGGCGATGTAGAAGCCCTGTCTCGCCTGAACCGTCTCGACAAACTCCGCCGCCTTCAGCATTCCTTCCGGATTTCCCGTATCGAGCCATGCCATACCACGGCCCATAAGGGTTACCTTGAGTTTTCCCTTTTCAAGGTACGCGTTGTTGACAGAAGTTATTTCGAGCTCTCCTCTTTTCGAAGGCTGAACATTCTTAGCGATTTCTATGACATCATTGTCGTAGAAGTACAACCCCGGAACCGCGAAGTTCGACTTTGGTTCCTTCGGCTTCTCCTCGATGGATATTACGTTTCTGTCTTTATCGAATTCCACGACGCCGAATGCACGCGCGTCCTTTACCGGATACCCGAATACTGTCGCGCCTTCTTCCCTGCTCTTTGCCTCATTGAGGATCTTCGTCAGATCCTGACCGTAGAACACGTTGTCGCCTAGAACAAGGCATACATTGTCTTTGCCTATAAAGTCTTCGCCTAAGATGAAGGCGTCGGCAAGTCCTCTAGGTTTGTCCTGAGTCATGTAACTGAAGGACACTCCAATCTTCTCCCCATCACCCAGAAGCCTCTTATATGCCTCGATGTCATCCGGTGTGGAAATGATCAGTATATCGCGGATTCCCGCAAGCATTAGAACCGATATCGGATAGTAAACCAAAGGTTTGTCATATATCGGTAACAGCTGTTTTGATACGGCTTTCGTCATAGGATAAAGGCGTGTGCCTTTCCCTCCTGCCAGTACTATGCCCTTCATTTAAATTCTCCTGTAAAGTTGCACGCAAAAAGAACCCCACTATCCGTTTAATTATATTACAAAACGCCCTTTATAACAACCCTCTGACGCCTTGCTATTTACTGTTGCGCCCAATTATGTTACATTATGTATCGATTGAAAAAACACGAGGTAGTTTTATGAATTTCTATAAATCCGTCATCGAAAACATCGCCCATCACGCAGTCGATAATCCGGACAAGCTTTGTCTGGCTGACCAGAAAAAAGCGCTGACATATAAACAGGTCTGGGACGCGTCTACAGGTCTTGCCATTGAACTGTCGCGCCGCGGCGTATCGCGGGATGATTACGTTGTCATAGAGAGCAATCAGAGTGTCGACTACATGATCGTAATCTTCGCGGTTCACCTTCTCAAGGCCATAGCTGTTCCTCTTGAACAGAACGCCGCAGTTAGCAGAATGAAGGAGATTCTGGCAGAAACAGACTCCCGCCTTTTCATAAGCACGCGCGCACTGGATGATATGGAACATGTCTCATGTTTTGACATAAACGACGCGTGCAGCTACGCATGCGAATCCGATTCCCGCAAAGACGGAAAATACATAGCTTCCATAGACGTTGATATGATCGAATTTCCCGATTCTGACTGTGTCGCGGAGGTTCTCTTTTCCACAGGCACAACAGGCAAAAGCAAAGGCGTCGTCCTGACTCACAGAAATGACATCGCCATTGCGGAAAACGTCTGTACGGGCGTGGAGCAAAAGGCAGACAACGTGGAACTGATTCCAATGCCTGTCAGCCATTCCCATGGCCTGCGCAGAACTTACGCCAACATGTGCAACGGCAGCAGCGTCGTACTGATCGACGGCGTGATGTATCTGAAAAAGGTGTTCAGCCTCATTGATGAATACAAGGTATGCTCAATGGACCTCTCTCCATCCATGCTTTCAATAATCTTCAAGCTTGGCGGAGACAGACTGGGAGACTACGCTGGTCAGATGGATTACATTCAGCTCGGTTCGGCCCCTCTGGCGGAAGAGGACAAGCAGCATCTCTCCCGTATACTGCCGCATACAAGGCTCTACAACTTCTACGGCAGCACCGAGGCTGGCTGCGCCTGTCTGCTGGATTTCAACAAAATGTCCGGCAAACCAGGCTGTATAGGCAAACCCGCTGTCAACGCGAAGTTTATGGTAGTAGATGAAGACAGAAACATAATAGAGTCATCCCCGGATCATCTCGGTTTTCTAGCATGCTCCGGCGATATAACCATGCGCGAGTACTTCAACGCCCCTGAACTGACCGCGAAGGCCATGCAGAATGGGGTGATATATTCCAGGGATCTGGGATATATCGATGAAGACGGACTGGTATACATGTTGGGAAGAGATGATGACGTCATCAATTTCGGCGGAATTAAAATAAGCCCCGAGGAAATCGAGGCTGTCGTGGTCAAGCATCCCGCCATTGAAGACTGCGCCCTCATTCCAATCGATGACCCTCTGACAGGTCAGGCGCCGAAACTGTTCATACAGCTGAAATCCGAAGATGCGTACGACGCCAAGGAGTTCAGAAGCTGGCTCGCCGCCAATATAGACGCCAACAAGCAACCTACGAGGATAGAAACAATTGACAGGATTCCGAGAACCTTTAATGGAAAGGTCAAAAGGCAAAACCTGAAATAAACTAAAAGAAGGCTATATCAATAGCCTTCTCAGACTGTAGACAAAGGTCCGGTCTCGGAAACGAGATACCGGACTTTTTCTGTTGCACAAAATTTAAAACATCTGTGAAAACTGCGTCTTTAAACCCAATAAATGGTAAAATGTATCTAAGAAGAAAGGCGGTTTTCAATGATCTCAAAGAATGGAAAGAAAGAACCACAGATGCAGATCGTATCTCTGGAACAGCTTGTTCCGGAAGATCATCTGCTGAGGAAGATCGACGCGGCAGTCGACTTTGACTTCATCTATGATCTGGTCGAAGAAAAGTATTCGACAGAAACGGGAAGGCCAAGCATCGACCCCGTGACACTGATCAAGATTCCGATCATCCAGTATATGTTCGGCATAAAAAGCATGCGGCAGACGATCAAAGAAATCGAGGTCAACGTCGCATACCGATGGTTTCTGGGACTGGATTTCTATGACAGAGTCCCGCACTTCAGCACATTCGGAAAGAACTACAAAAGGCGCTTTGAAGGAACGGATCTGTTTGAGCAGATATTCCAGCAGATCCTTCTGCAGTGCATGAAAAATGATCTGGTGAATACGGATACCATGTTCATAGATGCGACCCATGTGAAAGCTGCCGCCAACAGAAAGAAATCCAAGAAGATCCTGGTAGCGAAAAAAGAAGCGCGCTTCTATGATGAGAAACTGCGTGAAGAGATCGACGCCGACAGAGCCGCACACGGAAAGAAACCGTTGAAGGATAAGGATAAAAACGACGATCATGATGACGACGCATCATCCGGAGGAGGCGGAAGCACCCCTCCTGAAGAAGCTGCCATGAAAGAAAAGAAGCAGAGCACAACGGATCCGGAAAGCGGTTGGTTCCACAAAGGAGAACACAAGGAAGTCTTTGCCTACGCGGTAGAGACAGCCTGTGACGAGAACGGCTGGATCCTGGATTACACCATACACCCCGGAAACGAACATGACAGCAGGACATTCCCCGCACTCTACGAGAAACTGAAACGGCTGGATCCGAAAATTATGGTCATGGATGCCGGCTACAAGATTCCTCCAATCGCGAAAATGTTGCTCGATGATGGGATCACCCCGGTATTCCCATACACGGCGCCAAAAACAAAAGAAGGGTTCTTCCGGAAGCACGAATATGTCTATGATGAACACTTTGACTGCTACATATGTCCGAATGATCAGATCCTTAAGTACTCCACGACCAACCGGGAAGGCTACCGGGAATACAAGAGCGATCCAAAGATATGCGCAGGCTGCCCGTATCTAAAGCAGTGCACGAAGAGCAGAAATCACCAGAAGGCGATCACAAGACACATCTGGCAGGAGTACATGGAAATCTGCGAGGACATACGCCACACAAAGGGCATGAAAGAGATCTACAGCAAACGAAAAGAGACGATCGAGCGGGATTTCGGCACAGCGAAGGAGCACCATGCGATGCGGTACACCCAGCAGATCGGGAAAGAAAAGATGGCCATGAAGGTTGGCCTGACTTTCGCGTGCATGAACATGAAGAAACTGGCCAACATGCTGTGGAACTACAGAAGAAATGAGCCGACCGGCCCGGTCGACTCTTCAACAAAAGGGGCGAGTTCTTTGTACTTGCACGATTTTTTGTCCATCCTGCGAAATATCCTGAAGTTCTCAGAATATATCCCCGTTTACGCTTCGGTTTAAAAAAAAGAGAAAAGACCCGTCACCTAATTGCTGAGAACGAGTCTTTGTCTACAGTCTGAGAAGGCTATATCAATAGCCTTCTTTTTTCAGGAATTCATAAACTCTCTTGCTGTTGTCCGCATCTATGTATTTGAAATAGTAATCACGTTTTGCCTTTGCGTCTTCACTCTCGGCAAAGCCGCTGCCTATAAGGTCCTTGATAGCGCCGATTAGGTCCTCGCAATTAGTAAGTCTAGGACCGAACAGTTCGTTTTCCATGTCCATGTAGCTGCCGTGGTTCTCCATGTAGGTATCATAGTCGAACTGGAAGAAAAGCACCGGCTTCTTCATGTAGTAGACATCCCAGCACACGCTTGAGTAGTCCGTGATAAGCATTGAGCACTTCATCATTATCTCGTTCAGCGGAACTGTGCCGAACGGAATCATCTCTACCGCGTCCTCATTCATGTTGAATTCACCGAGATAATCCCTGAATTTCGGGTGGATGTAGAATACCAGTCTCACGTTATTCTCCTTCAGGCAGGACGCAAGTTCCTCATTCTGGAGAAACTCGCTGTACTGCTCAAAGTAATCGCTCCTGCGGAACTCCTCTTTGGTCTTTTCCTCCAGCCATGCGCGCCACGTAGGCATGACAAGTATGATCCTTTCGTCAGGCGTCGATTTGTCCTCAAGAACGTCCCATCTCGTAAATCCTGTAACGGGCGCCTGCTCTGCAGTATATCCGAAGTTGTCCGTAACGATCTTCTGCTCGTAGTCAGACGTGGTGACAAAGTATGTCATCGGGCTTGATCCGTGGGACCCAAAAATGCCGTCAACCTTCTTCAGCGCTGTCACGCCGTGCTGGAGGAACAGAATTTTCTTGTTCTTCATTGCGTATGAGATTCTGTTCGGCTTCGGTCTCCAGGTGTACAGGTGACGCTTGGAATCCGATCCAACATAGATTTTAGCTGCCAGGTTGTAAACCATGTGCCTGAAGCTCATGTACGGAACGACGTTCTTTCCATATACCGCGACCTTATCCCAGTCAGGTGCTTTCCTGTCCATTACGTAGAATATGTTCTTCTTTTCCTTTTCCGGAAGCTCCTCCATGCAGTATTTGAAGAAATAATACCCATTGTCCTGGGCCATGGTGCAGAACTTCTCGAATACAAGCCAGATATTTCTCCTCTTGAGGTTCTTTCTGAACAGTCTGTAGACTCTTGCTGCAGCGACCTCTCTGATTCTGTTCCACTTCGTATCGTACTCTGTTCTCTCCCTGTGAGTGAATGCAAGCCTTCCTTTGAGCGTAATATGCGGGAACAGTATGTGTTCACCAAGCTCACACTGGTAGTTGCGCGAGAACATCTTCTTTCTCTGGGATGGTGTGAAACCGACGTTGAGATTTCTCCTTCCATACCCGTTCCTGACAACAATAACATAATCCCAGAATGTGCCGTCAAAGGTCTTTCCCGCCAGATCGAGCTTGCTCGAAATAGTCCATGATCCGCCCTTCTCAGTCACTGTGTATTCGAATGGATATTCCACGCTCTCCATGTTGCTGCGGAAGCGCAGTACCACCTTCTCTATCTCCCCTACTTTCTTAGGAAAGCGGGATTTAACTATAAGCCTGCTGCCGGAAGTCTGAAGCTTAAGCAGTTTTCCGTTTCTGCAGCTCTCCTTATACTCTGAATTCAAATCGCTGAGGAACCTCTTTCTGTCTCTAACGTCCAGTTCATCCGTAATGTCTCCGACAATCCTGTCTCTGAAAGCCTCATAATAACTCTTAGGGTTTGATCTGGTCACAAAGATGTACTTGAACGCATCTCTGTAGTTCTGCAGCATATGCTCGCTCAGCTTCCTGTTCTTGTTGAATCTGTGCTGATAGAAGACAATGACATCGTTCTCGGAATCTGCCTGCTGAGCTATTTCATCCAGCTCTTCTGTATCCGAAATAATCGGGTATTCAGCTATTCCGAGCTTCTTGTTTTTGTTGTGTGAATAATCCAGTACTGTCAGATTCTCGTCATCCTGATGGATCAGATAGCGCATCAGCTTTTCAGGCGCGTCTGCGCAGTCGTACCCCATGAACCTCCGCTGATAGCCAGCATCACTGCTGTAGTCATGGTCCTTCCACGAGCCTGTTCTGACGGTATCGAGAAACTCCTCTACAGTGTCCGTCCTCATGAACGGCAGCTCCTTGATGTCGAAGTACATGCTCCTGTCAGCCATGTATTCCTCATAGTCATATGGGAACAGAATTACAGGCTTCCCGGTTATGGAGTAGTCAAAGAACACGCTCGAATAATCTGTAACAAGCGCGTCAATGCAGTTGAGAAACTCATATTTCTCAACATCCTTAGGAAATGGGAAGATATGATCGTAATTGCCGAGCTTAATGCTCTTCTGGACGATCGGATGGAAGTTGACGTACAGCTTCTGTCTGCCGGTGAGCGTTTCATCTATCGTCGCCAGCAGTTTGCCGACTTCCTCATTGTAGTCGTCTTTATCTATATCCTGATTGCTCTGCCCTCTCCATGTAGGCATGTAGGCAAATGTCTCGATATCTTCATCACCCAGCTTCTTCTTCAGTTCTTTATCTCCCTGACGGTCGAAGAAGATGCTGTTCCTCGGATATCCGCACATTATGACTTTGCCTGTGATGATGTCCGTCAGGTTGTAATCTCTCAGTATGACGTCGCGAGTGAACTCATTAGGGAATGTGAGCATGTCTGCCTGAATGAAGTTATGCTGCACGTTGTACATGGACTGGATGTCGTATGGCATGCTCTTTCCTAGGGTCTTGAGAGGCGTGCCGTGCCATGTCTGCATGTAGTGCTGGCCCTCGCGGCGGATGAAATACGATGGGAATGAGCTGTTGTTGACCAGATAGCCGCATGTTGCCAGAGCCTTTGCGTATTCCTTGCTGTGTATGTCTACCAGCTGTACATCCAGGCCGAGAGACTCTGTAATCTTGCGGTCTCTATCCGCATTATCTGTAGAGAAGAACACCTTAAAAACGCGGCCTTCGTCGCTGCGCTGCAACGCCTGGGCCATGGCCAGAGGTGAATCGGAGATTTCCTTGCCGTGGAATGACTCGAACAGAATACTGTTCTTATCTATCGGACGCTTCAGAAAACCGCCGTATATGAACTTCATCCTGTTTTCAATCTTCGGTATCTTCAGCATGAATTCTTTTTCTCCTTCTCCGGCATATCAGACATATGATAATGGCAAGAATAATTCCTGCAGAGGAAATAATCAGCCCGAGCAGTCTGTTGTCATAGTTGTATTTAAGTTCAACCTCATGTGTTCCCTTAGGCATCTCAACCGCGAAGAACGCTATGTTACAAGGCTCTATCTTTTCCTTTTTCTTTCCATCGACAAATACATCCCAGTTCTCATGAATCGGCATTGATATGAACAGATAGCCGTCTGCCTTTGCATCAACGGTTCCGGTCACGCTGTCCGCATCGTACTCTGTAACATTATAGCGTCCCGCTTCCCTCTCGGATGCGTATTTATCGTAGTTGGATGCGTCCATGGCAGATACATACAGCCTGTCGAAAGTGTATCTTCCAGCCTTTGTCAGTTTGATTTTCGGCATCCCGTTATAGCTGTCGTAGTATCCCAGATTGAAGTCGTAATCTACGATACCCTCCAGAGTCTGATTGTTTTCATAGTTGTTCGCCGCGGCGGATTTCTTATTGTTCGTACAGGTGATGTAAAAGTTGCCGATTGGATTGCCGTTTTCGTCAAGGCGCTGCAGATTGTCAAAGGATACGACCACCTGGCTGTTTTCAATTCCCGTAAAGCTGAGCTTAAACGACGCCTCGTCTTTCTCTGCTACAAAGCTGTTTCCATCGAATGTTACGCCGTCCATCTCTATGATCTCATAAGGTATGTCGGTGATGGATGTCTCTACTTCATCCGCGGTTATCTTCTCTCCTGACTTGAGCTTCGCGCAGTCTTTGTCGTCAAATACTGCAGCCTGCAGAAGCGCCTGCTCACACTGGAGCCTGCTGAGTTTCACAAACTCGCTGGTCGGAATGAACCTGTCATATGTTAATCCCAAACCGGATTTGTATTTATTTTCAAAGACATGCACGCCGTCAAGATCCTCTTTGTATGAGAATCCGTATCCTGCGTAACCGTCTGCGTCATCGATTCCATTCTTGGTGTCGTTTCCAAGGAAGTATCTCACGCCGTACAGATAATCCAGCCCCATTCTGTTGCCGTTCGACTGAACGTAGACACGCTTGGAATAGCCATAGTTATTTCCTACGAGTTTGTTTAGCTCAAACAAAGCTACCGGAGTCTTGGAATCATAGGAGTACAGCGTATTTGTTCCCCACCAGAGATTCTCGTTGGCCGGCTGGCCAGCGTTGTGGTGGATGTTGATTCCGTCAACCTGATCGATTCTGTAGAAGCCGTCCCCGTCTATCATTGCGCCTGCCCTCTGCGTTGAATGCTCAAGCTGGGAATTGATCTCATTGTTCCTGCAGAACTTGCCGGTGTCGTCGTAGATTGAACAACCCCACCCTACAACTAGTGTTACGACAGTTATCGCAATGATTAGCCCCTGTCTGCCTCTGAGCGGAATCCGGTCTTTCTTTCCAAGCGCAATGATAAGAATAAGCAAAAGCCCTACTGCCAGATTTCCGCAGACGAAGATTGCTGCGCCCTTGCCGTCAAAGCTGGCGATGATGTCAAGATATGCCAGGCCGGGAACAAGGAACACAAGGGCAATCCACCAGATGATCATTATAACCAGATTGCTCGTTTTTCTCAGTTCCTCCAGATCGAGGCACTCCATGGCTGTCCAGATCAGGAAGAATATGAATGTGAAATACCATCTCTGCGTTACATAACCGAATCCGTTCATTACGGAGCTGGCTATAGGCATAAGTGACAGTATGAACAGTATGGCCGCCATAAGAACATAGGTGTTCCTGATCGACAGTTTTTTCAGGCCCAAAGGCAGCAGAATCAGCGCCAGAATAGGAATGCCTATGTCTCCATATCCGAAGTGATATCCCTGAGACAGCAGTTTCAGAGGATAGTTCATCAGAAAATCCAAGTCGCTAAAGAACGGAACTGCTTCAGAACCGCTTCCCGTCGACGCGCCCATCAGAGTCTTAATGGTAACGAGCACGAAGAACGCGGCCGTCATTATGCCGACTATTCCATAGAGGATGAACAGTCCTATGCTTTTGATGTATGTAAGAAAATTGAATTTCTCATTGTACGCGAAGTACCGGAGAATGATGTATAGAATTATGGTGATTGCCGCCATGAAAGCCAGATAGTAATTGATTGCCACGGAGAATCCCACGGCGATGATGAACATGGCCGGCGTCTTGCCTTTGTATACTCTGTCGACACCCATGACGAGCAGCGGGAAGAGTATCAGCATGTCGATGAACTGTCCCTGAACCAGCGCTACGTTGAGTGTCCAGCTTGCGAACACATAGGATATCGCTCCGATAAGGCGGCGGAAAATGTCCATTCCCACTTCGCCTGCGAAGGCGATGAACGCGATTCCGGCGAAGTAAAGTCTCAGCAGTATCGCTATGGTGTAGCCGAATTCCACATAACCTACAGGGAACAGTGCCGCAATGACAAGGAACGGGTCGATAGGAGGCTTCAGGTCCATTCCTGTGCCCCTGGCCCATGACCACATCGGATAACCGTCGCCGGCAAACAGCGCCTGGAGATTCTTCTTCATCTCCACCGTCCAGAAATACCCCTGATCATACGCGTCAGAGGTGTTGACGAAGGTTTTGTGCTGCAAAATGAATATGGCAAAAATACCTGCCACTAAAATGCCGAACAGCAGCGTGTACGTAATTACCAGATTTCTTGTGTTGCGCAAAGGTCTGATTTTCATCTAGAACCCCCTGTATATGAATGCGTTGGCGTCGTATCCCGGTCCGTATACGCCCATGATCAGAACAGCGGCCAGGCCGAGAAGCAGAACTGCCCAGCGAAGCGCCAGCGGCTTTCCCGCCAGCATCTCACGGAAGCTCTGGGTTCCGTCTCCTCCGTTTTTCTTCATTGACCACTCTTCGTATATGCTGATAATAAACCATACCGCGCATCCTCCCGCGAGGATGAGATAATCTATTCCCGTCAGACCGAAGGACATCATCGTTTCAGCGAACGGTGCGCCGTGATTCGGCACGAATACGGACGCAACCATGGAAACCGCCACGGAGAAGGACGCGGCCTTCGGAAGAGAACGCCCAAAGGTTATAATCAGGAAAGTGCGCACCATTCCAAACACCTTCCAGCCGGTGCTTTTTCTGTTGATATGCAGTTTCTTTGCCCACGAGTCAAAGAGCGGCTCCAGCAGAAGCCCCAACACGATTATTGTGCCATTATAGAGGCCGTATACCACATACTTGAACTGGGCTCCGTGCCAGATTCCGATGGTAATGAATGTCGCGAACTGAGCCACGATTATAGGGAACAGCTGCCCCACGTGGTTGCCAAGCTTTTTCCTGAGGTCTGTTCCTAGTCTGCCGAAGAACTTTGACATTGCTATAGGATAGAATATGTAGTCCCTGCACCAGAAGCTAAGGGACATGTGCCATCTACGCCAGAACTCGGACAGGCTGTCAGAGAAGTAAGGACGCATGAAATTCAAAGTCAGATCGATTCCCATGCATCTGGCTATTCCTCTCGCGATATCGATTCCTCCGCTGAAATCAGCATATATCTGTATTGTATAGAACAGGAAAGCCGCGAATACTATGCTTCCCGAGTAATCCGAATGATTCTCGAATATCTGGGCGCAAGGTATCGCGATCCTGTCAGCGATTATCAGTTTCTTAAAGAAACCCCAGAGCATCAGCTGCGCCCCGAATGACAGGTTTTCCATTTCAAAACGGTGCCCTTCGTAAAGCTGGTGCGCCAGGTGACTGTGGCGGGCTATCGGTCCCTGAACTATCTGCGGAAAGAAGGATGTGAACAGTGCGAACTTCGCTATGTTTGTGTCGGCATCCATCTTGTTCCGGTACAGGTCTATGATGTAGGCTGCCGACTGGAATGTGTAAAAGGATATTCCCATCGGAATCAGTATCAGACCTGCGTCGAATATCTCAAGGCCGAGAGCCGACAGGTAGAACCTAAAGTATTTCAGCGCAGCCAGTATGCCGAAATCAATGACCAGGACAAGAGCCACAATCTTTCTCTTTCTCTTCTGGTTTCTCGCCTTGATCTCCTTTCTCTCGTCCCTTGAAAGTTCGGTTTTGTGCGCCGCCATGTATTCATTGTGGCTTGTGTTGTACTCGCCGATCTTCTTGCCTCCGAAGAACGTTACCACTGTCGTAAGCAGGATGAACAGGAACGTCTTCGGACTGGAAAGCAGATAGAATACATAACTCGCTGTAAGCAAAACCACCCATCTCCACTGCAGCGGAATGCAATAGTACAGGATTAGGGTTATCAAAGCGAATATAAGAAAATAGACCGATGTGAAAGCCATGGCGTGCCTGTGGGATCTCCTTTATTCCTGCATTCTGGTGATCAGTTCGACCATAGCATCAACGGAATTGAAGTTTTCCGGTTCCAGATCTTCCACTGATATCTCCACATCGAACTCATCGTTGAATTTTCCAACGATCGTCACAATGTCAAGAGATGACAGAAGTCTGTCGTCAGCAAGCTTCGTTTCATTTTCGAAATCAATGTCTTCTCTGATCTCCTCCAGAATTTCAAGCACTGTTTCTTTCATTGATTCTCTCCTTTTTGTTATATATTATCCATATGATTCTATCATATATCGTCCCATTTGTCCTTGAGTTTTAGGCGATTAGAGTGTATCATAGCCTTGAAATGGAGGTATATGATGAAAAGAGCAATTTACACAGTACTTATTCTGACAATGGCGCTCGCTCTATGCGGCATATTCTCCGCGTGCGGAGACAATTCATCTTCAGATCAGAGCAATGATCAAGCCACTGAACAATCCACAGAGCAGGGAGCATCCGTGCAGCAGAGTACGACTCAGTCCGGAGAAGTTGTAGTCGTCGAAACACCGCCAGAAGACTTCTACGGAACCTGGTCCGCCGATTCCGCCAAAGCCAAGCACCTTTACGGCAATCTGTCGATTACGATCAACGATGACGGCACCTGGACAGGCATCATCACCGATGAAGAACTACAGGGGACCTGGGAAGAGACAGATTACGGAATCCATATCCGTGACGATGTCTATGACTGGGAGTGCGAACTGAACCGCACCGACAAGGGCAACTTCATTATTGATGAAGATGATCTGGGCGGCGAAGGAAAAGTCGTTCTGACAAAGCACTAATTTACAAGACTCTTTAAAATGACTAATGCCGCCAAATGGCGGCATTTTTTATTTCTTATACTTCGCATACATGTCGTCCAACGCATGCTTCATGTCCCGCGGAACGTAGTCTGTTTCACGCATCACGCGCTTAACGTCCATGATTGAGCTCTGAATCGTCTCAGGGAATGAATCGTCGTAATTGATTGGCGTCGTGTTGCCAAAAGCTTCATTGATGAGCTCTGCAATTTCAAGATTACTGTAGGCCTCAGCCATCCCGGCGTTATATGTGCCGGAATATCCCCGCAACTCTGCGAGGCGGCAGAGAATCTCAGCCAGGTCCTCCAAGTAAATGTACTGCCTCTTGGCAACACTCTTCCCCATTACCGTGATCTGTGAATGATTAAGGCCTGTTTCGAGGAATACATTCATCATGTTTCTTACGCCTTCGCCAAATCCCAGCACCTGGGCAATGCGGACCGCAGCGTAAGTGAACCCATATTTTTTGCTGTACAGTCTGCAGAGCGACTCACATGCAGCTTTGCTGATGCCGTACATGTTAGGCGGATCCAGCCTCTGACTTTCTTCCCACGGGATGGCTTCGACATCCGAATAAACAAGTCTGCTGGAAGCAAACACGATTCTTCCGACCTTTTCCTCTCCCATGGCTATAAGCAGGTTCTCCGTAGTGACTTCATTTACATGAAAGTCACGGATGGAACCCGTTCCGCCTTTGACGCCCGCCAGGTGAATCACAGCATCCGCGCCTTTGAGCAGCGTACGCAGGTTTTCAACCGAGTAATCGCAATTTGTTCTTGAAATTGGAATCACATTGACTTCCGGCGTATTGTTCAGCCGCTCCATGACAGCTCGTCCGACAAAACCGCTGGCGCCTGTAACCGCAATGTTCATGGCAATTCTCCTTACTGTACGTTGCAGACGAAGCAGCGCTGCTTACCTGTCTTGTCCGGAGGAAGAATATCCAGCCACTCGATGCGAATATTGAATTCGTCGCCATACAGCTTCTTTACTTCAGTTATGAAGTGCTGCTCGATTTCTTCCTTGGTCTTGGTGGTGTTCAGTGGATCTCTTACAAGCTGGATCAGCATGTCATGATAAGTTTCCTCTATGAATCTGAACTGGGCCAGTCCTACTGTATGGTTGGCGATTCTCATCAGCATCAATGCGGAAGATTCCACTCCGTCTTCATGCTTGACCAGATCGTTCATTCTTCCTTCGATCTCAGTGACGTAGCGAAGCCCATCCTTGACATATGATTTCGCCAGATCAAGCACATCATAATTGATCAGCGGATAATCCTTCTTGTAGAGGGCCGTAATGATGATTCTGCCGTTATCTGCCAGCTGATTCTGATCATCGTATACGTTCACTACTACCATGTCGTGGAACACGTTGAAGTAATCATTGCCCGGATACTTGTACATGCTGCTCCCCATTTCGGTAATGCCGTATGAGTCAATAAGGCCGGGGCCCAGGCTTTCTGTAAGAAGATTCCTGGTCACATCATCGACCATCTCGCTGACCGGTACATAGTACTTAGGTTTCCAAAGCGGCATGTCGTGTTGCTCCGCGTATGCTACGATTCTGACGAGGCAGTTTCTCCTGAAGCAGAGCATGTCTGGCTGGTACTCGTTGATATCGCGAATCGTATCGCCAACGCCGTCTCCGACGCAGTAGTCCTCGGATACAACCTTTCTTCTCATGAATCCAAGTGACTGTATGATTGAATCACGTCCTTTAGGATTTGGGTCCTTATGGCTCGTCTGGAAGGAATACATCTTACCTCTGAGAGGCTTATACCCTCCAACGGAAAGACCTCTGATCCAGTTGGCGTCGCTGAAAGCCTGCTCCCTCTGGGTGTAGAGGACTTTAAGAGGAACTCCTGACGATCCGCTTGTGCTGAGCACATTGACGGAATCATGTATCTCAGGATGATTCTCCCATTCTTCCTGCATCCAGAGACGAAGTTCGGGCTTGGTGAGAAGCGGGAATTTGACCAAATCTTCACTGCAGTGATAATCGTCCGGAGTCGTTCCTGACGCTTCGAACCTTTTCCTGTAGAACGGAATCTCATAAGCGCGCTTCATCAGCTTGTGAATGTTTCTGTTCTGTTCCGCTTTCATGACTGCCGGATCCCTGTCAAAGGACTTCGGCATTTTCGTCAGATAGTAAAACGTATAGAAGTTTTTCAGTTTCTTTTGAATACTCACTGTGTTATTGCTCCTCTCGTCTTATCATGTATCCGCATTTTTCTATATATCCATTGAGCTTACGTACTGTATCTCCGGTCTCATAATACCACTTAACGTACTCCGCGTCTTCCGTGTCAAACAAAGCCCTGTCAAACACTTTACCTGTCTCCATGGACATGAATGTCAGCAACAAAGGCTCATCCGGCATCGGATATGAATCTGTCAGAACAGCCTCATCTGTAAGCAGATGTGTGAAGCAGGCATCGAGCAGGTCAGCGCCGCAGTAGTGTTTTATGAGATTCCACATGTGACAGCCGTCCAGCCGCGGAGCGATTTCAAGCATTCTCGGATGCCCGTCCTGTCCCAGCTTGATCTGCGCATAACATGGCCCGTCTGTAATACCAAGCGCTTCTGCAGTTCTCCTTGTCAGATCTATTGCCTCAGCCTCTGACAACGCATCAGTGTAAACCGATGGAATGACGTGTTCTTTGATGATTCCACCCGGATACTCATCAAACACGTGCCTGTCGGAGACGATAGCAAAGCGCATCTCCCCTCCCTGGAAGTAGCCGTTTACAGACACTTCTGGTCCATCAACAAACTCTTCTATGATGACCTTTCCGTTGACGGAATAGCCCAAACTCACATCAAAATGCTCTCTGATATCCTCTTCCGAATCTACTCTGAAGCAGCCGCGCTGTCCCTGTGAATCGACAGGTTTCATCATCACCGGGAACTGGTTGAAACAAAGAGCCTCCTCAAGTGTTTCGCAGACAATAAAATTCAGGTTGCCTTTGAAATCCGGTCCAAGAGCCTGACGCATCAAATGTTTCGAGTGACAGGTTTCCGCGGTTTCAGGCGAAACAAAATGCGGCAAGCCCAACCTCTCGCTGGCTTCCATTATCGACGGAATTGCCAGATCTGATCCGACGGAATAAATCGCGTCAACTTCAAGGCGCTCTGCCAGATCCGCGACTCCGGCGGCGTTCTTTATATCCACCTGCTCAAACGCGTCAAGCAAAGGAATACCGGCGTCAGTTGTCGTATAACTGCAGCCGGCGACAATTATTCCATGTTCATGACAGTATTCGATCGCGTCGATCTGGGCGTTTCCCGCGCCGAGAATCAGTACTTTCTTCATGCTATTCTATATTATCTTCCGCATCACTCTTTCGGCTCACTTGCTTAACGACGTATTGCGGATTATTACTCATGCTCAAAAACATCCTTCCAAGGTATTCGCCTATGATTCCGAGGAACAGCATCATCATTCCTGAAAAGAAGAATATGGCGAACATAAGGGAGGACCACCCAATTGCGGCCGCAGGATACATCAGCTTCCGTATGAAAACTATGATTGCTCCGATGATTCCAATCAGTGCCACTACAGCACCGAAATTGCGCGCAAGTCTAAGCGGTACTATGCTGAAGCCCATTACGTTGGACCACAGGCTGACGAGCTTCTTGAAGGTGTAACCGGATGTTCCGTAAACTCTGTCGAAATGCTCTACCGGTACGCTTGAAATATTGTCAGTCGTCCTGAGGAACAGTCCCTGTATGTATGTGTACTGGTTCTTGTACTGTATAACATAATCGCGGACAAACCTTCTGATGATCCAAAAGCTGGACGTCTTCATGTCTTTCGGTTTGCCTATCAGAATCCTTACAGATGTATGATTGAACCAGCTCCCGAAGTTTCTGAATCCGCTGTGCTTTTTCTCAGGATAATAGCCGTAGACGATGTCGTATCCCTTGTTCAGCTCATCTATAAGCAGGTGCAACTGACTTGGGTGTGTCTGCAGATCATCGTCCATGGAGATGAAAACATCGCCGTCCGCATAGTTAAGTCCCGCCATGAGGGCGTTATGCTGACCGGCGTTTCTAGCAAGCTCAATCGCTGTAACACAGTCATACTCCGCGGCAAGTTCCCGCAGCGCCTCTGCGGTTTTGCCTTCATCCGGAGAACAGTCGTCCACGGCTACGAACTCGTAGTCATCTATATCAAGTTTTTTGAACTCTTCCATGGTCAGCTCGATCACTTCACGAATGGATTCTGACGACCTGTAGCATGGAATGATTACTGAATACTTCATACTCTTCCACAAAGGACAGGGAACCTTATCCGGCTCCCTGCCCCTTAAGTTGATTCTATTTGCCTTTTAATTCTTTCTTAATCTGCGTAGTAGATATCTCCGGCGTACGCGGAAGGTATACTACTTCACAGTAATCCTTGAGGAAGTCGAATTTGCCGGTCCAGTCATCTCCGATGACGAAGGTGTCCACCTTGAATTCCTTAACATCATTGACCTTTTGGTCCCAACTTTCCTCTGGAATGACCAGATCCACGTAACGAACTGCCTCTACAAGTCTTTTTCTCTCCTCGTAAGAGAAGTAGCACTTCTTCTGCTTCTCGTTCCAGTTGAACTCATCTGTTGAAATCGCTACGATGAGATAATCACCAAGAGCCTTTGCTCTCTGAAGCAGATTGACGTGTCCGTAGTGGAGCAGGTCAAAAGTTCCGTATGTGATAACCTTTTTCACGTTTTCTTACCTCTGCCGTCCAGACTAGAATATCAGTACTCTGGTCTTCTTCGGACAATTGTTGTAGATATACTTTGCGTGTGCATTGGTGTTTCTTACACATCCGTTGGACTTAGGAACACCCTTGATTGACCAGCTTTTCTTCTGTCCGTGGATAGCGTTCCATGTTGAGAAGCAGTTCCAGCAAGGAATGCCGTGACGGCTCTTAACCTTTTTGTTGATTGTCTTGCACTTGGCTACGATACGACCGGTATCAAGAACCGAACTCTTCGGATCCATGTATCTGATTGTAGGCGTTGCTGCCTTTCCAGTTGAAACATACCAGCCGTCACCATTCAGAGGTGACCAGTTGCCGGCACTTCCGGTGAAGACATATATGCGCTGAGTATATGTATTGACCCAAATCAGCTTGCTTGTGGAGCTGCCTCCATATGGACTGGTGTTAACATAGTATGCTGCTTCTTCAGCCGAATATGGATGCCACTTGTCATATCCACTCTTGTGGCTCTTTGTTCCGACTCTATTCAGCCAGTACATATTGCCATTGTAAATGAACTGATATCTTCCGTATCCGAATGCGCAAGTATAAATCGTAGTTCCCTTCTTGAATGATCTTTTTACATGCTGCTTGTCATGGCTGGTAAGTTTCTTGTTGACCTTTATCTTCAGCTTAACATAAGAAGTTCTTACGCAAGTATCACCTAAAGCATTGCTAACAGTACCCTGCTGCAGGGTGCCATCTTCTTTAACAATTACTGGTATTATCCTATAGGAATATACACCACCTCTGAACTGCTTTGTAGCATTATCCATCAGGCCATCGCCTACATCCTTGTCTTCAAAGTAGTAACCGGAGCTGCTGTTACCGTCAGCTGTTGCTGCTTCTTTAGTCCAGTAAGGTGACGACTGATATGAACCATTAACTGCGTTTCCAGTAAGGTTCTTAATCGTTCCATTTTCATTCATATTGATTGTGCAGTAGTCAGAATAACCGTCGCCCTGTGGAGCTCTCTGAACGATATACTGACCGATATGATATTTTTCCGCACCAGTTCCCTTATCAACGGTTGCTTCTGCAGGTGTCCAAAATACTTTGATGCGCTGGTGACCGGAAAGAGTCTTCGTTATGCTGGAATTCTGTGTAAACGCATATGTCGGTTCCGTCGGCGCAGGTTCTATGACAAAAACATCCCACTCAACTTTTACTCCTGCCCCATCTGTAGCGGTTATTGTTGCCTGTCCTACAGCTACTGCGGTAACTGTACCATTCCCATCAACAGTTGCCACACTCGTAAGAGATGATTCCCAATTAACTCCTGACCCAAGGCTCTCATCAGTCAGTGTTTCTGTTTTGCCAACTTCAATCTCTACTTTAATCGGATTGCCTTTAGCATTTACGTCTGATTCTGGTGCAGCAGGTTCCTGAACATCACCCTGCGGCGTTTCTCCAGTATCTACGTCTGCCGGATCTCCGGTTCCCTGTGCCTGCACTTCTCCCTGTGGAGCACCCTGTTCCACGGTAGCAAAAGCACCTATGCCCATGCTGCTGAACAGCATCGTGGCGATTGCGGTAACACAGATTATTGTTCTAAGTCTTTTTGCATTCATCATCTGTCCCCCAAAACTAAATAATAACTCTAATTCATATACGCAATAATTATATCTCAAAACGCAGTATATATCAAATGGTTTTTGCTGTTTTCGCAACGTCCAAACGGCACCTTCCAGGCTTCTTTAAATATGTTTAGAAACCTTGCAAATGCTTGACTTTGAGGCATTTTGAACACTATGATTAAGTATCATTATGTATACCATTTTTGTACATGTAATTGCTAACAATTACAGGAGGAGTTCACATATGATTATTCACCGAAAAACACTAAGAGCCCTGGCAGTAATGCTCGCGCTTATTGTCGCGGTCTCCATGGCGCCTATCAGCGGCGTTTATGCTGATGAGGTAACAGATGGAACCGCAGTCACTACAGGTACTGACGGAGCTTCAGGCACTGACACTGGCACAACGGGCACTGATGCGACAGCCGGTGACGACGAAGAAGGCGATCCGGCTCAGGATCCGGATAGTGACCCGTCAAACAATGAAGACCCTAATGTCATTCCGGATAACCCTGAGCCTGAAGTCCCTGCCCGCACCGATATAGCTTACACCGGCTCATGGCCGGCACTGCCTGGAGGACAGGAAGCTATCGCTCAGACAGCGATCAATCTGGCATGGCCATATGGCACGCCTAAGAGCAAGTACTCATACAAGACCGGGAGCGCGACGCCTGCATTCCAGTTGGCTCTCAATACAGTATATCCTAACCGTTCCGGCTGGGGCGCCAAGCCAAAGGTCGGCGCCAGCTGCGACGTATTTGCGGAGACATGCGTACGTTACTCAGGTTATGACACAAAGGTACCTAGAGGGTATACAGACGCTGAAAAGTACTACCCTGCCCATCCTGAAAAGTGGACCAGAACAGGCGTATCCAAGGTCAAGGACATGCAGTCCGGAGACGTCATCCTCTGGAGAAAAGCCAGCGGCACAGTACACGCGTGCATATTCGTAAGAATCAACGGAACAGGCTATCTGGCTGAAGCCCACTATGTGGCTGAGGAATACGGTTCCATAGATAAGGTGGCCAAAGATTACACACCAAGCAATTATAAGTTCTTCGCTGTATTCCGCGCCAACTCAGCATATCAGGGAAGCCTGGACAAAGGCTGCAATGGCGAAAACGTCAAGCGTCTTCAGAGCTTCCTGAACTGGGCCGGTTTTGACTGCGGAACTGCTGACGGTGCTTTCGGAAGCAAGACAGACACCGCTGTAAAAGCCTTCCAGACTGCTGCAGGAATTAAGGTCGACGGAAGATTCGGCAAAGCCAGCCTGGCAGCTGCAAAGGCATTCATTCCTGATAAACCACCGGTTGTACACGCACAGCCTGCAAAGCCGACGGTAGTCAAAAAAGCCTACTCCGGATCATTCCCGAAGGTCGGCAAAAAGGGACTGAAGTACAAGAAAAAGGCAAAGAAGAACTCTCAGGTTAAAAAGATGCAGAAGTTCCTCAACTGGTACGGCGGTTACAGACTGAAGACAGATGGAAAGTTCGGAAAATCAACCCGTGCAGCGGTTAAGGATTTCCAGAGAAAAGAACGTCTCAAAGTCGACGGCGTATTCGGAAAGGCCTGCCTGAAACGAGCCAAGGCCATACGAAAATAAATCAATAACGAAAACGAAGAACCCTTACTCAGTAAGGGTTCTCAGACTGTAGACAAAGGTCCGGTCTCGGAAACGAGATACCGGACTTTTTCTGTTGCACAAAATTTAAAACATCTGTGAAAACTGCGTCTTTAAACCCAATAAATGGTAAAATGTATCTAAGAAGAAAGGCGGTTTTCAATGATCTCAAAGAATGGAAAGAAAGAACCACAGATGCAGATCGTATCTCTGGAACAGCTTGTTCCGGAAGATCATCTGCTGAGGAAGATCGACGCGGCAGTCGACTTTGACTTCATCTATGATCTGGTCGAAGAAAAGTATTCGACAGAAACGGGAAGGCCAAGCATCGACCCCGTGACACTGATCAAGATTCCGATCATCCAGTATATGTTCGGCATAAAAAGCATGCGGCAGACGATCAAAGAAATCGAGGTCAACGTCGCATACCGATGGTTTCTGGGACTGGATTTCTATGACAGAGTCCCGCACTTCAGCACATTCGGAAAGAACTACAAAAGGCGCTTTGAAGGAACGGATCTGTTTGAGCAGATATTCCAGCAGATCCTTCTGCAGTGCATGAAAAATGATCTGGTGAATACGGATACCATGTTCATAGATGCGACCCATGTGAAAGCTGCCGCCAACAGAAAGAAATCCAAGAAGATCCTGGTAGCGAAAAAAGAAGCGCGCTTCTATGATGAGAAACTGCGTGAAGAGATCGACGCCGACAGAGCCGCACACGGAAAGAAACCGTTGAAGGATAAGGATAAAAACGACGATCATGATGACGACGCATCATCCGGAGGAGGCGGAAGCACCCCTCCTGAAGAAGCTGCCATGAAAGAAAAGAAGCAGAGCACAACGGATCCGGAAAGCGGTTGGTTCCACAAAGGAGAACACAAGGAAGTCTTTGCCTACGCGGTAGAGACAGCCTGTGACGAGAACGGCTGGATCCTGGATTACACCATACACCCCGGAAACGAACATGACAGCAGGACATTCCCCGCACTCTACGAGAAACTGAAACGGCTGGATCCGAAAATTATGGTCATGGATGCCGGCTACAAGATTCCTCCAATCGCGAAAATGTTGCTCGATGATGGGATCACCCCGGTATTCCCATACACGGCGCCAAAAACAAAAGAAGGGTTCTTCCGGAAGCACGAATATGTCTATGATGAACACTTTGACTGCTACATATGTCCGAATGATCAGATCCTTAAGTACTCCACGACCAACCGGGAAGGCTACCGGGAATACAAGAGCGATCCAAAGATATGCGCAGGCTGCCCGTATCTAAAGCAGTGCACGAAGAGCAGAAATCACCAGAAGGCGATCACAAGACACATCTGGCAGGAGTACATGGAAATCTGCGAGGACATACGCCACACAAAGGGCATGAAAGAGATCTACAGCAAACGAAAAGAGACGATCGAGCGGGATTTCGGCACAGCGAAGGAGCACCATGCGATGCGGTACACCCAGCAGATCGGGAAAGAAAAGATGGCCATGAAGGTTGGCCTGACTTTCGCGTGCATGAACATGAAGAAACTGGCCAACATGCTGTGGAACTACAGAAGAAATGAGCCGACCGGCCCGGTCGACTCTTCAACAAAAGGGGCGAGTTCTTTGTACTTGCACGATTTTTTGTCCATCCTGCGAAATATCCTGAAGTTCTCAGAATATATCCCCGTTTACGCTTCGGTTTAAAAAAAAGAGAAAAGACCCGTCACCTAATTGCTGAGAACGAGTCTTTGTCTACAGTCTGAGAACCCTTACTCAGTAAGGGTTCTTTTTTCTTTGCTTATTCCAACCAATGTGATGATTCCCAGCGCCACGGCAAGTATCGTCATGAGCCCCGCGTACATGCACGCGGCTCCGAGCAGCGAATACTTCGATACGACCAGTACGGACATTATCTTCGCTGCCAGGGCGACAGCCCCGTAGACGATGACCAGAATGTTCTGCATGCGGATGACTGTTAGAACAGTGCTGAAATACGTCGCGTAGGCAAGCATGCCGCCTCCGAACATTATGACGCACAGCTCCAGCTTGTAATCGGAGAGATCCGTTCCGAAGATAATCGACAGCACCGGTATTCCGATGGTGGCGGCCACGAGGATCGCCAACGCCGTAAGGCCTAGAATGATGATGAATTGCTTTTTGATCAACCTCGCCAGCTCGCGGATATCCTGCATGGTCTTGCCCAGCCAGAGCTTTGCGTATGTTGTGATAATCGGATTGAAGATGAAGTGCGCGATCATCTGGATCACGAAGGCCGGCATGAATATCAGGTTGTAGTATGCCTGCATCTCATCCGTCAGACATGCGTCGATGGCGTACTTCGGGGCGTTCGTAATATACATGTTCAGGAACAGAGCCAGAAATAGCGGGAATCCCTCGATGGCCAGCATCCGGAACTTGTCCATGCTGATGCTCGGTTTCAGAGTATCGCAGTAATTCGTGGCCGCGTTGACCGTTCCCAGCATCATGACTACGAAAGAGACGATGATGCAGACGATACAGGAGGCAAGCAGGCTCCTCGTGAGAACCAGCATCACAATAAAGGAAACCACCTCCATGATGTACCGTGCGGATGATGCCTTTGTCGCTACGTCCAGACGCCCCTTCTGCTGCATGTGTCCGTGCATGACGTCCGAATAGGCCTGAAAGACCTTGAGAATGCAGACCAGAAAGACGATGGTGAACTTCTCCGCGCCGTAGCCTTTGAAGTACAGTCCGTAGATACAGTAGGCAAGAGACGCCAGAATCATGGCTGCGCAGGTAATGTAGCGCATGCCATTGTACTCCGCGAAGGTGTACTTCTCATGGATATCGGAAGACTGGAATCTCCGCAGACCGTACTGCCCCACGTAGAGCATCAATGAAGCCACTGCAAAGGCAATCGAAAAGATGCCGGCGTCTCTCAGACCGTTCGTCCTGGTCATGACAAGAAGTATGACCGGACACTGGGCTGATGAAACGACGGCGTTGAACGCATTCCAGAAATACGCACTCCTGTTTATGTTATTCGTTTTTTCCAGAAAGTTTCTTATTGCTAGAAGCATGTCTTTTATTTATAGAATCCGCGAACCTTTTCGCAGATATAATCAACATTGTCCTGTCCGAGTCCGTAGTACATAGGCAGACGCACCAGACACTCGCTGACTCTGTTTGTTTCCTTCGGTTCCCCGTGGAAACGACCGTATTTCAGCCCCGCCTGGGCTGAGTGCAGCGGAACGTAGTGAAAAACAGCCAGAATGTCATTCTGCTTGAGATGATTGATCAGTTTCGATCTCTGTTCAATGCTGTCCGTCACGAGATAGAACATGTGCGCGTTGTGCCGGCACTCATCAGGAATGACAGGAAGCTCAACCAGACCCTCGTCCTGCAGCGGCTTCAGCCTCTCATAATAAGCGTTCCAGCTCGACAGTCTGTCCTCATTGATCTTATCCGCCATCTCAAGCTGCGCATAGAGATAAGCGGCGTTAATGTCGCTTGGCAGGAATGACGAACCCATGCTGACCCATGAGTATTTATCTACCTGTCCCCTCAGGAATCTGCTTCTGTCGGTTCCCTTCTCTCTGATGATCTCGGCTTCTTCTGCCTTTGCGCTGTCTTTAATAAGAATCGCGCCGCCTTCGCCCATGCTGTAGTTCTTGGTCTCATGGAAGCTGAAGCATCCGAAGTCGCCCATCGTGCCAAGGGCCTTGCCTTTGTATGAAGACATGACGCCCTGTGCGGCGTCCTCAACGACGAGAAGCCCGTGCTTCTCAGCGATATCCATAATGGTATCCATCTCGCATCCGACCCCGGCGTAGTGGACCGGAACGACAACCTTTGTCTTCTCTGTTATAGCGTCCTCTATGAGCTTCTCATCGATGTTCTTGGTGTCGGGTCTTATGTCCACGAACACAAGCTTCGCGCCACGCATAACAAAAGCGTTGGCAGTCGATGAAAAAGTAAACGACGGCAGAATGACTTCATCCCCCTCCTTTACTTGCGACAGAATCGCGGACAGCTCAAGGGCCTGGGTCCCGGACGTCGTCAGAAGCGCCTGTGTCGTTCCTGTCTTCTCTTCGATCCAGGCGTGGCACTTCTTCGTGTACGGTCCGTCACCGCAGGTTTTAGCCTCTTTTATAGCCGATGCCATGTACTCGACTCCCCTGTCGATTACAGGCGCAACATTGAATTTAATCATTATTACTTAAAACCCTTTCAGTCTCTCAAGTGTTTCAATCAGTTTCTGCGCACTGACATCGAGCTTATCGCGCTCGCTCTTGAGCCAGTGCTCCTCCAGACGGTGTTCTACGCCGTTTACGCCAACGATCGACGGCAGGCTGAGCGCGACATCACTTATGCCGTATTCTCCCTGCAGAGGGGATGTTACAGGCGCTACAGTCAGTCTCTGGTTCAGGACCGCGTCAGCAAGGGAGCATACGCATGTCGCGATTCCGTAGTGCGTCTTCCCCTTCGCCTTTATGATGGTGGCTCCCATGTTGAGCACCTGATCATAAAGCGTGTTCTTCTGCTCATCGCCCCAAGGCAGTCCAACGTTCTCACAGTACTCATCCATCGGAACGCCCGCGATTGAAAGTCTGCTCCAGACCGGGAACTGGGTTGTTCCGTGCTCGCCTACGATATTGCACTTGATTACTTCTGTGTTCAGGTTGGTGTAATTAGCGATCGAACGCACCAGCCTCGAAGTGTCCAGAACGCATCCCGTTCCGAAGACCTTGCCGTTTGGCAGTCCCAGCCACTCGGCGCATTTGTACGTCAGAATGTCCACCGGGTTTGAAACAACCATGATGGCACCGTGGGTGTAGTACTTGGATATCTCATTGACAACATCCCTCATGGTGATGATGTTGTCCTCGATCATGTCCAGCCTGTCTTCGCCGATACGCCTGTTTCTTCCTGCGGTGATTATGATCAGATCGCAGTTCTTGCAGTCGGAATAGTCTCCGGCGCGAACGGAAGAAGTGCCCATGTAGGCGATGCCGTGCTGGATGTCCAGGGCCTCGCCCTTTGCCTTTTCCTTCTCGATGTCCACGAGAACGATTTCACTTGCCAGGTCTCTGATTGTCAGTGAGTAAGCTATCGAAGCGCCTACAAAACCCGCACCTATGATGGCAACCTTTCTGTTGTCTATGGCTGCATACAGTTTGTTTTCCACGCTCTCCTCCTATGTTCCTATTACTCCTCTGCCGGTTCAGTCTGAGTTGTCGACTCTGTCTGGGTTGTAGTTTCAGTCTGAATTGTATTGTCTACCGGATACATGGTTCTATGTATCGCTTCCTTGGCCTTTTCCACAGACTCATCTGACGGGAAGACGCATGACAGTTCCATGTTGCCCATGCTGTAGCAAGGCGCCATTCCTGTGCCTCCCTTGATGTTCACAGTGTGAACCTTCCAGTTGGCGTCCATGTTTCTCAGCGTAAGTCTTACCAGCTTCTTCAGATCACTGTCGCTCATGTCCGTATACATCTCGTCGTCGACCGCGTCCAGAATGCTCGTGTATCTCGTCAGAATTACCTTGCTGCTGGTTACTTTATGAATTGTTGCCTTGAGAACCTTCTGCTGGTTCTTGTTTCTCTGCATGTCGCCTTCAGCGAAAGCCTTTCTCTCTCTCGCAAAGTACAGAGCCGGCTTGCCCATGAGATGATTCCAGCCTTCCACGTACTCGTACTCTGAAATCGCTGATTTGAAGGCGTAATCGGAATATACGTCGATTCCGTCAATAGCATCTACAATGTCTCTCAGCATGGAGAAATTAACCGTTATGCTGTAGTTAATGTCTATGTCAAGGAAATCCTCGATTGTCTGTCTCGTCTCATCCTCACCGTAAATACCGGTGTGTGTCAGCTTGTCCAGCTGTCCGGACGTATGCAAAGGCACATAGCTGTCTCTCGGTATTGACGTGAGCAGAATCTCTTTTGTCTTCGGATTGACTGTCATTACCATGTTTACGTCGCTCAGACCGTCCTTGTCCTTCAGGTCTCCCCAGACGTCCTTGCCGGAGATGAGCACGTTGAATGATTCTTCGGTCACATCTATTCTCTTGGCGTGGTCGTCGGCCCTCTTGCGGACCTTCAGGCTGTATATGGTCTGAGTATTAGCCTTGAAGCCCTTTATCTGCTTGTTGATCATCTTGTGGTTAGGCCTCGTGACCATGATCAGGTTGTCCTGCTTTTGCCCGTCATCGCTAAGCACAGTCCGCCCTACGTCAATCATGTTCGTCTTCTCGTCGTACTTGACGTCATATCCAGTGACCAGCCTCTCCTTTGCCTCGGTGAGCTGCTTCGATTCCATGTCGACGACCGCTATGGTCTTGCCCTTTGCGTCATCTATGGTATTGTAGCTGCCGCCCTTGAGCGCGACTACATCGTATATTTCCCAGGTGTCGTGGAACTTGCTGATCTTCTGCAGCGTCTCGTATGTGCTGTAGACGTATGAATCGCCGATGAGCAGCACGTTCATTACGAGCATGAGCACGATAAGACCGATTATGCGTTTCGGATACGAGTGCCTCTTGTGCAGCAGATGGAGTATCGCCCAGTCCACGATGAACAGCAGCAGAATGATTGCCGCAACGTATTTGAACGGCAGCACCGCCAGGACGAGCAGAAGCACCAGGAACAGCACTTCAAAGAGCACCCCTATGATGAAACAGATGCTGAGCGCCTTTGACTCAGGCAGTATCTTGATTTTTCCCTCTAATAACTTTTGTTTCAGAAATTGCTGTTTTTTGTTCATTCCCATTTAATTGATTGTCTCCGGATACATTGCGTCATGTATCCCCTTCTTAACTTTTTCAACGGATTCCTCGCGCGGTATGCATACGAGAAGGTCTCTTCCCATGCCCATGGTGTATGTGCCTCTCATCTCAAAGTCACCCTTTACGGCCTGAGTCGTAATCTTCCACTTCTTCATGTCGTCAAGCTGCATCCTTACCATTGCAGCCATCTCCCTCTCGCTCAGGTTCGTCTCCATCTCATCGTCAACAGCGTCGAGAAGCTTCGTGTAATTGGTGAGCAGTTCCGCACTGCCGGTGACTTTCTTTATGCAGGCCTTCATAACCTTCTGCTGGTGCAGTATTCTCTGCTGATCCTGGCCCTTAAAGGCTTTTCTCTCACGCGCGAAGTAGAGAGCGCCTTTGCCGTCCAGGTGGTTCCAGCCTTTTTTGTATTTGTAATCGGATATTGCTGACTTGAAGGTGTAGTCCGAGTAAACGTCGATACCGCCTATGGCGTTAACTATGTCCCTCAGCATCGAAAAGTCAACGCGGACAAAGTAGTTTATGTCGATGTCCAGCCAGTCTTCGATGGTGGATGTCGTCTCGTCGACGCCCCAGACGCCCGTGTGTGTCAGCTTGTCATATTCCCCGAAGGAATGCAGCACTACGTATGAATCTCTCGGCACGGACGTCAGCAGAATCGTTCTGTTCTGCGGATTGACCGTGAGTATCATGTTGACATCGCTTCTCGATACCGCGTCGATGTCTCCCCACATGTCGATTCCAGTTACGCATATGTTGAACGGGTCCTGTGTGACATTTACGCGCGCTGCGTTGGTGCCGTCGCGCTTGAAGACCTGAATCTGCGCCAGTACCTTGATCTTCTTCTCATACTCCTCGTTTTCCTCGCAGAACATCTTGAAGTTTGAATCGCTGAGGTAGACGAGATTGTCGCTGGTCTTCCCGCTGTCATCCAAAAGCATGCTCATGGCCTCGTTCGCGTCGGCCACCTTGTCGTACTTCACGTCCGCTTTGGTGATGAGCTTCTCCTGGGCTTCATTGTACATCTTTGAATTGTTTCCGGTGACGTAGACCGTCTCACCGTTTATATCCTCCTCGTCCTGGTATCTTCCGTTCTTCAGAACGAGTACGTCGTAGTTTTCGAAATGAGAATTGTATTCCGCAATCTTCTCAAGTGTCACGTAGGTGTCGTACATGTACCACACGCCGAGGCATATGTTGAGGACCATGATCGCGGACAGCACCAGCCCGTCGAGTCTGCCCCATCGGCTGCGTTTCATGCCGACCAGAAGCAAAATGGCCAGATCCAGCAGCGCCAGTCCCAGCAGGACGCACACCACAAACCTGAAAGGCAGAACGTCAAGCGTCATCATCATGAAAATGAACGCTGCCTCTGCAAACAACGTGACGATAATCGCTATAAAGTATTTATCTGATACCGACTCAAAAAGTCGTTTCATTTGCTCCATTATCCAGGCTCCAATCTGCGCTCCTGATTCACGCCCCTGATTTTGGCAATACCCCAAATATTATACATTATTTGGCAGTCCGCGTCTATAATAAAAGACCCCTGCGGGATTCCCACAGGGGTTTTATGTTACGCAATTCAGTTTTATTCGTCTTCCATGGCGAGTTCGATCAGCGTATCTATGAGCTGACCGTACGGTATGCCTGATTCCTCCCAAAGCTGCGGGTACATGCTGATCTTCGTGAATCCCGGCATGGTGTTTATCTCGTTGAACACCAGCTCACCGTCGTCGTAAGTGCCTGATGGCCCCTTTCTCAGGAAGAAATCCACTCTCGCGAGACCTCTGCAGCCCATAATCTGGAAAATCTGCACCGCCGTCTCTCTGATTTCATCCTCCAGAGTGTACGGCAGGTCAGTGACGATCGATGTCTCCGAACCTACGTCATCGTACTTTGCCACGTAGTCATAGAACTCGTTGGCGGAAATAATCTCTCCGACGCAGCTCGCCTGAGGATCACCGTTTCCGAGTACCGCGACTTCCATCTCTCTGCCTTCTATGGTTTCCTCCACGATTGCTTTTGTATCTTCTGCAAAGGCAACCCTGAGGGCTTCAGGCAGCTCCTTGAAGGTCTTCACCTTCGTGATTCCTACTGAGGACCCCGCGTTCGCAGGCTTGACGAACAGAGGGAACTTCCCTTCGAAGAAATCGCCTATGACAACGGAAGACTCCTCTACATCACAGCCTTTGTGAGCTATGCAGCATTTGGCCTGCTCACAGACCTCAGCCTGGTCTATTACTGCCTTTGTAATAGCCTTGTCCATGCAGGCAGCCGATGAGGTGGAATCCGATCCCACGAAAGGAATGCCCGCAATTGCCAGAAATCCCTGCATTCTGCCGTCTTCACCGTTTCTGCCGTGAAGCAGCGGGAACACTACGTCGACGTCGATTCCCGCGAACCCTCCTCCGGGCAGCAGGTATACATCGTCATTTGTCTCGAGATTCTCCCAGCTTCCGTCGGCTATGGCCTCCGAATCCGCGTCAGTGCGCATCCATCTGCCTTCCTTGGTGATACCGACCTTTATCAGCTCGTACTTGTCGGTATCGATATGCTCGAGAACCGACGCGGCCGATGTTCTGGATACCTCGTGTTCCGAGGACACTCCCCCGAACAGGAGCATCAACCTTTTCTTATTCGTGTTATCCATTTTCTTCACCCGGGTCCATGCCCGTCTTCCCGCCGCGACTTAGCGGCTGTCCTTTAACTCAGCAATTAATAGATGCCTGTCAGATTAGATATGCTGTTACTTATCTCATCAACGGTCTCGCTTGGATCGTATCCCTCCTGATTGAAGAACTGCGCGTGCAGCTTGCTGACGTTGTTCGAAAGGTTGACCGGAGGTCCGTACCACGCGTATCCCGCTCCTCCGTAGCCTGTCCAGCTCGCCACGTCATAAGGGAATCCTGTGGTGGAATCCGTCATGTCGAAGGACTTGAACTTCAGCATGAGCTTGACAATATCCCCGGTTCCCATGTTGGTCCTGACCTCAGGCATGGCGCTCTTTGCTACTGAAAGCATCGTGAGAGGGCCGGATTTCTTGATGGCCTTGAAGGTCTCGCTGAAGACGATCTTCATTCTCTCGTTTCTTCTGTAGTCTCCGGTTGCCGCGTCCTTTCTGATTCTGGCGTATGTAACCGCCTGGACCCCGTTGAGAGTCTGCTTGCCGGCGGAATCAACAGTATCTGACGGTCCGTCGACGTTCTTGGCGGTATTAGGTATGTAGTGGTTCAGCTCTTCCAGTTCAGACTCCTGAACGTCGATCTCTATTCCTCCCACCGCGTCTATCGTGTCCGCAACTGTCTTCCAGTTTATGACCACGACCTCATCGATGTTCAGGTCTAGGTTCCTGTTCAGTGCCTTCATGGATTGCTGCGGGCCGCCATAGGCGTAGGCGTGCGTTATCTTGTCCAGATTGCCGTCCCCTACGTCGAGAAGAGTATCTCTGAATACGGAGAACATCTTGACCTCATCGGTCTCTTCATTGATGCTGGCGACTATGATGGCGTCACTTCTTACGTTTGACTCATCGTCGCCCTTTCTGGCGTCAGTTCCGAGAACCAGAATGTTCCTGTACCCGTCTATGGATGCGGCCGCCCCGCTGTCTATTCCCAAATCGTTTTTATCAATAGGTATGTGCTCGGCGCTGCCCACAATGGCCAGCACTACAGCTCCGCCGCCGATGCCGATTACAATGGCCAGCACGAGAGCCGCCATGAAGGCTATAAGCGGCGCAGGCACTCTTCTCTTGCCGGTGCGGCGCGGTTTAGGCGCTTTCGGTGCCTTATGCCTCCTTCTGCCTCCTCTGTGGGTGCCGTATTCATCGTAGTCCGTGTGGACTATTCCTGATCTGACTCCCCTGCGGTCCCTGTCCGCCTCTCTGGCGGCCAGGTACTCCTGCATCTCTCTGTCGCGGCGCTGTTTTTCTTTCTGTGCCTTGCGCATTTCGGACGAACCATATGGAGTTTCAGTTACGGAAATTCTTCTGGAGTGTCTGACTTTGCTCTCATCAGGAAAAGCCTGCCCGTACTTATCGTCGGGCTGGCTGAAATACTCTTTCTCCATTTCCTTTTCCTGTTCGTGCTGCCTCAGAGCCAGATATTCCTGATATTGTCTCTCTTTTTCGTCCATTATGTGTCTTTTCTATGTGCTTGTTCTACGTGTCTGTTCCTGTGATGTTATCGTTCTTCTGATTCCTTACTGATCCTGAATCTTTGTGTGCTTGACCGAGAGCCACTTGCCGTTGCTCATTCTGGCCCAGCCGTTCTTGACCTGAACTATTGTTACAATCGTTCCCGGCTTGTAGGTTCCGTACTTCTTGTACTTGGTTCCAGGACCTTTTCTGTAGTTTACATCAGTCGTGGTCTTTGCCTTGTACTTCAGGTGGCTCCTGTTCATGTAGTAGCCGTTTGACAGCTTAGCCCAGTTTCCGTGGAAGCTAACGATGTACACGGCTGATCCCTTGGAAACAGTACCCATTACCTTCTTGCTCTTGCTCGGGCCCTTCCTGTACTTCATCTTCGTAGTAGTGTAAGCCTTGCAGCCGCTAGACGCTGACGCAGCCGGAGCTGTGTATGTGCCTGACGATGCCGGCGCCGAAGCTGAAGATGATGAACCCTTCGGCTCGAAGATGTAGTTGATGTCAACCTTCTTGCTGAGTCCGTTAATTGTTCCGGAGGAGCTGTACTGCCACATCCAGTAATCACCAGGATAAGTTGTCGCTACGCCGTTGGTGGTGTAGTTTGCCAGCCAGATCTTATACTTGCCCTGAAGTGTCGGGTAGCTGATGTACTTGGTCAGCGTGTTGTAGTTGGCGTAAACCATCGGCGTGTATCCCGCAGCCTTTATTGTATCACAGAACGCAATACATGAGGCTGTTCCTGTGCTCTTCATTACGCTTGATGTCAGTCTTCCGCCTGTCTCATAGTCAAAGGCAACAGGAAGCGTGATCTTGCTTCTGTAGTTGTTGAGCAGTGTTATTACATACTGCGCTTCCGATTGCGCTTCGCTGGCGTTTACCGCTGTTGAGTAGTAATATACACCTACTTTGATGCCCGCGGCGTACGCACCGTTTACATTGTTCGCGAAGGTGGAGTCGATGTTGTGGGCTCCGTTCTTCAGCGCGCTGTATCCGCATCTCGCGATGACGTGAGTTACGCCCGCTGCTCTGATCTTCTGCCAGTTGGCCGCGCTGATGCTGCCCTGCCACCAGGAGATATCGATGCAGTGGTATCTGTTGTAAGCAGCGTACTTAGCCGGCGTCTGGCCTTTGCCCAGGCCTGTAACTCCGCCTCCCATGGCGGTGATATCGCCGTTTGTCTCGACGTTATCCACGTCGTCAATTCCCTCGGCGTTGGCGTCCGCTTCAGCCAGGAATTTCTCAACCTCATCGAGATCTACGTGCTTATCGTGTATTATTCCGTCGTCATCGACTTCGTAATATCTGTAGAATGTCGGGTCTTCCAGGAGGGAGCATAATTCCGGATCGTTCTCTACGTCGGTGAGTTTGTATCCGTCAAGGTCGTCAAATGACACACCTGAAAGATCAGCCGGTGCGGATTCCGCTTCTTCCGCGGGAGCCTCCTCCGTGACTGCTTCCCCACTTGCGACTTCGCCGTTCGCCTGCGCAGTAACGTCTGCTGCCGGTTCCTGTGTATCGTCGGCGTATGCATTCTCATACATGAGTGTAGGCGCCATCGTCATCGACAGTCCTATTATGCATGTGAGTATGATAGTTGCGATCTTTTTCATGACTTCTTCCTCTACTTCCTCTTGAGTCTGCTGGACGGCAGCCACTGTCCGCTGCTTATCTTCGACCAGCTGCCGTATGTTCCAACGACTGTAACTGTTTTGTTCTTCTTGAATGTTTTCTTCTTGATATATCCGTTTGACGGGCCTGAACGGCTCACCGTCTTCTTCTTCAGTTTGGCCTTGTATCTGACTAATACGTTAGGGCTGAACTCCGGATAGATTGCCGTCTTCTTGATCTTGCTTGTCTTGATCCAGTATCCGTTGGCCATCTGGCTCCACTTGCCGCTTGTTCTGAGAACATAGAAGCTCTTGCCCTTCTTCAGCTTGCCCTTCTTGCCGCTTCCCGGATTAGCGTAGTAAGGGGTCTTCTTCTTGGTCTTGGACTTGTTTATGTATGCTCTACCCTGTCCGTCAAGTATGTAGGCAGCGTTTCCGATCCACAGCTTCCTGTTCTTCTGCATTACGCCGTTAACGTCGAAGCCGTATGTGTAAGCGCCGTACTTGAAGAATCTGTTCTTAACGTAATCTCCGAGGGAGCTCACCAGATATATCTGGCCGTCTATGTTCGCGAAGCTGTACGAAATGCCGCCGTACTTCATGTATTCGTCCATTCTGGATTTCGGCCACATGAGCAGATTCGCGTCTACATTTCCGCTGATTCCGCTTACAGTAGCTTTGCTGGAGCACTGCCATATGCTGTAGTCTTTAGCGTAATCACATCTGGATGCCCACTGGGCGACCCACTTGTCGTAGCCGTTAAAGCCTGCCAGCTTGCCGTTCCACCAGCTCAGGCTTGCGTATACGCCCGCAGGATAACCGTTGCTTCTGAGCTTGCTGCAGAAGATGTTGGCCATGCTCACTATCCTCGAGTCTGAAGCTTTGCCGACAACCTCATCCTCCATGTCGTAGTAGACCGGTAAACCTGGCCGGCAGTTGTTATCCTTCAGAATCTTTATGGCGTTATCCGCTTCCTTAGTGGCTTTAGCATCGGTGTTTGCATATGAATACAGATATACGCCGTACGGAATGCCGTTTTTCACGCAGCCGGCCACATTTTTGGCAAATGTGCTGTCGGAGCTTGTGCCGAATCCGCATCTCAGGATGGCGAAGTCCACTCCGGCCTTCTTGACCTTGGCCCAGTCTATGTTGTGCTGCCAGTAGCTGACATCGATGCCCTTGAGATATCCGGGGCCTCTTGAGGACCCGTCACTCCATCTCCAGTACCTGTCCTTTGCAGTCGCTGACTTGGCTGTCATCTCAGGCTCCGCTATCTCAGCCGCTTCAGCTGCCGGCTCCTCTGCCTTTGCTGTAAGAGTTCCGTCGGCCGCTTCAGGAGTTCCCGCCGCCTCTGCCGGTACCTGCGCTTCCGCCGGTGCCTGTTCAGGTGCCGCCATGTCCGCAGGCGCCGCTTCTACGGCAGGTTCAGCACTCTCTGCCGTTGCTGTTCCTTCTGCAGTCACTGCCGCGTCAGCTTCAGGTACCTCCGCCGTCTCTTCCGGTGCTGCCGCCGCAGGCTCCTCAGTCTGTTCCGCCACTGGATTCGCAGCCTTAACATCGGCCGCTCCAGACTGTTCCTCCTGTATGCTGCTGCCCATCTGAGCGTTGTAGTCCTCAAGCATTTCCGGGTCAACGTCTTCCTCGGATAAGCACTCGCCGAGATCCTCGTCGATTATTATGTCACCGTCCTGATACCGCCAGCTGCTGGCCTGCATCTCCACATCCTGGCCGTCCGACGCGTCTGACGGCGCCACGAAGACCGGTGAGAAAGCCAGAGCCGCGGTCAGGACCGCGCAAATTATTTTATTTCTCGTCTTCAATATCAAATCTCATTACCTCCGGGTGGCATGAAATGCCGTATTGCGGACAGGTCAGGCATTCGAAGAAATTCGGTGCCTCCTGTCTCGGTACTGTAACGAATCCGTTCCGCCGGAAGAACTCCGGCGCTCTCGCGACCAGAAACATCCTGTCTCCGCCGCGCTTTACCGTCTCCTCAAGCCCGAGTTTGAGCAGCTCGCTGCCCAGACCCGTACCTCTGAGACTGTTATCTATGGCGATGCCGTCGCATATGTACTCACCCTCTCTCAGAGCGAGAACGAAACCTCCCACGAGCCTGCCGTCAGCGTCGGTTATCTGCCAGCACTTGACGACGTCCGTAGGTACCTCTTCGGCATCCTCCTCTGTGAATTCCAGTTCATTCTCAATGAAGAACGGTACCAGCTTTTCGTAATCTTCCGTTTCGCTTATTATGTAATCTGTATGATTCTTATATTCACTCATCAATCGTATTTCCAGGTTTCTTTATCTACGAAAATGTCCAGCCTGTCTCCAAGGACTCCGAAATTCAGCGGCAGCTTCGCTCCGTGTTCACCGTCGATATCCGTCGGAATGTCCTCATCGGATTCAATGATCAGGCTCGGAGTCTGGAAGTAGAGCACATTCTTGTTCTCCGGATGTCTGCCCGCGATTACCTCCATCAGCAGAGGTCCGAACTCCAGCAGCGGCATCTTGCGGAAAGCGATTACGTCCAGCTTGCCGTCGTTGATCTTCGACTTCGGCGAAAGCTTTCTGAATCCGCCCGCTGACTCACCGTTGCACACGGTTATGAAGTATATTTCCTCGTCCATGACCTCATCAGGAGTCGTGAGTCTCACTTTGATCGGGTGCACCTGATTCAGCTCGGTGGCCGCTCTCAGATAATATGCCAAAGGCCCCAGGGCTGTTTTCACGTAAGGGTCTGTCTTCTGGCTGACGTCTACCATCGCTCCCATTGCCGCTACGTTGATGAAGAACTTCTCATTCACCGTGCCGACGTCTGCTTTTGTGGTCTTGTCCCCCACTGCTATGTCCATCGCCTTTTCAAGGTCGGACGGAATCTCGAAGTAGTACGCGTAATCGTTTGCGGTTCCAACAGGCACGATGCCGAGCGGCAGGTGGATGTTGTTCTTCAGCATGCTGTTTACGCAGGTGTTGATGGTTCCGTCTCCGCCGCATACGATGATTCTGTTGTATTCCTCCGTGTCTATGCTCTCAAGGGCTTTTTTGATCTGTTTGCCCCTGTTGGCTCTGATCGCAGTTACCTGATAACCGCGGTACTGGCACTTCTCGATCATGTGATCCAGACTGTTCTTGAACATGCCGTTGCCCGAAAACGGGTTGTAGTACAGCAGCACCTTGTTCTTTGCTATCTTCGTCATTTGTTGCTCCCGTCTCCGTACTTGATTGTACGGTAGTAATCGTAGTCGGTGCGTCCCGTGAGTATGCTCCTGACTTCACCGATCAGGTAAAGTGAACCTGTGAACAGCACCACATCGTATCCGCCGTCTCTTACCGCCTCATAGGCCGCCTTCACAGCTTCGGCAGGAGTATCGCATGTCGCAAGGATGTTCAGAGGCTGTCCCTCTTCATCCCTCGCGGCTCTCACATGTCCTGCAAAGGCAGCAGCGTCCATTGCCCTTCCTTCGTAGTTTGGCTGGGTGGCGATGAAATCCCTGCCTATGCGGCCGAAGTGAGCCAGCACCTTGTCAGTTTCTTTCTTCTCAACCATCCCCGCGACGATGAGGACTTTCTTGTCCGGGAATACATCGGCCACCGTCTGCTGAAGGGCTTCCGCGCCCGGATCGTTGTGCGCCCCGTCCAGTACCACGTAAGCTTTCCAGTCGCTTTCAGGGGTGAACATAACCTCGAAGCGTCCCGGCCACGTCGCCTCCTTGATACCGGCGTAGAGCCTGCTTCTTTCGATGCTTATATCTCTGTTCTGTCTGAGCACTTCTATGGTCGCCAAAGCTGTCTTAAGATTCTCAGCCTGGTGACGTCCTATCATTCCTGTTACGACCTCGCTGTAATCCGTGTGCCAGAGCTCACAGCTTACCTGCTGGCCTTCAGGTGATATCCAGTCTACTGAGCACCTGATCTTCGAGACGTCGTAGAGTCTGCTGCCCATCTCGTAGGCCTTCTTCGCTATGACCGCCGCCGCTTCATGGTCCGTAACGTTTGAGATTACCGGGCATCCCTTCTTGATGATGCCAGCCTTGTTCACGGCTATCTCCGCCAGTGTGTCTCCCAGCACGTGCATGTGGTCCAGGCCGATGCTTGTGATGACGCTGGCGAGAGGCTTCTCAATGACGTTCGTCGCGTCGCCTATTCCGCCCATTCCCACTTCCAGGATCACAATGTCCGGATCCTTGGATTTGAAGTAAAGGAATGCCGTGGCCATGACTACTTCGAACTCAGTCGGCGAGTCAAGGCCGTCCGCAACCATTTCGGCTGCTTTTGCGAGAGCCTGATCTCCGTACAGTTCGAGCTCGTCGTCTGTTATCATCTGACCGTCGAACTGTATGCGCTCATTGAATTTCTCTATGTACGGCGAGGTGTAAAGCCCCACCTTGTATCCGCAACCCGCCAGGCCTCTCTCGAGGAATTTGCAGACGGAGCCCTTGCCGTTGGTGCCGGCCACATGAATGTATTTCATGCTCTCCTGAGGGCTTCCGAGCCGTTTTAAGAGTTCACTAACCCTCTCCAGACCCAGCACGCTGCCGAACCTGTCGAATTCGTGGAATTTATCTACTGCTGTTGTCATTCGTCTCTATTCACTTTGCCGTGCGGCACTTCATGTGTTTTACTTGAGTTTCGCTTCTACGATCGCCAGTCTGTCAGCGACCTTAGCCAGCATGTCTTCGTACATCTCCTTCTTGGCCTTCTCCTCCTCGACCACCTTGGCCGGGGCTTTGCTTACGAAGCCTTCGTTGCTGAGCTTGCCTGCTGCTCTCTTGACTTCTCCCTCGAGACGTTTCTTCTCTTTGGTCAGTCTGTCTAGCTCAGCCTGGTAGTCCATGAGCTCATCCAGAGGGATGTAGACTTCCGCGCCGTCGACTACCGCCGACATTGTCTCTTCAGGAACGTCCTTCTTGTCGCTGATGTACGTTATGTTCGTAATATTGGCCAGATTCTGAATGTATCTTGAACCTGCCTTGACCACTGCCTCTCTGCCTTCGCCGCAGAGGATTACAGCAGACAGTTTCTTGCCCGGAGCCGCTTCAGCCTCCGCTCTGATGTTTCTGATCGCCTTGATGATGGACATCGCCATCTCAAGCTTTTCGGTCTCTTCAGGGAAGTTCAGCTGCTCGTCATACTCCGGCCAGTCCGTTCTGATGATGAAGTTGTGAGGATTGTCTGCCTTTGCATCTCCCTGAGGCAGGTAGCTCCATATCTCCTCGGTAATGAACGGCATGAACGGGTGAAGCAGTGTCAGCATGCTCTTCAGAGCCCTTACCAGAATGTATCTTGCGACCTTCTTGTCCTCTTCATCATCGCCGTAGAGTCTGCCTTTGACTATCTCGATGTACCAGTCGCAGAACTCGTTCCAGATCAGGTCGTAGGCTCTCTGTCCCGCCAGGGCCAGATCGTATCTCTCCATGGTGTCGGTTATATATCTGGTCGCGTCATTGACACGGCTCATGATCCACTTGTCTTCGTCCTTCAGGTTGCCTGTCAGCGCAGCGTCGTTGCAGCAGGCGTGTCCGCAGCAGTCCTCGCAGCACCTCAGCATCGGCAGGAACTCGCCCTTTTCATCCTGGAGGTTCATGATTACGAATCTCGAAGCGTTCCAGAGCTTGTTCGCAAAGTTTCTGGCGGCTTCGAGCCTGTCCTCCTTGAATCTCATGTCGTTACCCGGCGTGATACCCGTGGTAAGCATGAATCTTAGGGCGTCCGCTCCGTACTGATCTATGATCTCCAGCGGGTCGATGCCGTTGCCGAGGGACTTGCTCATCTTTCTGCCCTGGGCGTCGCGCACCAGACCGTGTACGTATACATCTGCAAAAGGCACCTCGCCCGTTGTCTCCAGAGCCGAGAACACCATCCTGACTACCCAGAAGAAGATGATGTCGTATCCTGTTACGAGAACGCTCGTCGGGTAGAAGTACTTGAAGTCCTCAGTTTCCTCAGGCCATCCCAGTGTTGAGAAAGGCCAGAGCGCTGATGAAAACCATGTATCTAGCACGTCTTCGTCCTGCCTGAGGTTCGTGCTTCCGCACTTGCTGCATTTTGCAGGGGCGTCGTCTTCTGTTACGATGATCTCGCCGCAATCTTCACAGTACCAGGCCGGGATTCTGTGTCCCCACCAGAGCTGTCTGGAAATGCACCAGTCTCTTATCTCTTCAAGCCAGTGCATGTAGATCTTCTCGAATCTGTCCGGAACGTGTCTGAGATCGCCCTTTCTGGCTGCTTCCATGGCCGGCTTGGCCAGTTCTTCCATCTTGACGAACCACTGGTCTGAGAGCATCGGCTCTACTACCGTGTGGCATCTGTAGCATGTTCCCGCAGGAATTACCATCTCTTCGATCTTGACCAGGTATCCGGCTTCCTCCAGATCCTTGACCCACGCTTTACGGCATTCGTAGCGGTCCATGCCTTCATACTTTCCGGCTACCTCGTTCATGGTCGCGTCTTCGTTGATGCAGCAGACTGTCGGCAGATTGTTTCTCTGTCCAACCATGAAGTCGTTCTCATCGTGAGCCGGTGTGATCTTTACCGCGCCTGTACCCTTTTCAGGATCAGGGTAAATGTCTGTGATTACAGGTATCTCCTTGCCGACGAGCGGAAGAATCACGTTCTTTCCGACCATGTCCTTGTATCTCTCGTCGCTCGGGTGAACCGCGATGGCAACGTCGCCGAACATAGTCTCAGGTCTGGATGTAGCTACTACTATGCCTTCGCCGCCGTCCGCGCCCGGATATCTGAAGTACCAGTACGAACCTGTCTGGTCCTCATGCTCGACTTCCGCATCGCTAAGTGATGTGCCGCACTGCGGGCACCAGTTTATGAGTCTGTTGCCTCTGTAGATGAGGCCTTTGTTGTAAAGCTGTACGAAGAAGTGTCTGACCGCCTTGTTGCAGCCCTCGTCCATCGTGAATCTCTCACGCTCCCAGTCACAGGAGTCTCCGAGCTTGCGGCACTGCTTGGTGATCTTACCGCCGTAGACTCTCTTCCACTCCCAGGCGCGCTTGAGGAACTCTTCACGACCCAGATCCTCTTTCTCCAGGCCTTCCTCCTCGCGGAGCTTCTCAACGACCTTGACCTCTGTCGCGATGCTCGCGTGGTCGCTTCCCGGAAGCCACAGCGCGCTGTATCCCTGCAGTCTCCTGAATCTCGTCAGGACATCCTGCAGCGTCTGGTCCAGAGCGTGTCCCATGTGGAGCTGGCCCGTGATGTTAGGAGGCGGCATGACAATCGTGAACGGCTTCTTGTCCGGATCTCTGTCCGCTCTGAAAGCGCCGCTCTCTTCCCACGCCTCATATATTCTGTCTTCGAAATCTTTAGGATCGTACGTCTTAGCTAAG
>Ga0256407_10000722_pt1 | contig 75363 bp, 64 predicted proteins | sample RumenRJG_04DNA_FD_193489 | JGI IMG/M metagenome (GOLD analysis project Ga0256407, IMG submission 193489) | Bovine rumen microbial communities from Lethbridge, Alberta, Canada - RJG_04 | ecosystem: Host-associated > Mammals > Digestive system > Stomach > Rumen | place: Canada: Alberta... | reverse complement strand
GGCGGAAACGGCGGCGGCGGAGACAGCGGCAGCGACGGAGACAGAGACAGCAGCAGCGACGGAGACCGCGCCGGCAGAGACAGCGGCCGCCGGGGCTTTCTAAATGTGTAATATAGCGGAATACAAAACAGGAGGCAGTAATAATGAATATCAGAGAAAAATTCGATCTTCTTGGCATTGACAACGCACCGGGACAGGAGAGCCTGCAGAAAAATGTGGCTCTGGACTTAAGAGGTGAAAAGCTTGCAGGCGCACCGGTGGACTTCTCCCACGGTGATGTGGACGCACACAAGCCCACCCCGGGAAGCCTGGGCGTGTTCGTGGAAGGTTTCCTGGAGGGCGGCTCGCAGGCCTACACTCCCTACCGCGGCAAGAAGAACATTCTTGAGCAGGTTGCAGCAGATCTGGCTGCCTTCACCGGAGCTCCGGTAGATGCGGCATCCGAGCTTATTCTCACCCCGGGTACCCAGGGCGCTCTGTTCCTGGCCATGGGCGCAAATGTTATGCCGGGCGATAAGGTTGCCATCGTAGAGCCGGATTACTTCGCAAACCGCAAGATGGTTGAGTTCTTCGGCGGCGAGATGGTTCCGATTCAGATGAACTACAAGAGCGTCAAGGTTGGTTCCGGCATCGATACCGCTGCGCTGGAGAAAGCATTTGCCGACGGCGTGAGGGTCTTCCTGTTCTCCAACCCGAACAACCCGGTAGGCTGTGTATATTCTTTCGATGAAATCTGCACCATCGCAGCACTGGCAAAGAAGTATGATGTCACCCTGATTGTGGACGAGCTCTATTCCCGCCAGGTATATCCGGGCGTTGAATATACCCACCTTCGCGCCATGAAGGAGATTCCGGAGAACCTGAGCAGTATCATCGGCCCCTCTAAGACCGAGTCCCTGTCCGGTTATCGTCTGGGCGTTGCCTACGGTACCGCAGAGATCATCGAGAGAATGGAGAAGCTGCAGGCCATCATGGCACTTCGCTGCAGCGGCTACAACCAGGCAGTATTCAAGACCTGGTTCCATGAGCCGGAAGGCTGGATGGCAGCAAGAGTTGCCGAGCACAACCGGATCCGCGACGACATCCTCGCTGTGATTGCTGAGGTTCCGGGCGTTTCCGCAAGACCGACCGACGGCGGAAGCTACCTGTTCGTAGAGATTCCGGAGCTGGAGGTTTCCCTCCACCAGTTCATCCGCATCGTGAGAGAGCTGGCCGGCGTAACCCTCACCCCCGGTACCGAGTTCGGTCCGCAGTTCCTGCATCAGTTCCGCATCAACTTCTCGCAGGATCACGACAAGGCCGTGGCAGCCATGAAGCGGGTATTCGAGGTTATGGACCGCTACAGAAAGTAATAACCGAATAAGACAAAACCGTCGGACCGTCCGGAACGGGCGGTCCGGATTGAAAATTATGAACAGCCTGCAGCTCGCAGAGTATCTGCTGGACAAGGCCCAGATTGCCCTGGTGGCCGGAAGCGTCTTCGGTGCATCCGGTGAGGGATATGTGAGAATGTCCTTTGCCAACAGCTACGAGAACATCGTGGAGGGCACAAAGAGAATGCACAACGCAGTCGTGGAGCTTCTGAAGTAAACAGAAGAGTGAAAGAGAAGAATCACCCTGCTCAGGGGATTCCATCATAAAGTAAGCATAGAGCGGGGGACAGACCTGGTGACAGGCCTGTCCCTTTGCGGTATCATGGTGACATATGATGCTGCGGAGGACGGCAGAGCGCAGGGCGGCTGCCGGCCCTGGCTGCGGCAGCTTGTGCAGAAGAAAAAGAGGTTTTTATGAAAGTATTTCTTTGCGAGACCATACATCCGGAAGCTTACAGGCTTCTGGCGGAGCATGCGGAGATTCTCCCCTCCTGGGAAATGTGCGGGGAAGCGGATGCGCTGATAAACCGGGCGCTGATGATAGGACCGGCGGAGATGGACCGGATGCCGAACCTCCGGGTTATCGCCGTCCACGGCACAGGAACAGACGGCGTGGACCTGGCGGAGGCGAAGAAACGGGGAATTAAGACCGTCTATGCGCCTCACCTGAACGCCAACGCGGTGGCGGAGCTGAATGTATCCCTTCTCCTGGCAGCGGCGAGGAAGGTTGTCCTTTCCGACCGCATCATCCGGCGGGAGGACGAGAGAAGCGTGACCGAGAAGATGGCGGAGGCCCAGCTCCTTCTCCGGGGCACAGAGCTTCGGGGAAAGACCGCAGGACTTCTGGGATTCGGGGCCATCGGTCAGAGGACCGCAGAGATCCTTCAGAAGGGCTTTGGGATGAACTGTATTGCCTGGACGCCGAGACTTACGCCGGAGCGGACAGAGAGATACGGCGTGCAGTGCGCTCCCTCTCCGGAAGAGCTGCTTAAAGTCTCCAACGCGGTCATTCTTGCCATGCCCCTGACCGAGGAAAACAGAGGCTTCATGAACCGGGAGAGGCTTGGCCGGATGAAGCCCGGTTCCATCCTGGTAAACGCCTCCCGGGGCGGTCTTGTGGACGAAGAGGCGCTTTTGGAAAGCCTGAAGAACGGCCCTCTGGGGGCTGCGGCCTGCGATGTGATGATGAAGGATTTCCCGGAGAGGGACAACCCGCTGCTTGCGCTGCCGAACTTCACGGCTACGCCCCACATCGGGGCCAACACCGATGATGCCCTCTATGCGGTGGGCATGGCCTGCGTAAAGCAGATCTTTGATGTGATGGAGGGAAGAGAGCCGGAATATCCGGTGGAATAGCAGAAATCGGTCCGGCACGGATATTCATCTCAGTCAGAGGAAGTATATCGTAGAAAGCTGTATTCCCGGAGCCTGAATATGGGCTTTTCCGGAGAATACAGCTTTTTCTTTTTGCGGAGAGAGGTAAGAGATGCAGAAAGTGCTTTATCACGGCGTATGCCGGGGCTATCGGCTTTTTTTATGGACCTGAAATAGTATCCATACAGCCTATACTGCTGGGTGAAGGGGCTGTGAGATGCAGCTTTCGGAAGTTGCCCCATGGCTTTCTGAAAAATACATCTCAGCTCTCATTTCTGAACCGGGCGGGAGCTGTACCAGAGCCGGATTCCGGCATTTCAGCTGCCACATGGTGAAGGCGCAGCAGGACAGACCTGCAATGGCTGTGGAGGCGCCGACAGAGCGGAGACCCTGCTTGAAGTCCAGTCCCGAGAGGGAGCAGGTGAGCCAGAAGCCGGTTGTGGGACGCGTGGTGTAAACTGTACCGCCCGGAACTTACGATACGGCAGAATCCGAAATACAGACCAAAAAAACCGAAAACCCCGAAGAATTCTGTGCCGGAATGCACAGGATTCTTCGGGGTTTTTCGATCGCTGTATACGGCTGCAGGGTGCACCGCAAATCAGATATCCAGGTCCAGATGGTGGACGATGGATTTGGTCACGGATACGGGGCCGCCGATGCGGGCGCTGATGATGTCGGAATCCACCTTCAGAAGCTCTGCCTTCAGCACGCCTCCGGGCTGGTAAAGGGTCACATGGAAGGGGGATTCTTCCGAATCCAGGGAAAGCCAGATGGCCGCGGCCAGGGTGCCGCTGCAGCAGCTGCCTTCCCAGACCCGGTAATCGGTGCTTCTGACCCAGACATAGGGACGCATGTCGGTGCCGTTTAAGAACATGACGCCGGCCGCTTCCGCGTCGGTATTCTTTGAAATGATATGAATGATATTGTCTGCCAGCGTCTGGTCCGGCGCCTCATCCAGGGCGATGACATGGGTGATGCCGTCCAGGTGGATGGTAGGAAAGCTGGCCGGCCAGTGACGCCCGGGGATGGGAACCTCCAGCGCTTCGATGGAGAAGGCAAGAGGCATGTCGATCCAGGGGCCGTCCTCGCGGAATTCCACCTTCAGCAGATCGGGACATCCGGAAACCTCAGCCTTCAGCGTGTCTCCTACGGTTTTGCCGAGCCTGTCCGCCGCGATAAAGGCAGCGCCTCGGGCTGCATTGCTGCTGAATTCAGCGCCGCACATCTCGAGCCGGACATCTCCGCCGTAAAGCGGAGGACAGAGAAATCCGACCTGTTCTACCTCAAGTGCCGGGTCTTTCAGAAGACCTGCACCGATGGCGGCATAATAGAGAGGATCGACAGGGGTTTCTACAAGGGCTGCCAGGCTGCCTGCCAGGTCTGCCATGATGACGTTGAGATTAAAATGCATGGGCACCTCCTGTTGGATATCAGTCTTTCTGCAGTGGAAAATCTTTGTGGCTAAAGTAGCTGGAAAGAAGTACGGAAGTGTTGGAAAGACCGAACTTGCGCAGCTGTTCGAGCAGTTTGTCCAGCGTCCGGGAATTCTCGGTCCGGATGCGGATAAGAACATTGTTCAGGCCGACGATATGGTGATGCTCGGAAATAGAGGGACTCTCCTCGCAGAACCGGCAGAATGCCGCGTAGTCCCGCGGGGGAACGTTGACCATAATATAGGCGGAGATATTGTTGCCCAGAAGTGTTTCGTTGATCTGGGCATGAAACCCCTCGATGACGCCGGAATCTTTCAGACGGTTGATCCGTTCGGCGACAGCCGGTGCTGTCAGTCCAACTTCTTTTCCGATATCGCGGGTCGATGCCTTGCAGTTCTTCTGTAGTATGTTGATAATCTTGATATCGGTATTATCCATGAAGCTCACCTCAGATTTGTATACTTCGTCTTACGGCGTAAAAATAATACACCCTTCATTATACAATATTTCCAAAAAACGGTAAAGATAAACTGTTAAGCCGGAAGGGGGATCCTCTTTTCATTTTTAAGCGAAGGGGACGAATGACCATCGGAAAAACCTTTACCGGAAGCGGCGCGTAAGGCTATACTAAGACCATCCGATTGAGAGAAAGGAGACCGTATGAAGGCATACAGAGCACAGGTTCTTCACGGAGAGGATTACCGGGTGACCGCCTGGAGCGGCGGAAAGACCACGGAACTTTCCATTGAACCGAGAGAGAGCATCTATGCGGACCGGGATTTTCTCTGGAGACTCAGTTCCGCCACCGTGGAACTTGAGGAGAGCGATTTCACCAGTCTTCCGGATTATGACCGGATTATCATGACGCTGCAGGGTTCGATTGAACTTCGCCATAACGGCGGCGGCTGGCTGGAACTCCAGGAATACGAGCCCTATTCCTTCGATGGCGCAGACGATACCCAGAGCATCGGCAAGGTTGTGGATTTCAACCTGATGCTCCGCAAGGGAAAGTGCCAGGGCGCGGTCATTCCGCTTCGCATGATGGACAATGAAGCTGCAGACCTCCGCGGCATCCTGATGCAGGATATGCCGCAGTTCGACGAGATCATGATTTACTGCCCGAAGGGTCATCTGGACATTACCGATGACGAGGGAAATGTAAGCCGTCTCGCACCGGGGGATACACTCCGGATCGAAGGAGATCTGAGCAAAAAGAACTGGACCCTTAAGGCCCTGGACGGCGTGGCAGCAGTTGCCGCCGCGGTGAGATACCTGTAAACCTTCAGCAAACCCATCCCGGGTGCTGAAACAGATAAAAACATAATGTTCTGAAGAGAAAAAGGAGGAACTTATCATGGCTAAATTACTTGAGTGCGTGCCGAATTACAGCGAAGGACGCGACATGGAGAAGGTTGAGAAAATCTGCGATTGCTTCCGCGGCAAGAAGGGCGTAAGACTTCTGGACTATCAGACCGATCCGAACCACAATCGTATGGTTGTTACCGTTATCGGTGAGCCGGAGCCGCTGCGTGACGCTGTTGTAGAGTCTTTCGGCAAGGCTGTTGAGCTGATCGATATGACCAAGCATGAGGGTCAGCATCCGAGAATGGGTGCCGTTGACGTAGTTCCTTTCATTCCGTGCCGCAACACCACCGTTGAGGATGCTGACAAGTGCGCGAAGGAAGTTGCAAAGGCAGTCGGCGAGAAGTATGAGATTCCGGTATTCCTGTATGAGGATTCCGCAACTGCTCCGCACAGACAGAACCTTGCATCCATAAGAAAGGGCCAGTTCGAGGGTATGCCGGAGAAGCTGAAGGATACCGAGAAGTGGACACCGGACTTCGGACCGGTCGGCCGCATTCATCCGACTGCAGGCGTAACCGCTATCGGCGCAAGAATGCCGCTGGTTGCTTTCAACGTTAACCTGAACACCCCGGATGTGGAGATCGCCAACAAGATCGCCAAGAGAATCCGTCACCTGAGCGGCGGCTATCGCTTCATCAAGTCCATCGGCGTAGACCTCTCCGACAGACACATGGCACAGGTTTCCATGAACCTGGTAAACTATCAGAAGACCGCTATGTATCGCGCATTCGAGGCTATCAAGATGGAAGCCAAGAGATACGGCGTTGTTCCGGTTGAGAGCGAGATCGTAGGCCTTCTTCCGATGGAAGCTCTGATTGATACCGCTTGCTACTATCTGCAGGTAACCGAGGACTTCGATATGAACAAGCAGGTCATGGAGTCCAGACTTCTTGAGGGGGAGGAATAATCATGGCTGAATTACTGAAGGATTTAACCTGTGAAGGTTTTGCCGCTATTACCGCTTCCGACGCTCCGGCGCCGGGCGGCGGCAGCGTATCCGCTCTGGCAGGTGCGCTGGGCGCAGCACTTGCCGGCATGGTTGCCAATCTGACCATCGGCAAGAAGAAATATGAGGAAGTGGAAGGCGAGATGAAGGAGCTGGCTGCACAGGCCGAGGCTCTGCAGAAGGAACTGATCGCCGATATCGATAAGGACAGCACCTCCTTCAACATCTATATGGATGCCATCGGCATGCCGAAGGATACCGAGGAGCAGAAGGCTGCCAGAAAGGCAAAGATGCAGGAAGGCCTGAAGGCTGCTGCACAGGTTCCGCTTTCCTGCGCAGAGACCGCAGTTAAGATCTTCCCCATCGCCGAGGCTGTTATCGCAAAGGGCAATACCAATGCCGTAACCGACGGACTGGTTGCTTCCATGATGGCAAGAACCGCTGTTCTGGGCGCTCTTCTGAACGTCAAGATCAACCTGGGTTCCATCAAGGATGAGGCATTTGTTGCAGAGCTCTCCGCGAAGTGCGAGGCTCTGGACAAGGAAGCGGTTGCTTATGAGCAGAAGATCCTGAAGATGTCCGAGCTGTCTGACAAGCTTTATTGATGCGTCAGTCCCCGGAAACTGCAGAATCGTGTCCCGGATGAAACCTACAGATGCTAACATGCACAATTGGTATTTGACCGGGAATGATTCGTCCGCTATAGTTTGATAATACTTTACAAATGCAAAGCGAACTGTCCCGCCTCCGGGCGGGATGCTCCCGAAGTACATTATATGCAGGAGGAAAAGCCAATGAAAACTGATATTGAGATCGCTCAGGAGGCCCATGGCCTTAACATTCTTGAGATTGCAAAAGCAGAAGGCATCGATGAGAAGTACATCGAGCAGTACGGCACCAACAAGGCAAAGATCAACTATACTCTGCTGAAGGATATGGCAGATAAGCCGAACGGCAAGCTGATTCTGGTAACTGCTATCACCCCGACCCCGGCAGGCGAAGGCAAGACCACCACTTCTGTAGGTCTGACCGATGGTCTTCACAAGATCGGCAAGAAGGTTGCAGTTGCTCTCCGTGAGCCCTCCCTCGGACCGGTATTCGGTGTCAAGGGCGGCGCAGCAGGCGGCGGCTATGCACAGGTTATCCCGATGGAGGATATCAACCTTCACTTCACCGGTGACTTCCATGCCATCGGCGCAGCAAACAACCTGCTTGCAGCAATGATCGACAACCACATCTACCAGGGCAATGCACTCCGCATCGATCCGAAGAGAATCACCTGGAAGCGTGTTGTGGATATGAACGACCGTCAGCTGAGAAACATCGTGGACGGCCTGGGCAAGAGAACCGACGGCGCAACCCGTGTTGACGGCTTCGACATCACCGTAGCCAGCGAGATCATGGCCTGCTTCTGCCTGGCAACCGACATCAAGGACCTGAAGGAGCGTCTTGCAAGAATCATCATCGGCTACAACTATGACAACCAGCCGGTTACCGCAGGCGAGCTGAATGCCGCCGGCGCTATGGCAGCTCTTCTGAAGGATGCCCTGAAGCCGAACCTGGTTCAGACCCTGGAGCACACACCGGCCTTCATCCACGGCGGCCCCTTCGCAAACATTGCCCACGGCTGCAACTCCGTGCTTGCTACCACCATGGCTCTGAAGCTGAACGACTATGTGGTTACCGAGGCAGGCTTCGGTGCTGACCTGGGCGCAGAGAAGTTCATCGATATCAAGTGCCGCATGACCGGCCTTCGTCCGAGCGCCGTTGTCATCGTAGCTACCGTTCGTGCCCTGAAGCATCACGGCGGCGTGGCCAAGGCTGACCTCAACAACGAGAACCTGGAAGCTCTGGAGAAGGGCCTTCCGAACCTGCTGCAGCACGTGGAGAACGTGACCAAGGTCTTCGGACTTCCCTGCGTGGTTGCCATCAACCGCTTCCCGTTTGACTCCGAGGCAGAGCTTAAGCTCATCGAGGACAAGTGCCACGAGCTGGGCGTCAATGTATGCCTGTCCGAAGTATGGGCCAAGGGCGGCGAAGGCGGCAAGGACCTCGCAGAAGAGGTTGTCCGTCTCTGCGAGAAGGAGAGCAGCCTGAACTTCACCTACGAGACAGAGGATTCCATCGAGGAGAAGCTCAACAAGATCGCTACAAAGATTTACCACGCCGACGGCGTAGAGCTGACCACCGAGGCCAGAAAGCAGCTGAAGCAGCTCACCGAGCTCGGCTTCGGCAACCTGCCCATCTGCATGGCCAAGACCCAGTACAGCTTCTCCGATGACCAGCACCTGCTCGGCGCACCGAAGGGCTTCAAGATCACCATCCGGAACCTGAAGGTTTCCGCAGGCGCAGGCTTCATCGTAGCCCTGACCGGTGACATCATGACCATGCCGGGTCTTCCGAAGGTACCGTCCGCAAACAACATCGACGTTACCGATGACGGCAGAATCACCGGACTGTTCTAAAATTTAAATTATACACGGGGCTGTCGCATTATATGCGTATGACGTATAAATACACTCTGGAGGGAACATCCGCAGCGCCGGTACTTAGCAAGTGCTTGCACGAGCTTAGTACCGCTGCGCGAGGACTAAGTGCAAACGGTTCCCGGAAGAGTTGTATTTATACACAATACGCTATGTGCGGCAGCCCCAAAACGGTTTTACGGAGGATAGTATCATGAACTGTTTTTCTGCAGCTGAGGCAGTTGCGAATTTTGTGGGAGCCGCGAAAAAGAAGGCATCGCTCCCCGTCTGGAAGATGCTGCTCTTAGGCGTCCTTGCCGGCATGTTTATCGCCCTGGGCGGCGTATCTTCCGGTGCGGCGAGCCATGCCGTGACGGATGCGGGACTCGCGAAGACCCTGAGCGGCGTTCTGTTCCCGGGCGGCCTTGCCCTGGTGGTTCTCATGGGTGCGGAGCTGTTTACCGGCAACTGCCTGATCTTCATCGGCGTCCTGGACGGGAAGGTTTCTTTTGCAGAGATGCTTAAGAACTGGATCTTCGTCTATCTGGGCAATTTTATCGGCAGCATCATCGTGGCCGGCGGCTGTGCCTTCTTCGGTCAGATGAATCTGGGCGGCGGCGCCTTCGGTGCGGCCTGCATCAAGACTGCCGCGGCCAAGGTTTCCCTGCCCTTCGCCAATGCGGTGGTTCTCGGCTTCTTCTGCAACCTGGCGGTCTGCTTCGCCGTCCTTGCCGCTTCGGAAGCGAAGGATGTGGCCGGAAAGATCATCGGCGTATTCTTCCCCATCGCTTTCTTTGTTATCTGCGGATTCGAGCACTGCGTAGCCAACATGTATTATGTGCCGGCAGGCATCTTCGCATCCCAGGTTCCGGCCTATGCCGGGAAAGCTGCAGAAATGGGTGTTGATATGACAAAACTCACCTGGGGAGCCTTCTTTACAGGGAATCTTCTGCCTGTTACAATAGGTAATATTTTGGGCGGTCTCTTTGTGGCGGCGGCCATGTATGCCGCTTATAAGCCGGAGAAAAAGTGATGTTCGGATTTCACAGACATACTCCGGAAAAGACCGGAACAACGGAAGCAGAGCTGAATCAGACAGAACAGAGTGCGGCAGACGGGCGTCTGCGGAAAGGACAGAGTATGAAGATCGCGATCGGAAACGACCATGCGGCAGTACAGATGAAGCAGGAGATCAGCGAGTATCTTGAGGAAAAGGGATACGAGATTATCAATGTCGGCACCGACACGCCGGAGAGCGTGGATTATCCGGTCTACGGAGAAAAGGTAGCCCGTAAAGTGGTTGACGGAGAGGCAGACTTAGGCATCGCCATCTGCGGTACCGGCCTCGGCATCTCCCTTGCGGCCAACAAGGTAAAGGGAATCCGCGCCTGCGTCTGCAGCGAGCCCTACACCGCACAGATGTCCCGGCGGCACAACAACTGCAACGTGCTCTGCTTCGGCGCCCGCGTTGTGGGCCTGGATCTGGCCAAGATGATTGTCGACACCTGGCTTTCCTCCGAATTTGAGGGAGGACGTCATCAGAGAAGAGTCGATATGATCATGGATATCGAAGCAAAAGACTAAACCTGAAAAATAAGGAAATAGATCCCCGGGCAGGAGCTGCATATCTGCAGAACCTGTCCGGGGTTTTTCTGTTTATTGCGCAGGTCATGCATCCGGTGGTATACTGTAAAGATGAAATGAGGTATATGAATGAATTCTAAGGTATTGCGCACGCTGGAATATACAAAAATCATCGAGAGACTTACAGAGTTTGCCACCACCGATCCGGGGCGGGCTCTCTGCAGGGAGCTTGTCCCTTCCACGGACCTGGAACAGATCCGGATGATGCAGGGGCATACGACGGATGCTCTGGACCGGATACGGATGAAGGGGAGTCTCTCCTTTTCCGGGGTAAAGGACCTGCGGGGCTCCATGAAGCGCCTGGAGATCGGCGGAACCCTGGGAATGTCGGAGCTTCTGCAGACCGGGTCTCTCCTGAATGTGGTAAAACGGGCCATCACCTACGGACAGCACGAAAAATCAGAGGAGATTCCGGATGACTCCCTGGATGAGATGTTCCGGGAGCTGGATCCGCTGACGCCGGTGGCAAATGAGATCCGCCGGTGCATTCTGGCGGAGGATGAGGTGGCGGATGATGCAAGCCCCGGACTTCAGAAGGTCAGACGCCAGATGAAGGCGGTGGAGGGGCGGGTGCACACCCAGCTGAATTCCATCCTCAATTCCAGCCGCAGCTATCTGCAGGAGGGAATCATCACCATGCGGCAGGGCCGGTACTGCCTGCCGGTCAAGGCAGAGCACAAGGCCCAGGTGCCGGGCATGGTGCACGACCAGTCCGCCACCGGTTCCACCGTGTTTATCGAGCCGATGGCGATTATAAAGCTGAATAACGAGCTGCGGGAGCTGGAAGCCCAGGAAAAGCGGGAGATCGAGTTCGTCCTGGCGGCCCTCTCCGCGGAGATTGCGCCCTATACCGGCGTGATTCTGCAGAACCAGAAGATTCTTTCCGAGCTGGACTTTATCTTTGCCCGGGCCGAGCTTTCAAAGTCCTACAAGGGCACGGAGCCGAAGTTCAATACCGACCGGTATATCAATATCCGGGACGGGCGGCATCCGCTGCTGGATCCGAAGAAGGTGGTTCCCGTCAATATCTGGCTGGGGCGTGACTTCGACCTTCTGGTGGTCACCGGACCGAACACCGGCGGCAAGACCGTATCGCTCAAGACCGTGGGCCTGTTCACCCTGATGGGACAGGCAGGACTCCACATCCCGGCCTTTGAGGGCTCGGAGCTGGCGGTATTCAAAGAGGTTTTTGCCGATATCGGAGACGAGCAGTCCATCGAGCAGAGCCTCAGTACCTTCTCCGCCCACATGAAGAATATCGTGGAGATTCTCGGGAAGGCGGACATGGATTCTCTCTGCCTCTTCGATGAGCTGGGAGCGGGAACTGACCCCACGGAGGGTGCGGCGATTGCCATCTCTGTTCTGCATTTCCTTCATAACATGACGGTCCGGACCATGGCCACCACCCACTACAGTGAGCTGAAGGTCTATGCCCTGCAGACGCCGCAGGTGGAAAATGCCTGCTGTGAATTCAATGTGGAGACGCTGGCGCCCACATACCGGCTGCTGATCGGCATCCCGGGAAAGAGCAATGCCTTTGCCATATCCCGGAAGCTGGGACTGCCGGACTACATCATAGATGACGCGAAGAACCGGATCAGCGAGCAGGATGAGTCCTTTGAGGACGTCATCGCCAAGCTGGAGCAGAGCCGGGTGACCATCGACCGGGAAAAACAGGAGATTGAGCGCTACAAGGCAGAGATCGTATCACTGAAAAAGGACCTGGAAAAACGGGAAGAGCGGTTTGCGGAGCAGCGGGAGAAGATCCTTGCGAAGGCCCACGAGGAGGCGGCAAGGGTACTCCGGGATGCGAAGGAGACGGCAGACAGGACAATCCGGAGCATCAACCGGGTGGCGCAGGATTCCGGCGTGAGCCGGGAACTGGAGGCAGAGCGCGCAAAGCTCCGGGAAAAGATGCAGGATGTGGACAAGAAGAGCGACGAGCGGAAGAAGGCTGCGCCGAAGAAAGAGGTGAAAGCCGAGCAGATCCGTCTGGGCGATTCCGTGCGGGTGATTTCCATGAACCTGACGGGTACCGTGAGCGCGCTGCCGGACAAAAAGGGTGACCTGACCGTTCAGATGGGAATTCTGCAGTCCAAGGTGAAGCTCTCGGATATCGAGCTTCTCAGGGATCCGTCGGAGAATACCGGCGGTACGGCAAATGCCGGAAGAAAGGGAAAGGCCCGCGGCCAGAGTGCCGGTACCGGAGGCCGGGGACATATCGGCATGTCCAAATCCATGACCGTTTCTCCCGAGATCAACCTCATCGGCATGACCACGGACGAGGCGGTTCCGGCCATGGACAAGTATCTGGACGACGCTTACCTGGCCCATCTCGAGGAGGTCCGGGTGATTCACGGCAGAGGAACCGGTGCCCTCCGGGCAGCACTTCACAAGGAGCTTAAGAGGCTCAAATATGTGAAGGAATTCCGGCTGGGCGAATACAACGAAGGCGGCACCGGCGCGACGGTTGTCGTATTCAAAGACTGATTTTAAAGACATATCAGAAAGCGGGGGAAGAATGGCAGAACGGCAGAAAGTCCTGATTGTGGACGATGATGCGAATATTGCGGAGCTGATCGCCCTCTATCTGGCGAAGGAGCTCTATGAGACGAAAATTGTCGGGGACGGCGAGAGCGCGCTGGCAGTGCTTTCTTCCTTTGCCCCGGACCTTATTTTGCTGGACCTGATGCTTCCGGGCATCGACGGGTACCAGGTGTGCCGGACCATCCGGAACACCTCCCAGGTGCCGATCATCATGCTCTCCGCCAAGGGAGAGGTCTTCGACAAGGTACTGGGCCTGGAGCTGGGAGCGGATGACTATATGATCAAGCCCTTTGACGCCAAGGAGCTGGTGGCCCGGGTCAAGGCGCTGCTGCGAAGGGCCGGGACAGCGAAGGCAGCCGCCCAGGCCGCTGCGGCAAAGCCGAAGGGAAAGTATGTGGAATATCCGGATCTGGTGGTCAATCTGACCAACTATTCCGTCATGTACAACGGACGGTCCATCGACATGCCGCCGAAGGAGCTGGAGCTTCTGTACTTTCTGGCGGCCTCGCCGAACCAGGTATTTACCAGAGAGCAGCTTCTGGATCACATCTGGGGCTACGAGTACGCGGGAGATACCCGAACCGTGGACGTACATATCAAGCGGCTTCGTGAGAAAATCAAGGACCATGAGGCCTGGGCCCTGACCACTGTGTGGGGCGTGGGCTACAAGTTTGAAGTTCGGCAGCCGTAAGGAGGCCAAAAGCAGCCTATGTTTCATTCCGTATATAACAAGCTGATTCTGGGGTACCTGCTCTTCGCCCTTCTGGGATTTCTGGTGATTGTCACCTTTTCTTCCCACCGGACCAGGACCTATCTGGTCAATGTCTACGCCGACACCCTCTACGACGAGGCGTCGATGATCGCAGACCGGTGCAGCGAAGATTACAAGGATCATACCCTGAATCTGAAAACCGCCTATCCCAGGCTGGAGGCCGCAGCGGCCTACCACGGCGCGGAGGCCTGGATCATCGACCGGGCCGGAAGTATCGTTGCGGACAACGGGAAAAACCGGGCGGGACAGACCCTTCAGGAGTTTGACCCGACCAGCAGGGGAAACCGCCTGTATACCATAGGAACCTTCTATGACATTTTCCAGGAGGAGGTGCTGAGCGTCTCGGCGCCCATCACCGGCGATATGGTAACCTGCGGGTATGTGTTTCTCCATCTGCCCATGAGCGTGGTGACCCGGGAGGAAAACCGCTTTCTGAATGTGGTGTATCTGACGGCGCTCATTCTCTTCGGGCTTTCCTTTATCATCCTTCTGTTCTTTACCGTGTTCGTCTATCTTCCGCTCCGGAAGGTTACCTACGGCGCAAAGAGGTACGCGGAGGGAGATTTTGAGTATAATATTCCGGTGACCAGCCAGGACGAGATAGGATATCTGCAGGGTACCCTGAACTACATGTCCGATGAGATCGCCAAGGGGGAGGAGCGGCAGAGGAAGTTTATCGCCAATGTTTCCCACGATTTCCGATCGCCGCTGACCACCATTAAGGGGTATCTGGAGGCAATTCTGGACGGAACCATTCCCCAGGAGCTGTATCCGAAATACCTGAATATCGTGATTTCCGAGACCCAGCGGCTGAACAAACTGACGGAGGGAATGCTGACACTGAATGCGCTGGGACCCGACGGATACTTAACGAAATCGAATTTTGACATCAACCATACCATCCGGGACACGGCGGCGGCCTTCGAGGGCGCCTGTGTCGAGAAGGGGATCACCTTCGATCTCACCTTCTCCGACACCATCCAGATGGTTTATGCAGACTTTGGCAAGATCCAGCAGGTGCTCTACAACCTGATTGACAATGCCATCAAGTTCAGCCGGGAGGGCGGGGTGATCTACATCACCGTCTCCGAGCGGGGCGACAAGGTGTACGTGTCGGTAAAGGATACGGGTATCGGCATTCCGGCCAAGAGCCAGCAGAGGATCTGGGAACGCTTTTATAAGACAGACCTGTCCCGGGGTAAGGATAAACGGGGTGTCGGTCTCGGACTGGCCATTGTCCGCGAGATTATTCAGGCCCACGGGGAAAATATCGATTTGATCAGTACGGAAGGCGTCGGTTCAGAGTTTATCTTCAGCCTTCCCAAGGTAAAAGAATCTGGAGTCTGATATGGCAGAAAAAGAACAGGATCGGGAGTTTATCCGGCAGAAGATCGTGCGGCCGCCCATGTCCGGGAAGGATATTCTGAAGAGGGCTGTGCTGTTTGCAGGCCTGGGCGTCCTTTTCGGCGGGATTTCCGCCGTGACATTTACCGCTGTGAAGCCGCTGGCGGAGCAGAAGCTGGGCATGCAGACGCCGCAGACAGAGACGGCAATCGAATTCACGGCCGATGTGCCTGAGACCACCCTCTCGCCGGCAGAGAGCCGGGCAGCCGAGACGGCGCAATCCCAGGAGGCCAAGCGGCAGCTGGACGAAGCCGTGGACAAGGCCGTAGACCAGGCGATGAGCAGCTATACCGTGAACGGGGACATGCTGCAGGCCTTCTACGGGGCGGTTCAGGAGATTGGAAAAGACGTGGATCCCGGGGTCGTGACCGTACATTCCGGCGTCCGGGACGAGGATATCTTCGGCAATGAGGTGGAGAGCTCCGGCAGTCAGGCCGGCGCTGTCATCGCCATCACCCCGGAGGAAATCCTGATATTCACCGGAGCGGAAGGAACACAGGAGGCGGATTCGCTGAAGGTGGCCTTCGCCGACGGAACGGTGGCGCCCGCGGAGCTTAAGGGCTGCGACAGCCTGATGCATATGGCGGTGGTATCGGTGCGTCCGGAGAATGTTCCGGAGGAAACCATCAGTCACACGGAGGTTCTTCCGCTGGGCAATTCCTTTCAGCTCCGGCAGGGGGACTTCATCCTGGGGATCGGTGCGCCCGCAGGGCGGATGCACTCCGTCACCGGCGGCACGATAGCCAGTATTGAGGACAATGTTTCCGTCACCGACGGCGTGGGCCGCATCATGTACGCGGATATTCCGGCCAGCACGGAAAAGGTGACCTTCTTCATCAACATGGCCGGAGAGATCATCGGCTGGGCGGTGAAGAATACGGGGAGCACGGAGAATTCCGGACTCACGGAGGTCTGCGGGATCTCCGGATACAAAAAACAGCTGACAGGCATGTCCAACGGGGAAGGTCTGCCCTATTTCGGTGCGCGCTTCCGGGACGTGAATGAAACGATGCAGAGCACCGGCATGCCGGAGGGAGCCTACATAACAGAGGCTGTTCCGGACGGACCGGCCTACCAGGCGGGAATCCAGAACGGAGATATCATCGTTGCCTACGGCGAAGAGCCGGTACTTTCCCAGGGAGAGCTGCGGACCCGCATTGAGAACTCCCATCCGGAGGATACGGTGCGTGTGAAGGTAATGCGGGCCGGCCGGGAGGAATACCGGGAAATAGAATTTGAAGTAAAGATAGCGGAGAGATAAGTTCAGATGAGATTTATTGCACAGTTTACAGAAGGGTACCGGGTTTCCGACGTGTACCTCGCAAAGAACCGACAGATCGCCGTGACCAAGAACGGCAAGGAATACGCCAATGTGGTCCTGCAGGACAAAACGGGAACCATCGACGCCAAGATATGGGACCTGACCTCCCCGGGAATCGGGGATTTTGAGACCCTTGACTACGTCTGGGTGGAGGGGGATGTGACCCTGTACCAGGGAAGCCACCAGCTGAATATCCGGAGAATCCGCCGGGCGGAGGAGGGGGAGTATAAGCCCGCCGATTACCTGCCGGTCAGCCCCCGGAATCTGAAGGAGATGTATCAGGAGCTGAAGGCCCTGGTGCTCTCTCTGGAGAATCCCTACCTGAAGAAGCTGGCGGTCAGCTACTATGTGGACGATAAGGAATTCCTGAAGGCCTTCTGCTATCATTCGGCGGCGAAGAGCGTGCATCACGGCTTCGTGGGCGGCCTTCTGCAGCACACGCTGAGCGTCATGAATCTCTGCGACTATTTTGCAAAAACCTACCCCATGCTGAACCGGGACCTGCTGCTGACGGCGGCATTGTTCCACGATATCGGCAAGGTGTCGGAGCTGTCCTCCTTCCCGGAGAATGACTACACCGACGAGGGACAGCTGATCGGGCATATCATCATCGGCACCCAGATGGTGCACGACCGGATCCGCACCATTGAAGGATTCCCTGCGAAGCTTCAGAGAGAACTGGAGCACTGCATTCTGGCCCACCACGGGGAGCTGGAATACGGATCGCCGAAAAAACCGGCCCTCCTGGAGGCCCTGGCCCTCTCCTTTGCGGATAATACCGATGCAAAGATGGAGACCATGATGGAGGCCCTGTCCTCCGGAACAACCACGAATAAAAACGGCTGGCTGGGATTCAACCGCTTCCTGGAATCCAACATCCGGGCAACGGGGGATGCGGATTTATCCGGAAGTGCGAAGATGCCGGTTTCAGCCGAGAGTGCAGATAAAAAAGGGGAACAAAAAGGGCCCGACCGCCGCGGGGGCGGGTCGGACCGTTTTTCTAACCGGATTGAGCTTCCGGGGTGGAACAGCTGATATACGGGGCTCTTCAGGGGACCGTCATCAGGCCACATAGGCGTACATCATGATGTAGTGGCAGAAGCTGCCGGCCATCACGAAGACGTGGAAGAGTTCGTGGGAGCCGAAATACCGGAACTTCGCATTGAAGACAGGCATCTTCAGGGCATAGATGATGCCCCCGGCGGTGTAGATGATGCCGCCGGAAAGAAGCCATGCGAAGGCGCCCGGCGGAAGGGCTCTGACAATTTCGCGAAAGGCCGTGAGGCAGGCCCATCCCATGGCAATGTAGACCAGAGAGGAGAACCACTTCGGGCACCCTATCCAGAGCGCACCCATGAGGATCCCGGCGGCGGCGATGGCCCAGACCAGGATGAGCAGCCTTATGCCGGCGCGGTTTCCCAGGACGATAAGGCAGACCGGGGTGTAGCTTCCGGCGATGAGGACATAGATCATCATATGGTCAATCTTCCGCAGGATCCGGTTTGCACGGACGGAGATGTCAAAGGTGTGATACACGGTGCTGGCGGCATAGAGCAGGATCATGCTGATAATAAAGACAGCCAGCGCCACAACACGATAAGGACCTGATTCCCGGGCGGCTTTGACGAGCAGAGGTACGGCGGCTATAACGGCGCCGGTCATACCGATAAAATGTGTCAGAGCACTGCCCGGGTCTTTTAATACCTGCAGAAGTTTTTTCATGGAGCATCTCCTTTCTGCGGGCGGAGGAAGAAGCAGATACTTCTTCCGTCTGCGATTCAAAACGTTTCAATAACTGTTACATGTAGTTTTTAATACTACTTGTAATTATATATTACATCCTTTGCAGGAAAAATGCAAGGGTCTTTTCTGCGTGCAGCAGATACAGAGGCAGATTATGGTAAAACCGGAGATATTATACGAAGACAGGGACCTGGTGGTGGTAAAAAAACCGGCCGGAACCGATTCCCAGGAGAGCCGCGGAAGCGGGCAGGATATGGTGAGTATCCTGAAGAATTACAGGATATCCACAGAGTTATCCACACAGGGCGGGGGAAAAGAGGGCGTGCCCTATATCGCGGTTGTCCACCGCCTGGACCGGCAGGTGAGCGGCGTGATGGTCTATGCAAAGACAAAGGCCGCCGCAGCGCACCTTTCAAAGCAGGTGCAGGATGGCCGGATGGAGAAAACCTATCTGGCAGCCGTATGTGGAAAACCGGTGGACAGCGGCGGCACCTTTGTGGATTACCTGTGGAAAGACGGGAAAAACAATGTCTCGAGGGTTGTGGATAAGTCCCATCCGGAGGCGAAATATGCGGAGCTTTCCTGGGAACTGCTGGCTGAGGCCGGGGCAGACAGACTGTCCGGCGCGAATCCACCGGAGGGCGGCACCATTTCCCTGGTCCGTATACATCTGAAAACAGGGCGCCACCATCAGATTCGCGTGCAGTTTTCCTCCCGGGGACTTCCCCTGTACGGGGACGTGAAGTACAATCCGGCCTTTTCGGGAAAACGCAGCGAAGGGCCGGCCCTCTGTGCGGCCGGACTCAGCTTTATCCATCCGGTGACCGGAAAGCGGATGTCCTTTTCGATTGTGCCGGGTCACAGTATCTTCCGGAGATTTCCGGCATCTTTGTATGCGGAAGGAGAGATAAGATCATGATTCTGCGGAAGCATCTCATATTTTCCGGAAGAGTTCAGGGGGTCGGGTTCCGCTATCAGGCGAGACATCTGGCCCAGTCCCTGGGTCTTACCGGATGGGTGAAAAATCTCTGGGATGAGCGGGTGGAGATGGAAGTGCAGGGAGAAGAGGCACAGATTTACCGCCTGATCGAAGAGCTGTCCCGGGGGCGCTTTATCTACATCGAAAGGGTCGAGTCGGAGACCATCCCGGTGGATTACCATGAGAGCAGTTTCCGGGTGACGGGATATTAGAGAGACCATCGAGTCGGAGCGGTCGGAAACGTCCGGAAAGGGAGTATACACAATGAGCGACATTACAGAACGGATGCACCGGGCCTGGGGCAGGAAAGCACCGGTCCGGATTGACCGGGATGAGCGGCGAGGCGCGGCGGTGATGATCCTGCTGGTGCCGGGAGAGAGCGGTCCGGAGATTCTCTTTGAGATCCGGGCTGGCCATGTGGCCCAGCCGGGGGAGGTCTGCTTTCCGGGCGGCGCCATAGAAGCCGGAGAGACGCCCAGAGAGGCGGTCGTCCGAGAGTGCATGGAAGAGCTGCTGGTAAAGAAAAAGCAGATCCGCGTGCTTTCTCCCATGCATGAGATGGGCGCCCACGGCGGGAGGACCGTCTGGTCCTACCTGGGGGAGCTGTCCGGATACGGGGGAACCTTTGATCCGGAGGAAGTGGCGGAGGTGTTCACCGTGCCCCTTGCATGGTTTCTGGAAAATGAACCCGAAGCCCACGTGGTGGAGCTGGTTCAGGTGCGGGGGGAGGACTACCCCTATGACCTGATCCCCGGCGGAAAGTCCTACCCTTTCCGCGGATCGAAAACAAAAGCCTATTTCTACCGGGTTCCGTTGAAAGGAAAAGAGACTATCATCTGGGGCATGACCGCAAAGCTTCTCCATGAATTCGTGGAGCGGTACCGGAGAGAGGTTTTGTGAGAGACGACGATTTTTTGACGACACTCTGCTATACTGACGCGGTGAAACATAAAAATCATCGGGGAAGATGCACAGAATCCCATGGGCTGGAGTACCCTCCAAACTTGACAAAGAAGCCGCCATGGGCTAAACTCAAAAGACCGAAAACTTTGAGGCAGATTGGAGAAAACAATGGGAAATGATAAAAAACTGGTGGAAGCTGTCACTTCCATGGAACAGGATTTTGCGCAGTGGTACACAGACGTTGTCATCAAGGCGGGTCTGATTGAATATACAAGCGTCAAGGGATGCATGGCCATCAAGCCTTACGGCTATGCCATCTGGGAGAATATTCAGCATGAGCTGGATCAGAGATTCAAGAAGACCGGCGTAGAGAACGTCTATATGCCGATGTTCATTCCGGAGAGCCTTCTGGAGAAGGAGAAGGATCACGTGGAGGGCTTTGCTCCCGAGGTTGCCTGGGTAACCTACGGCGGAGGCGAGAAGCTGGAAGAGCGGATGTGCGTACGTCCCACATCGGAGACGCTGTTCTGCGACTTCTACAAGAAGGATGTTCAGTCCTACCGCGACCTTCCGAAGAACTACAATCAGTGGTGCTCCGTGGTGCGCTGGGAGAAGACCACCCGTCCGTTCCTCCGTTCCAGAGAGTTCTTATGGCAGGAGGGACACACCGCTCATGCAACCTATAAGGATGCCCAGGAGAGAACCGAGCTGATGCTGAACGTCTACGCGGATTTCGCGGAGCAGTATCTGGCGATTCCGGTGGTGCGCGGCCAGAAGACCGATAAGGAAAAGTTCGCCGGCGCCGAGGCAACCTACACCATCGAGGCACTGATGCACGACGGCAAGGCCCTGCAGTGCGGCACCAGCCACAACTTCGGCGAAGGTTTTGCAAGAGCATTTGAGATCCAGTACCTGGACAAAGATAATAAACTCAAGTATGTCAACCAGACATCCTGGGGCATGACCACCCGCATGATCGGTGCCATCATCATGGTGCACGGCGATGACGACGGACTGATTCTTCCGCCGAACGTGGCTCCGACCCAGGTCATGGTCGTTCCCATCCAGATGCAGAAGGAAGGCGTTCTTGCCGCTGCGGAGGATGTGAAGGAGAGACTGTCCGCCTTCCGTGTGAAGGTAGATGATTCCGACCGCAGACCGGGCTACAAGTTCGCGGACTGCGAGATGAAGGGCATTCCGCTGCGCGTGGAGGTCGGCCCGAAGGATATTGAGGCAGGACAGGCCGTTCTGGTGCGCCGCGATACCCACGAGAAGGTAACGGTTGCTCTGGACAACCTGGCAGATGAAGTGCAGAAGGCCCTGGCACAGATGCAGCAGGATATGTACGACCGCGCACTTGCCCGCCAGAAGGCGATGACCTTCGATGCGCACAGCTTTGAGGAGCTTAAGGATATTGCGGACAACAAGCCGGGCTTTATCCGTGCCATGTGGTGCGGCTGCCGCGAGTGCGAAGACCGCCTGAAGGAAGAGGTGGGCATCACTTCCCGCTGCATGCCCTTTGCACAGGAAAAACTGGGAGAGAACTGTGTCGTCTGCGGAAAACCGGCAGTGAAGATGGTCTACTGGGGCAAGGCATATTAATTAATCGAAAAAGGATCATTCTGAGGCTGCTTCGCCGGGCAAAAGATAAGCCCGGTGCGGCAGCCTCTTGTGCGATACAGCCTGCAGGCCAACGGACATCGAGCGGCTTTGCCGCGAGATGCGCGAAATGGCAGTTTCAGGGGAGGCGGACACTATGGCGCTCTATCATTCCATGGAGTTCGGGCTGAAGGCCGAACAGCGGCAGATTCTGTCCCAGAAGATGATTCAGTCGGCACAGATTCTGCAGATGAATGCCCAGGAGCTGGCGGGCTATATCCGTGAACTGGCCCTGGAAAATCCGGTGGTGGACATTGTGGAGAAGGCACCGGAGGAGGAAAAGGACAAAAAGAAAGAACAGGAGACCGAGGAGTGGCTGAATACCTACGAGGATCGGAGCTACACCTCTTTTTCCGGTGCCGATACAGATGCAGACGACCGGGAGGACTTCAATTTCCGCGTGGATGAGGGAGAGAGTCTGGCAGAGTATCTGCGCGCCCAGCTGATGCAGGAGGAATTCCCGGCGCTGGACAGAAAGATTCTGGATTTCATGCTGGAGAGCCTGGATTCCCGGGGATATATGACGGAGGATCCGGATTATATCGCGAAGGCCTATGGTGTTTCCACGGAGGATGTGGAGCGCCTTCTGGGCATCATCAAACGGCTGGATCCGGCAGGCGTGGGGGCCAGAAACCTGTCCGAATGTCTGCTGCTGCAGGCACAGCGCAGCGGAATTCTCACGCCGCTTCTGGAAAGTCTGATAAAAGACCATCTGGAGGACATCGCGGCAAACCGGCTGCCCTATCTGGCAAAGTGCTGCGGCACCGACATGGAGGAGCTGGCGGAAGCTTTAAAGACCATCCGGGAGCTGAATCCGAAGCCGGGCAATTCCTTTTCCGACCGGCGGCAGCTTAAGTACATCACGCCGGACGTGATTTTTATCAAGTTTGCAGACCATTTCGATATCCTGCTGAATGAGCGGCTGTATCCCGGAATCCGGGTCAATGAGTACTATAAGAACCTCAGCCATGACAGCGAAGACAAAGAAGTAGTGGAATACCTGAACGGGAAAATCCGCCAGACAGAGTGGGTGAAGGAATGCATCGAAAAGCGGAACAGTACGCTTCTTAAGATTTCCAGACAGCTGTTTCTGTTCCAGAAGGAATTTTTCCTGCACGGGAATCAGGCGCTTAGGCCCCTCAGAATGGCGGACGTGGCGGAAGCCCTGGAGGTTCATGAGTCTACGGTGAGCCGTGCCGTGAAGGGAAAGTACCTGCAGTGCGCCTACGGTGTCTACCCGATGAGCTATTTCTTCCGGGGCGGCATTACCTCCGGGGAAGGAACGACGGTAGCGACAGACCGGGTGAAGGAACGCATCCGGGAGATTATCGGCCGGGAAGACAGGAAAAAGCCCTTAAGCGACCAGAAAATCTGCGACATGCTGGAGAAGGAAGGTCTCGGCGTATCCCGGAGAGCCGTTGCGAAATACCGGGATGAGATGGGAATTCCGGCCACATCAAAGAGAAGGACTTACGGAGAATGACAGGGACTGAAAGAAACAGGGCAGACGAGCGCCGGGATATCCGTATGGATATGCCGGCGGACGTCTCTTATATCATACGAAAGCTCCGGGAGGCGGGGCATGAAGCCTTCGCCGTCGGCGGCTGTGTGCGGGATACCCTGCTTGGCCGCACGCCTGGAGACTGGGATATCACCACCTCGGCGAAACCGGAGGAGGTAAAACAGGTCTTTAAACGGACCATCGATACCGGAATTGAGCACGGTACCGTGACCGTTCTGATGCACCATGTCGGCTATGAAGTAACCACCTACCGGATTGACGGGGCCTATCTGGACGGCCGCCATCCGGCGGAGGTGACATTCACCGAAAGCCTCCTCGAGGATCTGCGGCGCCGGGACTTTACCATCAACGCCATGGCCTACTCGGAGGAGACGGGCGTGGTGGATGCCTTTCAGGGCATACAGGATCTGGAGGACAGGGTGATCCGCTGCGTGGGGACGGCAAAGGAGCGGTTTACGGAGGATGCCCTCCGGATTCTCAGGGCCATCCGTTTTTCTGCCCAGCTGGATTTTTCCATCGAGAATGAGACCTGGAAGGCCCTTTCCGACATCGCGCCGAACCTGGTTCACGTGAGCAGAGAACGCATCCAGGTGGAACTGACCAAGACCCTTCTTTCGGAACATCCGGAAAAGGTGCTGATGGTGGAAGAGACCGGCATGACGCCCTATATCTGCGAGAGCTTTGCAGAGATATTCTGCCGGGACTGCCCGGAAGAGGAGACCGGGGTTCTGCCTGTACTGCAGCTTCTGCGGGAGCGGCTTATCCGGGCAGCGGGACTTCCGAAGGACAAGATTCTCCGCTGGGCTGCATTTCTCTGTGAGACCGGGCCGGACATGGCAGAACGGATTCTCCGGGAACTGAAGCTGGACCGGGATACCATCGACGGGGTGAAGATGCTTTCGGGGAGTTTTTATGAGACGTTTTATGCCGGAGCCTCCGAAGAAGAGCGGCTGTACGGGATCCGCCGGATGATGAGCCGGATGCCCGCAGAACTCTTTGAGGGCCTGCTGCTTCTCAGAAAGACGCTGCTGCCGGAAGAGGCGGATGAGATGGACAGGGTTTCTTCGGCGGCGGAGGAGATCCGGGCGCGGGGCGACTGCATTTCCCTGAAGATGCTTCATGTAAACGGGCAGGACCTCATCCGGGCCGGCGTAAAGCCGGGGCCGGAGATGGGAAGGATCCTGGGAGAGATGCTGGATTATGTGCTCCGGTATCCGGAGAAGAATGAGAAAGAGAAACTGATGACCTGTGCTGGTATCGGTGGAGAGACGGACAAGGGATGACGGAATGAAGCGGAATAATAAGGAGGGCAGCGGCCGCACGGAAATCAGGGTCTGCCCCCACTGCGGCGCGCGGGTGCTCTCGGAGGTCTGCCAGTATTGCGGAAGCTATATCGGCGAGGTTTCCACCGCGGACCTGGCAGCGGAATACCCGGTCCTGGAATGCAGGGAAGCGACGATTACCTTCTGGAACCTGGCATTTCCCGCCGTGTTTGCCTTCATGTTCGGATTCTTCGGGTTCGCGTTCCCCTTCCTGTTTTCGGGAACCGGCGAAGAGAAAACGGTGTTGCTTATAAGCACGCCCTTTTCCGTAATCTCTCTCTGCGCCTTTGCGATTATTCTATGGACGCTGTATAAGTACTTTATCGTGTCGGTGAAGGGAACGGAGATCGAGGGAACGGTATACGGATATATGGATGATACCATCGCGTATAACGGGGTGAACGGCCAGGTGGCCAAGATCCTGATTGATACCCCGAAGGGCAGACGGTTTATTCTTTATCAGCTGGGTTCCACGATGATGAAATACCCGATCAACGGCAGGGTCAGGATAAAGATGTACAGAAGGTACTTCCGGGTGCTGCCGGAGGAAGTGGTATAAGTCATGATTGCTCTGTTAAGCTTCGCCTGTGGATGGCTTATTGTCCGCGCAAATACAAACAACTAAGCTCAGACTTCGTCCTGCGGACTCCTCTTCGCTAAGTGGTTTGCATGCATCGCACGTAAGCGACCAAAAAACGGTCGCTAAGTGCTCATAGCAAAAGGAGAACCTCCGGCCTGGTGCCGGAGGTTCTTTTAAGGGGAATGGTAGGTATTAAAGGAGTTATCATTTTTGAAGGGGGGGACCGGGCAGTTTTACCTGCCCGGCATGAGTATGAAAAAGCTTTTTTCGCTTCGATTACCTTATCAAGTAATCTGGTATTAGTATAAAAAACAAATGTGACCGAAATGTGTGCGTGTCATAAAAAAAGTCTAAACTCTATTAAAGAATGGTGGCAAAGATTAGAAAAAAATGCAGGCCTCTTTAAAATTCCTTCATGTTTGAGTATAATTGGGCGTAAGTGTTCGAAGTCCGCCGGGGAGGCAGATCCCCGCCCGCGGACCGAAGGAGGAATCATAGATTATGCTGTCATCCTATGACATTGGAATAGATCTGGGAACCACGAGCGTGCTGGTCTACATCAGCGGCAGGGGCGTTGTGCTGAAGGAGCCCTCGGTGGTGGCGGTCGACCGGACAACGCAGAAAATCATGGCCATCGGGGAGGAGGCCCGGCTGATGCTGGGAAGAACCCCGGAGAATATCGAGGCGATCCGGCCGCTGGCTCACGGTGTGATTTCCCATTATACCGTGACGGAAAAGATGATCCGGTATTTCATTGCGAAGGCCATCGGAAAAAGGACGCTGCGGAAGCCCAGGGTGTGCATCTGCATTCCCAGCGGCGCCACGGAGGTGGAGCGCAAGGCGGCGGAGGATGCAACCTACGAGGCGGGCGCCCGGGAGGTGAGCGTCATCGAGGAACCGGTGGCGGCGGCAATCGGCGCCGGAATCGATATCTCAAGACCCTGCGGCAATATGGTGGTGGATATCGGCGGGGGTACCACGGATATCGCGGTGATATCCCTGAACGGGACCGCGGTGAGCACCTCCATCAAGACCGCCGGCGATGATTTCGATCAGGCGCTGGTGCGGTATATGCGGAAGACCCACAATCTGCTGATCGGGGACCGGACGGCAGAGGAGATTAAGATTAATATCGGTACGGTGACGGAACGGCCGGAGACCCTGACCATGGAGGTCCGGGGAAGAAACCTGGTTACGGGACTTCCCAAGACAGTGGTGGTTACCTCCGGCGAGACGGCGGAGGCGCTCCGGGAACCGGCTCTCCGGATCGTCGAGGAGATCCAGAATGTGCTGGAGAAGACACCGCCGGAGCTGGCCTCCGATGTGTATGAGCGGGGGATTGTGATGAGCGGCGGCGGCTCCCTTCTCTTCGGGCTGGATGAGCTTCTCCGGGAGAAAACCGGGATCGGCGTCATCATGGCGGATGACCCGCTGACCGTGGTATGCATCGGTACCGGAAAGTATATGGAGATGAACTTGCACTGATGGCGACGGTAAAAGGCTATGTCGAGAGAATCAAATACCGCAATGAGGACAATGGCTACACCATCCTGAGCGTATCCGGCGCGGATGACGGCGAGGATTACACGCTGGTGGGGACATTTTCCATGATCTCCGAAGGGGAGCTGGTCGAGGCGTCCGGACGGGAGACGGTCCACCCGGTTTACGGGGACCAGATTGCCGTGGAGCATTACGAGATACTGGCGCCGGACGATGCGGTTTCCGTGGAGCGGTACTTAAGCTCCGGGGCCATTAAGGGCATCGGGGCGGCGCTGGCCAAAAGGATCGTAAAGAAGTTCAAGAAGGATACCTTCCGGATCATGGAAGAAGAGCCGGAACGCCTGGCGGAGGTGAAGGGCATCAGCGAGCGGATGGCCATGGCCATTGCAGACCAGATGGAAGAAAAGCGCGACATGCGCCAGGCCCTGATGTTTCTGCAGGAGTACGGCATTTCCGTCAACATGGCGGTAAAGATCTATAAAGAGTACGGACCGGCGGTTTATTCTGTGCTGAAGAAGAATCCCTATAAGCTGGCGGACGACATATCCGGCATCGGATTCCGCATGGCGGATGAGATCGCCGCAAAGGCCGGCATTGCCGTGGATTCCGATTTCCGCATCCGCAGCGGCATCCTGTATACGCTGATGCAGGCGGCCCAGGAAGGCCATACCTGCCTTCCCGAGGAGGAACTCCTGCAGGGAGCCTCCGGGCTTCTGGGAATTGAGGCAGACCGGATTGCCTCTCATCTGATGGATATGCAGATCGAGAAGAAGATAACCGTCCGGGGAATGGAGCCGCGGATGGTGTACGCTTCCCGGTTCTACTATATGGAAAATAATGTCGCCATGATGCTCCACGACCTGAATATCCGGGGCAGCGAGCCGGAGGAGACCATCCGGAACAATCTCGCCCGGATCCGGAGAAAGGATGACATCGAACTGGATGAACAGCAGATTCAGGCGGTGGTGCAGGCGGTGAACCGGGGACTTCTCATCATCACGGGTGGACCGGGTACCGGAAAGACGACGGTTATCAACACGATTATCCGCTACTTTGAGCAGGGAGATATGGATGTGCTGCTGGCGGCCCCGACGGGCAGAGCGGCAAAACGTATGACGGAGGCCACGGGCCACGAGGCAAAGACCATTCACCGCCTGCTTGAGATCAACGGCATGCCGGGTGGAAGTGATGCCGATGACCGGGCGGTCCGGGAGCCGGCCATGCATTTCGAACGCAATGAAGACAATCCGCTGGAGGCGGATGTGGTCATCATCGATGAGATGTCCATGGTGGACCTGCAGCTGATGACGGCGCTGCTGAAGGCCGTGAGCGTCGGCACCAGACTGATCCTGGTGGGAGACGTGGACCAGCTGCCCAGCGTGGGTCCGGGAAATGTGCTCCGGGACATCATCCGGTCCGGACAGTTCCCGGTGGTAAAGCTCTCCCGGATCTTCCGGCAGGCGGCGCAGAGCGACATTATCGTGAATGCCCACCGGATCAATGACGGAGAGAAGGTGGACCTGGCAAAGCCCAGCAGGGATTTCCTGTTTATCCGGAGAAATGACGCCAACGCCATCATCAGCTGTATTCTGACGCTGGTGCAGAAGAAGCTGCCGCCCTATGTGCATGCGGGAACGGAAGAGATCCAGATTCTTACGCCCATGCGGAAGGGCGCTCTGGGGGTGGAGCGGCTTAATACCATCCTGCAGCAGTACCTGAATCCCCCGTCGCCGGACAAGAAGGAGAAAACCGTGGGGGATGTGACCTTCCGGGAAGGCGACAAGGTTATGCAGATCCGGAACAATTATCAGCTGGAATGGCGCACGGACCGGGGATACGGCCTTCCGGGCGAGCGGGGAACCGGCGTTTTTAACGGGGATTCCGGATGGATCGAGGAGATCAGCACCTTTGCGGAGACGGTTACCGTAGTCTTTGACGAGGGAAGGCGGGTCGAGTATAATTTCACTGACCTGGAAGAGTTGGAGCTGGCCTACGCAGTGACCATTCACAAGTCCCAGGGAAGTGAATACCCGGCAGTGGTCATTCCGCTGCTGTCGGGGCCCAGGATTCTGATGACCAGGAATCTGCTCTACACGGCGGTGACGCGGGCCAGGACCTGTGTCTGCCTGGTGGGCATTCCGGAGATGTTTGAGGAGATGGTGGGCAATGCGATGGAGAGAAAACGTTATTCGGGGCTCTGCGAGCGTATCCGGGAAGCTTACGGAGGCTCTGCCGGGACTGCTGTTTCCGAGGAGATGCCCGGTATGTGACGATATCGTGATGCCGAAGGGAGAGCTTTGCTGCCCGGCATGCAGAAGCCTTCTCTCTTACGTGAGGGAACCGGTCTGCATGAAGTGCGGAAAAGAGATTTCCGACGGGACGGAAGAATACTGCAGTGACTGCAGAAAACACCGGAGAACCTTTGAATATGCCATTTCCGTGTTCAACTATACGGATATTGCCTCGGATTCTCTCTCGGCCATCAAGTATAAAAACCGGAGAGAATATCTGGACTTCTATGCGGAGGAAGCGGTGCGCCGGAGAGGGGAACGGCTTCTTAGCATACATGCGGACTGCATGATTCCGGTGCCGGTACATCCGGCGAGGCTCAGAAAGCGCGGATTTAACCAGGCCGCACTTCTGGCCGAAAAGATCGGGGAGAAGCTGAATATCCCGGTGGAAGAGAACTTTCTTCGGAGAAACCGCAATACGGCCCCGCAGAAGGTACTGGGCCCGGCGGAACGGCTGAAAAACCTGCAGCAGGCGTTCACGACGGATAAAGATGCGCCGGAGTGGATGCGCCGGGTGATTCTGGTGGATGATATCTATACCACCGGAGCCACGGCCGAGGCCTGTACCCGGGTGCTGAGAGCCTCCGGCGTGGAAAAGGTGTATGTATTTACCATCTGCGTGGGGGCCGGAGACTGACGAAAAGACATGTCAGATGCCATTCATGGACAAATCTGTCCGAAAGGATAAGAAAAAGGAGGATATAGCTATGCCAAGAGAGCTTGACTATCGGCTGCAGGAGGAGGATTACCGCAACTGGATCCACTGGAGCCTGACGGAGAATCCCCGGAAAAACCGGAAAATCATGGCGATCGTGCTGTTTATCGCGCTGGGTATCTTTCTGCTGAGCAGCGGGCTGAGAGCAGCCAATGGAGATATCACGAAGCTTCTGCCGAACGTGGTGATTATGGCGATTGTAGGTGTGGTTCTCGTTCTCGGCATGAGCCAGAAGCATCAGGAGAAGCTGATCTGGAAGAGAAGCGGGCTGGAACGGCTGAAGATGAGGGATGAGTTCCCGTCGGTGCACCTTACTGTGGGTGACACGAAGCTCTGTGTGGATGCGCAGGGGCAGGGGGATGAGCGCCATACGTCTTTCAGCTACAAAGAGATCTTTGAAGTTCGGGAGATAGAGCGCCTGGTACTCCTCAGAACAGATAAGGCATGGCAGTTTATCGCCAAATCCGGTTTTGCGGATGATGCCGAAAAGGATGAATTCATCCGGTTTATTTCGGAAAAGATCGCCGATGCGAAGGAGCATCCGGAGAACTATCCGACAGAAAAGGAACTGGAACAGAAGGCCAGGGAAGAGGAAGCGGCGAAGGAAGCTGAGGAACGGGAGCGCAGAATTGCCGCCGGAGAAATCACAGAAGAGTCAGCGGCCGATGAAGATGCGCCTCAGATTACCAGAGTGGACACCAGCCGCATGGGCTCCATCGGAAAGCTGGCGCACATGGTGACGGCGGACGTGGAGGATGCGCCGGAGGAGGCTCCGGAGGCCGCGGCAGAAACAGCAGAAGACAGCACAGAGGCCGCGGCAGAGACCCGGGAAGACAGCACAGAGGCTGCGGCAGAGACAGTGGAAAAAGAGGAATAAGATGGCACAGGAATTAAAGAAAATCAAGAGCTTCAGCATCAATCACGACATTCTGCAGAAGGGATTTTATGTGTCCCGCGTGGACGGGGATGTGATCACCTATGATATCCGCATGGTGGTTCCGAACAGGGGACCCTATCTGGACAATGCGGGGATTCACACCTTTGAGCATCTCTTCGCAACCTATGTCCGGAACAGCAGCTATTCCGACTCCATCGTCTATGTGGGGCCGATGGGCTGCCGGACAGGGTTCTACTATCTGACCAGGGATACCATGTCAAAGCAGGAGGCGCTGGACCTGTTCCGGGAGACGCTGGACTTCATCATCGGATTTGAAGGTGCGATTCCGGGGGCGGAAGCACCGAGAGAATGCGGCAACTGGTTAAACCACGACCTGGAGGAATGCCGCATCTACGCGGAGGATATGAAGGAAGTACTGAAGGACTGGACCGTGGAGCAGATGGTCTATCCGGAGTAGATTGTCCGGAACAGGCAGCAGCGAAGCCGGACGCATTTACCCGGGCAGGGCAACGAGACGGGAAAGAGCCCACAGAAGAAGCAGGTGCAGCGGATAGAAGGCGTAATAGGCGTATTTGTTTTTCACCGTGCCCCGCTCCCCGTTATAGAGGGAGATGGGAATGAGCGAGAGCGCTGCCGCACCGAGAAAGCTGATGGATTCCAGAACGCAGATCATTCCGGCGAGGAGATTCCTTCTCGGGAGGTCCGTCCGGAAACAGTAAAATGCAGCAATCAGCATGATGCCGATAATGCCGTAATCACAGCCGACAGCCTGGGCTGCGACGCCGGACACCGTAAAGTTCAGCGTGCGCAGGACAATCTGGGACGTCGGCTTTTTTACGCGCTGGAAGATGGCCATATCACCTGCCATAAACAGCAGTCCGAACAGGAGGGTGAAAAAGACATTGCCCAGACTTAAGTGAAAGCAGGTTCCGTATACGGCGAGATTAAAGGGGATTTCCGACAGCAGGGCAAAACATCCGATGGAGAGGATATAGTTTTTCAGGTGGGTCGTCAGAGAAAAACCTTCTACCAGAAGAAAACAGTAAATCGGCATGGCTATCCGGCCCACAAACCGGAGGCCGACGATGACGGCGGAGATAAGCGGTTCATGGCTTTCCGGGCAGACCAGGAGCAGGGAGGGCATAAATACCGCGCCGATATGGTCCAGCAGCATGGCAAAGAGTGCCAGACGCTTGAGATCTGTTCCTGTCAGTCCGTTTCCCATGATATCCCCCTCAGGCTCTGAAAGCCCTGTATGCATCTGTTTTTCCCGTACGTCCGGTGAGAATTCTTCTTCATCCTACCATTTTGCCGGGGGAGAGGCAAGCATCCTCCCCGGTGCTGTCGAAAGAGTTTGCGTTTCCTGCATTTTTATGGTTATAATGTATGGACAGCAGAATTTGGACAGAGGGCAGATAAACGGAGGTTGTTATGCCGCAGGGGGACGACAGAAATAAAGCAATTGCACCCATTGTAAAATGGGCAGGCGGAAAACGGCGCCTGCTGGATCGGATCCTTCCGCTGATACCGGAGTATGAAACCTACTATGAGCCGTTTCTCGGCGGCGGCGCCGTATTCTTTGCACTTCAGCCGGAGAAGGCGGTTATCAACGACTCCAACGGGGATCTGATGGACATCTACCGGGTGATTAAGGAATCCCCGGAGGAACTGATTGCTCTTCTGCAGGAACATGCGGAAAAAGACAGCAAAGATTATTATTACGCGATCCGGGCACTGGACCGGGACTTTGAAGCCTATGAGAGCCTTACGGACGTGGAGCGGGCGGCCCGCTTCCTCTACCTGAATAAGACCTGCTTCAACGGACTGTTCCGGGTGAACCGTTCGGGAGAATTCAATGTTCCCTACGGACGCTATAAGAATCCGGAGATTGTCGCTCCGGAAGGGATCCGCGCGATCAGCACCTATCTGAACAGCGCAAAGATCCGGATGCTCAGCCAGGATTACCGGGAGGTATTCCGGGGAATCCGGGAGAATGCCTTTGTCTATATGGATCCGCCGTATATGCCCATCAGCGAGACCTCATCCTTTACCGGATATACCGCGGCGGGCTTTGACCGGCAGCAGCAGACGGAGCTGAAAAAGCAGTGCGACAAGCTGGACAAAAAGGGCGTGAAGTTCATGCTTTCCAATTCCAGCTGCGATTTTATCGCAAAGCTGTACCGGGATTACCGCATCGAGCACGTCAGTGCGCCGCGCTCCGTGAATGCGAAGGCAGACGGACGGGGAAGAGTGGAAGAACTGCTGATTATGAATTACTGATACCGACAGTAAGTTTCGGCAATAAAAACCAAACTGGAGGAAAAAAGAGATGATTAACGGACAGAAGGTACTTTTCAGCGGTATGCAGCCGTCAGGCAACCTGACACTGGGCAACTACCTGGGCGCACTGAAGAACTGGGTGGATATCAGCGAAGAGTACCAGACCTTTTACTGTGTTGTGGATGAGCATTCCATCACGGTCCGTCAGGACCCGGCGGAGCTCAGAAAGCGCGTCCGGACGCTGATGGCCCTGTACATTGCTGCAGGACTGGATCCGGAGAAAAACTGCATCTATGTGCAGTCCCATGTTTCCGCCCATGCGGAGCTGGCCTGGATTCTCAACTGCTTCACCTATGTGGGTGAGCTGCAGAGAATGACCCAGTACAAGGATAAGAGCGCCAAGCATGCGGACAACATCAATGCAGGCCTTCTGACCTATCCGGTGCTGATGGCTGCGGACATTCTTCTGTACCAGGCGGATGTGGTGCCGGTGGGCATTGATCAGAAACAGCATCTGGAGATTACCCGCGACATTGCCACCCGCTTCAACAACATCTACGGCGATGTATTCACCATTCCGGAGGTTTATCTGGGCAAGGCGGGCGCCCGCATCATGAGCCTGCAGGACCCGGAGCACAAGATGTCCAAGTCCGATGAGAACCCGAACGCAAGCATTTACCTGATGGATGACAAGGACACCATCATGCGCAAGTTCAAGCGTGCCGTGACCGACCTGGAGGCGCAGGTGCGCTACCGCGAGGAACAGCCCGGTATTCGCAACCTGATCGATATCTACTCCGCCTGCACCGGAAAGACCCCGCAGGAAGTGGAGAAGGAATTCGACGGGAAGGGCTACGGCGACTTCAAGATGGCAGTCGGCGAAGCGGTTATCGCGCAGCTTGCGCCGATGCAGGAGAAATATCAGGAGATTATCGGAGAGAAATCCTATCTGGACGGCATCATGAAGGAGAATGCGGAGAAGGCGGCTTATTTCGCAAACAAGACGCTCCGCAAGGTACAGAAAAAGATTGGATTCCCGGAGCGGGTACGTTAAGTCTGTTTAAACGAACAGCGGGGGAAGTATGAAGGGCTGGAAGAAATCACTGCTCATCGGATTTGTTATTGCACTGACATCCGAGTTTTATCTGAGCTTTTTTGTCAGCAATTTCCGCATTTCGCCATCGGTTGTTATTTTCCCGATACTCTTGATGACGATCGGAATTGAGGTGCCGGTGATTCCGAACGCAGTGGTGACATCCTGCCTTATCTTCGTCTCCCGTCTGGCTGTACAGCTTTTTTCAGGTGTGTCGGCGAAGACCGCGGTAATTACGGTGCTGCCGGCCACCTTTTTTTATACCACCTACGGCATCATGTTCCGTTTTATGGTGCGGGACCGCTACGGGGCCACGATTCCCAGGGTGACGGTGTCGGCCTTCTTCTGTGATTTCCTGTCGAATATTATCGAGCTGCAGCTGCAGGAGTATTTCCAGAACGTTCCCATGACCATGGACAACGCGCTGAAGCTTCTCGCCATTGCCGGCATCCGCTCCGGATTAGTCTGCGGCTTCCTGATGCTGATCCGGTGGTACCGGACCATCCTGACGCTGGAGGAGCATGAGAAGCGCTATCAGAGGATGTATCTTCTGACCACGAGCCTGAAGGGTGAAATCTACCTGATGCGGCAGAACACCGGCCAGATTGAGCGGGTCATGGGCAATGCCTACCGGCTGTATGAGGAGCTTCTGGCCAGGGATATGCCGCAGGAGATGCAGCAGATGGGACTGGACATTGCCCGGGAGGTTCATGAGATCAAGAAAAACTATCTCCGGATTATCCAGGGAATTGAGGAAGAGCTCGGAAGAGAGCCGGAGGATGAGGATATCTGGCTCACGGAGCTTATCCGGATTATGCTGGATACCGCCAGAACGACGATTACGGAAAAACAGCTGCAGGTGGTTGTGCAGGCGGAGGTGGGGGCAGATTTCGCCGTCAGGGAGCACTATTCGCTGATGTCCATTCTCATGAATCTGGTGAATAATGCCATCGAAGCCATCGAGGCGGACCAGAAAAAGGGAACGATTCAGGTTACAGAGTTTGAGAAGGATGGCAGATACTGCTTTACAGTGAAGGATGACGGTCCTGGAATTTCCGAGCGTCATCTGAAGAATATTTTTAAAATGGGATATTCCACCAAGTTCGACAGCCGGACCGGCAATATCTTCCGGGGCGTCGGGCTCTGCGGCGTAAAAAACCTGGTGGAAGAAATACTTGGGGGAGAAATCCGCGTAGAATCGGAACCTGGCAAAGGAACGGTCTTTTATGTGGAAATACCCTGCTCGAGTCTGGAAGATACCGCGGCGGAGGGAGCAGCAGAGACGGAAAACAGGGAGGAAACAGATGATTAAAAGTGTTGCGTATTATATTGTAGAAGACGATCCGTCGGTCATTAATGTCCTGCAGGATATCGTAGAAGACCGGAATCTGGGTACCGTTGTCGGAACCAGCGGGGAGGACGGTGCGGATATCGACGAGATCCTCATGAAAAAGGCGGATATTATTCTGGTGGATTTCCTGATGCCCGGGAAAGATGGGATGCAGGTCGTGCGGGAACTCCGGGAGCGGGGATGCACCGCAAAGATCGTGATGATTTCCCAGGTATCCTCCAAGGATATGATCGGCAAGGCTTACAGCGCGGGTATTGATTTCTTCATTAATAAGCCGATCAATCTCATCGAAGTCACCTCTGTGTTGAAGAATGTGGAGGTGCAGCTGAAGAATGAGAAAGCCATCAGCAATCTCCGGACGATGCTGATGTCTGAGATCTCCGATATTCCGGAGGTGCCCAGACAGGTGAGAGCAGCGGCATCGGATGATTATGAGAAGAAAGTCCGCTATGTGCTGAACAGGATCGGCATGTCCGGCGAAAAGGGCGCGGAGGATATCGTGAAGATCTGCGAATATCTGAAGAGCTCCGGCAAGCCCATCGCCTCCATGAGCATCGGCCGCCTGTGTGAGATTATCAGTGATACTCCGAAGAATATGGAACAGCGTATCCGCAGGGCCATCGCCGTGGGCATGTCCAATCTGGCCCATCTCGGCATTGAAGATTTTATGAATGAAACCTTCACGGAATATTCCAATTCCCTGTTCCCCTTCGAAGAGATTCGAAGCGAGATGGACTATATCCGTGGGAAAAGCCGGTACGGAGGCAAAATCAGCATCAAAAAGTTTATTGATGCACTGATGATTGAGGCGGACAGAAATTAAATAATATACAGGAGATCGAAACAGATTTCCTTAACCCGGCGCGGCGAAGGAGGGCAACTCCTTCGCCGCAGTCTGTTTTCTGCAGAAAAGAAGCGCAGAACATAAGCCGGAGCAGGCATAACCCTAATTATAAAAAATATATAAAAAGATTATGAAGGATCGTGTCGAATTTTGAAGTGGGGTATGTAGAATTCTGTCAGAAGTATGAAACAGCTTGGGGCTAATACGCTTCAAAGTAAAAGAAAGGGGTAACATTATGACAGTATTAGAGCTTGATATGTATCAGGCACTCGCACTCGCAGTAGTAATGCTGCTGATTGGCCGTATGCTGGTTGCTCGGATTGAGTTTCTGAGACGCTACTGCATCCCGGCACCGGTAGTCGGAGGTCTTATCTTCGCTATCGTTCATGTAATTCTTCGTTCCATGGGCATTGTGGAGTTCAGCCTGGACACCACACTTCAGTCCGTATTCATGACCGCATTCTTCTGCTCCGTAGGTTACATGGCTGCCTTCGGTGAACTGAAGAAGGGTGGTATCGGCGTTGTCAAGTTCCTCATCATCGCAATCGTGATGTGCTGCATCCAGGATGCAGTTGGCGGATTCGGCGCAAAGCTGTTCGGCCTTGACGGAAGACTGGGTCTGGCTATGGGTTCCATCCCGCTGGTCGGCGGACACGGAACTGCTGGTTCCTTCGGACCGTTCCTTGAGGAAATGGGCGTTGAGAACGCTACCACCGTTGCAGTTGCAGCTGCTACCTATGGTCTTATCTCCGGTTGTATGATCGGCGGCCCGATCGCTTACGGCAGAATCAACAAGCTTCACCTCAGAGAGAGAATCTCTCCGGAAGCTAAGGCTGCTGCAAAGGCAGAGGTTGATGTTGATGAGAACACCGGCGCTCTGGACGAAGCAAACGTCATGAACGCAGTTCTCTATATCGTTGTTGCAGTTGGTGCCGGTACCATCGTTGCAAAAATCCTTGGTACTTTCATTACCCTTCCGGGCTACATCGGCGCTATGATCGTTGGTGCTACTGTTCGTAACGTACAGGAAGCAAGAGGCGTTAAGGTTCCGATGGCTGAGATGGGCGCAATCGGAAACGTATGCCTGTCCCTGTTCCTGGGTCTTGCCATGATTAACCTGAAGCTGTGGCAGCTGGTTGCTCTGGCACTTCCGATGATTGTTATCCTTCTTATCCAGACCGTCATCATGTTCTTCTATGCAAGATTCATTGTATTCAACATGATGGGCCGCGACTACGATGCAGCCGTTCTGGCATCCGGTTTCTGCGGATTCGGTATGGGCGCTACACCGAACGCTATGGCTAACATGCAGGCTATTACAAACAACTACGGACCCGCTCCGGTAGCATTCATGATTGTGCCGCTGGTAGGTTCCCTGTTTATCGACTTCTTCAACGCTGCAATCATTACGGCGTTTGCAAACTTCCTGTAAGGGTTATCAAACCCGATACGGACAGAATCATCCGCCGTGCTTGCACAGGCGGATGATTCTGAATGTAGCGGGTTCGGGCATGATGCGAAGCATCAATGCCCGGCCGGAACGAGAGAATCGGAGATTCTCGAGTGCCGGGGATACCCGCCAGGCTTTCGGGTGCCGTGCTGACGTTTAATGCGGGTTTTGTGCAATATGACGAATACCGTCTCTAAAACTCAGCACTATGCCCAAATGATAAACGCAGATTTATATCTGAGGCTGTTTATCATGAAATTTAAATGCACAACATAAACAGAAAGAAATACCATTTATTTAATAGATAGTATTTGCTAATCTGATGCTTGTGCGGTATAATGTACTTGTATAGAGAAGTTCAACAAAAATGATTCAATCACGGAACGGTTTTTGTTGAAATTTCCTATAAAAAAGAGAACTTATTAAATGTTTTTCATAAGCAGGAGGTAAATTCCAATGAACGCTTATATTCAGAGAGTCATCGAAGACGTCAGAAAGAAAAACGCTAACGAGCCCGAGTTCATCCAGACTGTAGAAGAGGTTCTTTCCTCTCTTAGCCCGGTTATGGATGCTCATCCGGAGTATGAGAAGGCCGCTCTCCTTGAGAGAATGGTTGAGCCGGAGAGAACCATCGAGTTCCGCGTTACCTGGGAAGATGACAATCATGTATGGCATGTAAACCGCGGCTATCGTGTACAGTTCAACAGCGCTATCGGACCGTACAAGGGCGGACTTCGTTTTGCTCCGAGCGTAAACCTTTCCATCATCAAGTTCCTTGGCTTCGAGCAGGTATTCAAGGACAGCCTTACCACTCTGCCGATCGGCGGTGCTAAGGGTGGTTCCGACTTCGATCCGAACGGAAAGAGCGACGGCGAAGTTATGAGATTCTGCCAGGCTTTCATGACCGAGCTTTATCGTCACATTGGTCCGGACGTTGACTGCCCGGCTGGTGACCTTGGCGTAGGCGGACGTGAGATTGGTTACATGTTCGGCGCATGGAGAAGACTGACTGGTACTTATGCTAACGGCGCTCTGTCTGGTAAGGCAATGCCGTTCGGTGGTTCCATCCTTCGTCCGGAAGCAACCGGTTTCGGTGCTGTTTACTATCTTGAGTCCGTTCTTGAGCACGAGAAGGATACCATGAAGGGCAAGAGAGTTGCTCTGGCTGGTTTCGGTAACGTTGCATGGGGCGTAGCTACAAAGCTTGCTGAGCTTGGTGCTAAGGCTGTTACCCTGTCTGGTCCGGATGGATACATCTACGATCCGGAAGGTATCGTTACCAAAGAGAAGATCGACTTCATGCTTGAGATGAGAGCATCCGGCCGCAACAAGGTTCAGGACTATGCTGACAAGTTCGGCGTACAGTTCTTCCCGGGCCAGAAGCCGTGGGGCCAGAAGGATGTCGATATCGTTATGCCGTGCGCTACTCAGAACGATGTCAACATGGATGAGGCTAAGAAGATTGTTGCCAACGGCATCAAGTACTACATCGAAGTTGCTAACATGCCGACAACCAACGAGGCTCTGAAGTTCCTTATGGAGCAGAAGAACATGATCGTTGCTCCGTCCAAGGCTGTTAACGCCGGCGGCGTATCCGTATCTGCACTTGAGATGTCTCAGAACTCCGAGAGACTGTTCTGGACTGCTGAGGAAGTAGATGCTAAGCTTCACCAGATCATGAAGGGTATCCACGATGGTTCTGCAGCTGCAGCTGAGAGATATGGCCTTGGCTACAACCTGGTTGCTGGTGCTAACATCGTTGGTTTCCAGAAGGTTGCTGACGCTATGATGGGTCAGGGCATCGCTTGGTCATAATCGATGACTCTAAATTAAATATTCACCAACCGTGAGTATCCGGGGGCTGTCGCGAAAGCGGCAGCCCTCTTTTTGCACGGGCAATGAGCCGTGCGTATCCTGCATGTCAGATTTCCGCGAGAGCTTGTTCCTGGCAGAGGTTGACTTTTTCCGGGATTATGTTTAAATAGAGATATGTTTAAAAAGGAGGAACTGCAACATGTCTGATGAAATGAAGAACACAACCGCAGCAGAGGCGGCGGAGGCTCCCCAGGAGTCCATGGCTGATTTCGAGAAGGAGATCGACGCATCTTTCCGCCGTGTACACGTAGGTGATATGGTGACCGGAACCGTGGTCAGCGTATCCGATGACCAGGTTCTGGTGGACCTCGGCACCTATGTAGGCGGTTCGATCAATAAAGAGAATCTGTCCAATGATCCGGAATTCAACCTGAAGGAAGAGATCCATGCAGGTGATGAGATCACCGCAACTGTCATCAAGATGGACGACGGCAGCGGCAACGTGGTCCTTTCCCGCAAGGAAGCCAACGACAAGCTGACCTGGGAGAAGCTGCGCGAGATGATGAACGAGCGCACCATGGTTCCGGTTACCATTCTGGAAGCAGTCAAGGCCGGCGTTACCACAAAGCTTGAGGGCATGCGCGCCTTCATTCCGGCATCCCGCATCTCCAACAGCTATGTGGAAGATCTGAATGAGTGGGTTGGCAAGACCATCGATGTCACCGTCATCGAGGCGGATGAAGAGAAGAAGCACCTGGTACTCTCCGGAAGAGAGGCTGCCCGGGCAAAAGAGCAGGAGGAGAAGGCAGCAAAGATCTCCAAGTGTGAGGTTGGTTCCGTGATGGAAGGTACTGTTGAGACCATCAAGCCCTACGGCGCATTCATTACCCTGGACAATGGTCTTTCCGGACTGTGCCACGTATCCCAGATCAGCAAGAAGCGCATCCCGCATCCGTCTGCTGTTCTGAAAGAGGGACAGAAGGTAACGGTCAAGGTTATTGCGAAGAAGGACGGAAAGCTCAGCCTTAGCATGCGCGAGACTGCACCGGACGAGGCACCGGATGATCAGGTACCGGCATACGAGAACAGCGATGCGCTCACCACAACCCTGGGCGATCTGTTCAAGGGCCTGAAGTTCTGATTGGAGTAATATCAAAACATGAGAGCAGTATTACAGGTAGTAGACAGGGCGGAAGTCACAGTGGATGACCGCCCTGTCGGCGCGATAAAAAAGGGTTTCCTGATTCTCCTGGGCGTGGAGGACGAGGATACGGAAGAGCTGACAGATAAAATGATGGACAAGATCTGCAAGCTCCGGATTTTTGAAGATGAGAACGGCAAAACCAACCTCTCCCTGGCGGACGTCGGCGGGGAGATTCTTATGGTCAGCCAGTTTACACTCTATGCGGACTGCAGAAAGGGCAACCGCCCCAGCTTCGTGAAAGCCGGTGCGCCCGATTATGCCAATAAGCTGTATGAACATGCCTGCGAGCGCTGCAGGCAGAACGGGTTCAAGGTAGAGCAGGGAGAATTCGGCGCCTATATGAAGATCTCTCTGGTCAACGACGGCCCCTTTACGCTGATGCTGGACAGCGCCACGCTTCTGAAATAGAAGACCGGCATCCGCAGAACAGAGATACACCAGGAAGGACAGAAGACATGAAGGCAAAAGAACTGCAGAAGCAGCTGACATTCAAATATGAGGATTTCGCGGAGAAATGCCCGGAAGAGATGGAGAAGGCCTACGCCTTTGCCGAGGGCTATAAAGAGTTTCTTGCGAAGGCAAAAACCGAGAGGGAATTCAACAGGGCAGCGAAAGAGCTGCTGGATGCGGCGGGCTATGTCCCCTTTGCACCGGGAAAGAACTACCAGCCGGGGGATAAGGTTTATTTTGACAACCGGGGCAAGGCTCTGATCATGACTACCTTCGGAAAAAGACCGCTTTCTGACGGTCTTCGGATGAACGCGGCCCATATCGATTCCCCGCGCCTCGACTTAAAGCCCATGCCTCTTTTTGAGAAAGACGGCCTGGCCTACTTCAAACCCCATTATTACGGCGGCATCCGCAAGTATCAGTGGGCCACCATCCCGCTGGCCATGCACGGCGTGATCGTGAAAGAAGACGGCGAGACGCTTAATATCTCCATCGGTGAGACGGCCGGAGAACCGCAGTTTGTCATCTCCGATCTGCTTCCCCATCTGAGTGCGAAGCAGGACGACCGGAAGCTTAAAGAAGGCGTGCGGGCGGAAGAACTGAATATCATCATCGGCAGCATCCCCTTTGCGGATGAGGACGGGGAAGATGTCAAGGAAGCGGTGAAGCTTAAGGCACTTACGCTCTTAAATGAGCAGTTCGGCATCACCGAGAAGGATTTTCTGCGGGCCGAGATTGAATTTGTGCCGGCGGTCAAGCCCACAGATATCGGCTTCGACCGTGGACTGATCGCAGCTTACGGACAGGATGACCGGGTCTGCGCCTACACTGCCATCATGGCGGAGATTGAGGCAAAAGCACCGGAATACACCACCGTTACCGTGCTGGCGGACAAGGAGGAGATCGGCTCGGTCGGCAATACCGGCTTGAACTCCGAATTCCTGGTTCACTATGTGGAAGACCTGGTGGAAGCGGCAGGGGGCAATGTCCGCGCTGTCCTTCGCAACTCCATCTGCCTGTCCTCCGACGTGAGCGCCGCTTTTGACCCCACCTTCCCGGATCCCTTCGAGAAGAATAATATCCCCTACCTGGGGAAGGGTGTCTCCATCATGAAGTACACCGGTGCCAGAGGAAAATCCGGCAGCAACGATGCCAGCGCAGAGCTGATGGGTCAGATCATCAGCATCATGGATAAAGCCGGCGTCTGCTGGCAGACCGGCGAGCTGGGTGCCGTGGATGTGGGCGGCGGCGGAACCGTGGCCCTCTATGTGGCAGGCAAAGATATCAATGTGGTGGACATCGGCGTACCCGTCATGTCCATGCATTCTCCCTTTGAAGTTACCTCTAAGCTGGATGTGTACAGTGCTTACCGGGCTTACAAGGCATTTTATCAGGAGTAATCTATGAAGAAAAATTACATGGCGGTCGCTTTTGCGGCCGCCCTTACCACTGCATTTCTGACTGCCGGCTGTGCCCCGAAGGCGCAGGCTACAACAACCGCTGCAGAAACCACAGCAGAAGAGACTGCAGCACCGGCCCCCACGGAAGAAGCAGAAACCGAGCCGGAGACTGCACCGGCCGTCTACGGTGATACCGCAAGCGTCACCCTCGGAGAGTACAAAAACCTTAAAGCAGAGCGGGTGATGGCCGAGGTGACGGACGAAGAGGTACAGAGCCAGATTGACCAGGTGCTGAAGGCCCATCCGAATTATACGGAGGTGGACCGGGCGGCAGAAACCGGTGACACTGTGAATATTAACTTTGAGGGAAAGATCGACGGGAAGGCCTTCGAGGGCGGAAGCTCCGAGGACTACGACCTGGAGCTGGGAAGCGGCGCATTCATCGCAGGCTTTGAGGACGGCGTTGTCGGCATGAAAAAGGGCGAAACCAAAGACCTCAGCCTGAAATTCCCGGAAAACTATCAGCATGCAGACGTGGCGGGCAAGGACGTCATCTTTACGGTCACCGTGAATGCGGTGAAAGAGAAAGAGATCCCGGAGCTCACCGATGAGTTTGTGAAATCCATCGCGCCGGATGTGCTGGATGCACAGCAGTACCGGGATACGGTGAAGGCGCAGCTTACGGAATACCATCAGAGTGTTAACGACAGCACCCTGGACGCAGAGCTTCTCGCCCAGGTACTGGAGAATGCGGAGGTGGTTCTCACCAAAGCGGATGTGGACGCCGAGTATAACGAGCAGCTGGTGGAGATGACAAAACAGGCCCAGAGCTACGGCCTGGATATGGAGACCTACGCCTCTGTCTCCGGCATGACCATGGCCCAGTTCCAGGAAGAACTGCGTCATAATGCCGAGAATACCGTAAAGAGCCGTCAGGTACTGGGCGCCATCGCCGAAAAGGAAAATCTGACCCTGACCGACGAAGATCGGAAGGCCCTCGCCGAGCAGTATGGCTATGAGACGGTGGAGGAGCTGCTGGAACAGCTGTCCGTGCCGGAGGACCTCTTCGAGGAGACTGCACTGTACCGGAAGGTGATGGACTTTGTCAAAGAAGAGGCCGACATCACCGAAGTGCCTGCAGGGGTGAAGAACTGAAGAACAGCGGAATAAGAAGAAAGCAGTACCATGAATAACGCTAAAACCGTGGCAGGGATTCCCCTGCCGCTCTATCTTGGAATTCTTGCCCTCACCTTCGCATCGATGTACACGGGGAGCGTGCCCGGCGGCATGGTCGGCGGCTTCCTGGTTCTCCTTGTGGTGGGAGAGGGCTTAAACTATGCAGGAAAGACGATTCCTGTGGTCCGCACTTACCTGGGCGGGTCGGTGATCTGTATCCTGGGCGGCGCCATTCTCACCGCCACCGGCATACTTCCGCCGGAGACCGTATCCCTGATGGACAGCTTCGTTAATGAGCAGGACTTTCTGGTCTTCTACATCGCAGCCCTGATCACCGGAAGCCTTTTCAATATCGACCGGGACCTTCTGATCCGGGCGTCCGTGAAGATCCTTCCGACGGCACTGATCTCCATCGCAGTGGGAGTGACCGTCATAGGCCTGCTCGGCATGACCTGCGGACTGAGCTTTATGGAAGGCATCCTCTACATTGCCATTCCCATGACCAGCGGCGGCATGACCGCCGGAGCGGTGCCCCTGTCTGCCATGTATGCCCAGGCGACGGGCATGGATGCGGGAGCGGTGCTTACCCGGATTGCCCCGGCCACTGTGCTGGGCAATATCGTGGCCATCATTCTCGGAGCTCTGGCCAATGCCCTCGGTAAGAAAAAGCCGGCCCTTTCCGGGGACGGCAGGCTGGTCAATGACGGAAAACCGGTTCCGGAGAGACCGCCCATGCGGCCCACCTTCCAGACCCTGGGAACGGGGCTCATCATGACCATGGCCTTCTATTCCGTGAGCGAGCTGTGCCATCATTTCGTGCATATCATTCCTACCTACGCCTGGATGATCGTCATGGTGGTGGCGGTCAAGAGTGCGGGAATCCTGAGCGATGCCCTGGAAGACTGTGCCAGAGAGTGGGGATACTTCTGCATTCACAGCATGACGGCAGCGGCCCTCACCGGCATCGGCACGACGCTCATTGATCTGAAGACAATTCTCCATACTCTGACGCCCATGTATCTTGTCACTGTGGCGGCGGGCGTGCTGGCAGTGACGCTGACCGCAGCCTTTGTCGGAGCGAAGTTTATGGGGTTCTATCCGCTGGAATCCGGCATTGCCGCCGGCATGTGCACCATGAACATGGGAGGCTCCGGCAACGTGGCGGTCTTAAGCAGTGCAGAGCGCATGGAGCTTCTGCCCTTTGCCCAGATCGTGCTCCGATCCTGCGGGGCCCTGATGCTGACCCTGGGAGGAATTCTCATCCAGGCAGTGAAGTAGGATAGAGAAACAAACAGCAAAAACAAAGCAATGCCGGTAAAGAGCGGGATTTTCTGTAAAAAGTCACAGAAAATCCCGCTTTTTATTAGAAATATTGGAATATATGACAAAACTGTGCTATAATTTATCATATAACGATGCGTCGGGCGCAGCGGACAGATCCGGCAGACCAAGCCTCAGGAGTGCTGCGCTTTTTGGAGAGGAGGGAGTTTTATGGATGCAACCTATAGAAAAGTCGAGACGATCGGCGTAAAGGCGCCTCTTAAGATTCAGGGCGGACACTTTGCGACCAGTCATGCGCATACCAACTATTACATCGATCTGACCACCATCAAGACAAGGGCCAATGAAGCGCAGGACATTGCCGCAGCTCTGGTCCGGATGTATCTCTTCAGCACTGTTGTAGATACCATCATCTGCATGGAAGGAACGGAGGTTATCGGTGCATTCCTCTCTGAAGAACTGACCAAGGGCGGCTATCTGAATACCAATGCCCACAAGACCATCTATGTGGTACGGCCGGAGTTCAACAGCAACAGCCAGATCATCTTCCGCGACAACATCAAGCCGATGATTGCAGGAAAGCACGTCATGATCCTTATGGGTTCCGTTATCACCGGCAAGGCCCTCAACAAGGCTATGGAGTCCGTACAGTACTATGGCGGAACCATCACCGGCATTTCCGCCGTCTTCAGTGTCCTGGATGAGCTGAACGGCGTCCGCATCAGCTCTGTCTACGGCCTGAAGGATGTTCCGGACTATGCATATTATGATTATCACAACTGCGAGATGTGCAAGAGGGGAGAGAAGATCGACGCTCTGGTGAATGCCTACGGCATCTCTGTCCTGTAGCAGGACAAAGCGCATAACACGGCAGAATATACAGCAGAATAAATGACAGTACGGGGGCTGTGAAAAAACGATTGCTCGTTTTTTCACAGCCCCTCTTGTTATTGGAAGGGACAGGGAGATATACCGTATCGACTCTGTAATTTCAGCGATTTAGACAAAGTTTCTCTGACTTTAATTAACATAAAATTGGCGGAAACGGCGGATTTCGGGCAAAGCTCACAAACTTATCGACGGTCAGTCTATCAGCCTTGTTTGCGGTATCGGCGGGTTGTATAATAAAAGAAAACAGGGGCTCTCCTCAGAGCCCCTGCTGTGATCCACGGGAATAAGGGGGAAACTCCAGGGAGATTGTAGAATGCAGCGAAAAAACAGCGGAGAGAATTTCTGGGAGAAAAAGATCCGGCAGTTTGAGAAGGAACTTACCCGGGAAGAGAAAAGCAGCACCACCATCCGGAAGTATATGCATGACGTGAGGCAGTTCTGCCTCTGGCTTTCGCAGAATGGTGCAGAGACCGGGAAGATTACGAAGGAACTGACAATTGCGTACAAGCAGGACCTGATGGATCATTACAGGATTTCCAGCGTGAATTCCATGCTGGCCCCGGTAAACCGGTTTCTACGGTTCTGCGGCATGCAGCAGATGTGCATCAAAACCTGCCGGACACAGCGGCAGTACTTTCGGAAAGAGGAGGAGCTGACGAAGGAAGAGTATCTTCTTCTGGTGGAGACAGCGGAAAGGACCGGCAGGATACGTCTGAAGCTTCTGATGCAGACTCTGGCCTGTACCGGAATCCGGGTGCAGGAACTGACTTCCGTGACGGTGGAGCATGTCCGGGAGGGAAAATTGGAGATCTACAACAAAGGAAAGTGGCGCCAGGTATATCTGCCAAGGAAGCTGCGGAAAGAACTGCTTTCCTACTGCGCAGATAACGGGATAAGCCAGGGACCGGTATTTCTGACATTCGGCGGACAGGTTCCGGACAGAGTAAATATCTGGTATATGCTGAAACGGCTTGCCCGCAGGGCAGGGGTGGAGGAACAGAAGGTATATCCTCACAATTTCCGTCACCTGTTTGCCCGTTCCTACTATGATATCAACCGGGATATTGCCCATCTGGCGGATCTTCTGGGGCATTCCAATGTCGAGACAACGAGACGGTATACTCTGGAGAAGGTGCAGGCGGAGGAAGAGACACTGGATCGGATGGGGCTGATTTAGCGGCAGGGACCGTGATGATAAGAATGCTGTGAAAAACAAATCCCCCGCACCGTTATGGTGCGGGGGATGTATTTCATGGATTTTCACCAAAAAAGGTGCTTCAGATTACTGAAGGTTCAGAGCCTCTCTTACCTTTGCGGTGATGTAGATACCGATGTCGCGGGAAGCGTCAACGGACTGTGCGCCCAGGTGCGGGGAAACAAGGAAGTTGTCGCACTCGAACAGCGGGGATGCGAAGGTGTCGTTGCCGGTAAGGCCGCCGCCTGCAAGCTCGTTCTCCATAACGTCGGTAGCATAGCCGCCGATCTTGCCGGCCTTCAGAGCCTCGTACATATCCTTCTCGTTAACGATGCCGCCGCGGCTCATGTTGAGAACGATGCAGTCATTCTTCATGTACTCGATGGACTTTGCGGAAACAAGATCCTTGGTCTCCGGAGTCAGCGGAACGTGGATGGTAACATAGTCGGAAACCTTCAGAAGCTCTTCGGTGCTGAGGCCCTTAGCGTGCTCCTTCTCGAAGTCTTCCTGCTTCAGATACGGATCGTATGCAACGATATCCATCTTGAATGCGCGTGCAAGCTCGCCGACTCTGCGTCCGATACGGCCGAAGCCCATGATGCCGAGGGTCTTGCCTCTCAGCTCGCGGCCAACGAATTTATACTTATCCCACTCGTGGTTCTTGGTAACATCGATGTGAGCCGGAACAACGTGACGGGACATATCAAGCAGCTTGGAGATGGTCAGCTCTGCAACAGCGTTGGCGTTCATGCCCGGTGCATTGTAAACCTGTACGCCGTTTGCCTTGGCAGTCTCAAGATCAATATGGTTCAGACCGACGGAGCATACGCCGATAACCTTCAGGTTCTTCGCAGCGTCCAGAATCCGCTTGTCGATCTTCGGGTCCACGCGCATGATGAGAACATCATAATCCGGGATCATGGCAGCAAGCTCATCCTGGGTCGGAAGGATCTTGGTATCGATCTGCATGTACTTTCCGAGTACTTCGCTGATGCCAGCGTATACTTCATCAATAATGAGACACTTCATGATAATTTTCCTCCATTTGGTAAGCGATAAATGCTTTAAAAGTGCTATAAATAAGTATACCCCATGACATTTTTTGAGTCAAGGATACGGAGGGCTGCAGAGGGGCAATTATTCATAGCAGTTTTTCAATAACACTTATAAACTTCGTCTATCATGCAACAAATATTATATTTGCAGGGGCAGAGAATTCGCTTTTTTGTTTGGAGAGGCAGAAAGGCGGTAATATGTTGTATTGTGCACAGGTAATGATGTCAGAGGAAACGGCGGTGTCGGAGGTGATGCCCTGGGAGGAGAAGTTTGTTGAGGAAACCATCGTATATCCCGGAGTCATGAAGGGGGCAGCCGTGCCGCAGACGGCGGCGGCAAAGATTGACTGTCCGTCCGGAGAGGTTCTTGAGCGGGTGCTGCCGCTGACGGAAACGGTTTACACGGATGCCCGCTGGGAGGACCTTTCGCTGGAACTGGTATTCCATGAATACGGGGCGGACGGGTACCTCTTTGCCGGCCGGATGGTGGGCCATGACGGAGAAAAACCGCCCGTGGAACTGCTGGAAGAGGAGATTGCGGAGGAACTGGGCGTATCACCGGAGGAGATCGTGATATCGGACGGAGTGTGGCTGGGGGAAGCCTATGCTGATGAAGGCGGGGAGCTGTGCAGAGATGCGCTGGCCCTTGGACAGCGTCTGGTCTATGACTGCAGCGCATCCTACGGCGCCATGATAAAGATCCCACCGGATACGGAACTGCCGGAAGAAACCGCCTCCCCGGAGTCGGAGGTGATTCCGGAGACGGTTCTTTCTCCGGAGACGGATGCCGCTCCTGATTATGGTCCGCCGGCGCAGGTCCGCCCGGGGCTCCTTCAGCGGGCAGTGCGCTGGATGACAGAGCACATTAAGGTCACGGTAAGTCTGTTCCTGCTGGCCCTCCTTGCGGCAGGCTTTCTCCTTCTCCGGCGCCTTGCCAGGCGGGAGGATGGGCGGAGGAATACTTGTTAATGCGCTCCGGAAAGTGGTAGAATACGCTTTGGAAAGCGGCAGCTTCGGCATGCCCGGGCTGCGGAATACTGAAGGAAAGCGGGAATAGTTATGAAGCGGGATGTTGTGTTCAAGATGGAGAGACCGGGACTGGTCGAGGAAGGACAGAAGGTGGAAATCACCGAATCGGTGACGCCCTTTAACGTAAATTATGTGGTGGAGCCGGCGGTGGCCATGTCCGGACTGTTCCGGCTGAATGACCGGCTGAAGAGCAGGGAAGGAATCGTGAAGGAAATTGTGGAAAATGACCGCGGCTTCTACATCACGGTGACCTTCGACGAATAGGCCGGCGGCCGGGAAGGTCGGCGTGTCCGCAGAACGGCAGTAGTTGTCAAATTGCGCACAATTTTATATAATAGACTGATTGAGTATGTTATTCTGCGGCAAGTGTGCCGATAAAACAGATAAGGAGTACATATGAAGGGAATCTTATGTATTGCATGGCAGATTGTGAGTTTTCTGCTCTTCCGCACCCGGCAGATGCGGCGGCTGGAAGAGCTGGAGAAAACCGAGCCGGTGAAAGCCCAGGAAGAGGCCATCGCGGAAGTGCGCAGGATGTTTCACCGCTGTCTTAAGGGCTGCAAGGTCAATGTGACGGTGAAGGGCCTGGAGAATATTCCGAAGGATACGCCGGTACTGTATGTGGGAAATCACCGCGGCTTTTTTGACTGCGTGGTGGGCTATACCACGGTGCCGGGCCGCGTGGGCTTTGTGGCCAAGAAGGAGCTCATGAAGTATCCGTTTCTTCCCAACTGGATGCTGCTTCTCAACTGCCTGTTCATGGACAGAAAGGATATGAAGCAGTCTCTGAAGACCATTCTGGAGGCCATTGCCAAGGTGAAGGGCGGTGTTTCCATGTGGATCTTCCCGGAGGGAACGAGAAACCGCGGAGAGCTGCTGGATATGCTGCCGTTTAAAGAGGGAAGCCTGAAGATCGCCGAGAAGAGCAAGTGCCCGGTAGTGCCGGTGGCCATCACGGGAACGGCGGAGCTTCTGGAGGCCCATGCGCCCTGGGTTCATCCCGGGGATGTCACCATCCGGTTCGGCGAGCCCTTCCGCATCGCGGATCTGCCGGAGGAGAACCGCAAGTTCCCCGGCGCTTATACCAGAGAGAGGATTCTTGAGATGCTCCGGGAGGAGACCGGAGCAAAGCATGCTTAATTCGGGCGGGGAGTCGTTTTATGAAAAACGGAGGAAAACTGTTTGCCGCGATAGATGTCGGCTCATTCAATACAGAGCTGGTCATCTATGACATCAGCAAAAAGAACGGAATACGGGAGGTGGACCACCTGCGGGTGCAGCTTCCCATCGGCCATGATACCTATAATGACGGCATGGTGTCCAACGCCATGACCGAGGAGATCTGCGGCGTGCTCCGCCGGTTTTCCGAGGTGATGAAGGGGTACCATGTGGATGATTATGCGGCTTACGCCAGCAGTGCGCTCCGTGAGGCGAGAAACGGACTGATTGTTCTGGATCAGATCCGGATCCGCACGGGGCTTCAGCTGATCACGGCCAGCAATTCGGAATACCGCTATATGAGCTATAAGGCGGTGGCCGGCCACAAGGAGGACTTCAACAGAGCTCTGGCACAGGAGATGGCCATTCTGGACGTGGGCTTCGGCAGCTCCCAGCTGTCGATGTTCGAGAAGGGGAATCTTACCTTTACCCAGAACCTCTCCCTCGGCGTGCTGCGCATCAGCGAGAGCGCGGTCAAGTGGGATGTGGATGCCAAAGAGGTGCCGGAGGTTATTGAGGAGCTCATGAACAATGAGCTGGGCTCGGTCGCGGACATCTACCTGCGTTCCACCAGGGTAAAGACCCTGATTATCACCGGAGAGACCATCAACTATCTGGTGCTCCGGGGACACAGCGGATTCCAGAATAAACAGTTTTCGGCGGATGAGTTTGCCCGGATGTGCCGGAAGGTATCAAAGATGAGCGTGACGGACCTGCAGGATACTTACAACGTATCCCGCAACGCGGCCCGGGTGATGGTGCCCAGCGCCATTCTGTTTGCCAGAGTGGTGGAGATGACGGGGGCAGCGACCGTATGGACGCCGGGAACGGTGGCCTGCGACGGCTTTGCCGCCGATTACGCCCAGGAACAGGGGCTGATTAAGTTTGACCATGATTTTGAGGAGGACATCATCAGTTCGGCAAGAGACTTAGCGGACCACTACTGCTGCCACAGAGAGCATGTGCAGGCGGTGGAGGTATTTTCCGGACAGATTTTTGACGCCACCAGGAAGTATCACGGCCTGGATCCCCACTGCCGGCTGCTTCTCAGAATCGCGGCCATTCTCCATGACTGCGGAAAGTATGTGAGCATCACCCGCGGTTCCATGAATGCCTATGAGATCATCATGTCGTCGGAGCTCATCGGTCTGTCCCATCTGGACCGGGAGATTGTGGCGAATGTGGTGCTTTATAATATCCAGGAGTTTGACTATGACGATGTCTCGCTGGGGACGGACCTCTCCCTCTATACGGAGAAGAACTACACCAGAAGGGAGCTTAAGATTGTCATAGCGAAGCTGGCGGCGATGCTTCGCCTGGCGAATTCCATTGACCGAAGCCACCGGCAGAAGCTTAAAGGGGCAAAGATTGATGTCCGGAATGACAGGCTGGCCATCACAACGGGATATGACGGAAATCTCACGCTGGAGAAGTATTCCGTCGAGCGGAAGGCGGATTTCTTCGAGGAGATGATCGGCATCCGGCCGGTGATCCGCAGAAAGCGCAAATGGTAGGCCGCAAAGAGGTGAGAACATGGCAGACACGGTAATAAACAATAAAGATCCGAAGAATTATATTAACCGGGAACTGAGCTGGCTGCAGTTTAATACCCGGGTTCTGGGCGAGGCGAAGGACAAGACGACGCTGCCCTTCGAGAGACTCAAGTTTCTGGCCATCACGGCATCCAACCTGGATGAATTTTTCATGGTCCGGGTGGCATCCCTCGATGAGATGGTGCATGCGGGCTACAAGAAGAAGGACATTGCGGGGATGACGGCGGAAGAGCAGCTTGCGGCCATCGGAACGGCGGTCCATGAGCTGGTGGAGAGCCAATATTCCTGCTATAACCGGGGGCTGGTGCCGCTGATGCACCGGCTGGGCCTGGTGATTATTCCGGAGCATGAGGAGCTTGCGCCCGCTGAGGCGGACTTCGTGGACCGGTATTTTGAGAGAGAGGTCTACCCGGTGCTTACGCCTATGGCGGTGGACTCCTCGAGACCGTTTCCGCTGGTGCGGAACAAGTCCATCAACATCGGGGTGCTGATGCAGAAGAAAAAGTCCGACGAGGATATGGAATTTGCCATGGTCCGCGTGCCGGACGTGCTGCCCCGGGTGGTGGAGATTCCGGAGGACGTGGAGAATCTGCGGGGCCATGAGGAGAACCCGAAGCCGCGCCGGATCATTTACCTGGAAGAGGTCATCGAGCGGAACATCGGAAAGCTGTTCCTGAATTATAAGATTCTGGCGAGCCATCCCTTCCGCATCATGCGGAATGCGGACCTTTCCATCGAGGAGGACGAGTCCGAGGATCTGCTGAAGGAGATCGAGAAGAAGCTGAAGCAGCGCCTGCGGGGCGAGGTTATCCGTCTGGAGATCGAGAAGAATTCGGATAAGCGGCTTTTAAAGCGGCTGAAGAATGAGTTCGGCGTAAGTAAAGACGAGATCTATGAGATCAGCGGTCCCCTGGACCTGACGGTTCTGATGAAGGTATACGGCCTGCCCGGCTTTGACGAGTACCGGATGCCCTCCTACAAGCCGCAGCCGGTGCCGGCGCTGATGAATGAAGATGATATCTTCACCAATATCCGCAAGGGGGATATCCTTCTGTCCCATCCCTATCAGACATTTGACCCGGTCATCCAGCTGATCGAGAAGGCGGCGGAGGATCCGGATGTTTTGGCCATCAAGCAGACGCTGTACCGCGTCAGCGGCAATTCGCCCATCATCAAGGCGCTGGCAAAGGCGGCGGACCGGGGCAAGCAGGTCTCGGTTCTGGTGGAGCTGAAGGCCCGGTTTGATGAGGAGCACAATATCCTCTGGGCGAAGATGCTGGAGAAGGCAGGATGCCATGTTATCTACGGACTGGTGGGATTAAAGACCCACTGCAAGATCACCCTGATTGTCCGGAGAGAAGAGGACGGCATCCGCCGGTACGTCCATCTGGGTACCGGAAACTATAATGATTCCACCGCAAAGCTTTATACGGACTGCGGACTTCTTACCTGCCGGGAGAAGATCGGCGAGGACGCGACGGCGGTATTCAATATGCTGTCGGGCTATTCCGAACCGCTGTACTGGAACCGGCTTGCGCTGGCGCCGCTGTGGTTAAGGAACCGGTTTCTCCGGCTCATCGACCGGGAGGCGGCGAATGCGGCAAACGGCAGGCCTGCCGGGATTGTGGCGAAGATGAATTCCCTGTGTGACCAGGAGATCATCGAGCATCTGTATGCGGCGGGACAGGCCGGCGTAAAGATTCATCTGATTGTCCGCGGCATCTGCTGCCTTAAGGCCGGCGTGCCGGGGCTTTCCGACAACATCCGGGTCTGCTCGATTGTCGGCAATTTCCTGGAGCATGCCCGCATCTTCCGGTTTGAGAATGACGGCGACCCGCTGTTCTTTATGGGCAGCGCAGACTGGATGCCGCGAAACCTGGACCGGAGAGTGGAGATTATGTTCCCGGTGGAGGATGAGAGACTGACGGCACAGCTTGACCACTATCTGGAAGTGCAGATGGAGGACAATGTGAAGGCCCATTACATGCAGCCGGACGGCAGCTATGAGAAGCCGGACCGCAGAGGAAAGCAGGCGGTGTGCGCCCAGGAGGTCTTCTGCGAGGAGGCGGAGCAGGCGGCCAAGGATCAGGAGGATCTGACGGATCCGGTGAAGACGAGAGTATTTGTTCCCCTCGGCGGGACGGAGCATATGGAGATATAGCAGCCATCTTCGGCTGCTGCAGGAAGCAGGAGGTAAATTATGTCTGATATCGGCATTCTGGTAGTGGATGATGAGAAGGAGATCGCGGATCTGGTGGAAATCTATCTGGTCAGCGACGGCTACAAGGTATTCAAGGCATTCAATGCCAAGGATGGACTGGATATTCTGGCACAGGAGAAGATTCACCTGGTACTGCTGGATATCATGATGCCCGGCATGGACGGACTGACCATGTGCCGGAAGATCCGGGAGACCAACAATATTCCGATCATTATGCTGAGTGCCAAGTCCACGGACCTGGACAAGATCCGCGGCCTCGGAACCGGCGCGGACGACTATGTGACCAAGCCCTTCAATCCGCTGGAGCTGACGGCAAGGGTGAAGTCCCAGCTGCGCCGCTATACGCAGTTAAACCCCCAGAGCTCCTCGGATTCCGGGAGCGGGGATATTTCCCTGCGGGGACTGACCATCAGCCGTGAGAACCACCGGGTTACGGTCTTCGGCGAGGATGTCAAGCTCACGCCCATCGAGTTCGATATTCTCTATCTGCTGGCCTCCAATCCGGGGCGGGTATTCAGCACCGACGAGATCTTTGAGCAGGTATGGCACGAGAAGGTCTATGAGGCCAACAACACTGTCATGGTTCACATCCGGAGACTGCGCGGAAAGATGAAGGAAGATACCAGACAGAACAAGATCATTACCACCGTCTGGGGAGTAGGATACAAGATTGAAAAGTAAAAAACAGATTCACAGGGACCTGAGCGGACAGTTCCATTCGCGGCTGCTGGTAAAGATGGTATTTGCAGCCGCGGCTGCCTGCACGGCGGAGCTTTTTCTGGTGGTCTGCCTCACGGCGCTCAAGGAGCACCTGCAGCGGACTGCCAGGGAACCGTCGGTTCTTCTGGGCCTTCTGGAGATGGATGCGCTGATGATGCTTTTCTATGTCCTCGGCGGCATCGTGATATTTGCGGCTGTCTATTTCCGCCTGCTTGACCGGACCATACGGGACCTGGGGGAGATATCCGCGGCCATGCAGAACATTTCCGAGGGGGACCTGAATACCTCGGTGGAAGTTCACGGCGACGATGAGGTGGCCATGATGGCCGAAAACCTGAACAAGATGGTGGGAGATCTCCGGACGCTGATGGACCGGGAGAGAGAGTCGGAGCGGACGAAGAATGAGCTGATCACCAACGTGGCCCATGACCTCCGGACGCCGCTGACCTCCATCATCGGTTATCTGGAGCTTCTGTCCATCTCGGATACCATGTCTCCGGAGATGCAGAAGAAATATATCGATATCGCTTTTGCCAAGTCCAAAAGGCTGCAGCAGCTGATCGAGGACCTGTTCAGCTTTACGAAGCTGGGCGGAGGAAAGGTGGCCTTAAAGATCGGCCGCGTGGATATCGTGCGCCTGTTAAACCAGCTGCTGGAGGAGTTTTACCCCAGCTTCCTGGCCCAGAACCTGTCCTATGAGCTGACGAGCAATGTGCCGGCCAAGGTGATCTCTGCGGATTCCAACCTTCTGGCCAGGCTGTTTGACAACCTGATCAACAACGCCATCAAATACGGCGCCGACGGAAAGCGGGTCATCGTCCGCATCGATGCGGAGGAGGATATGGTAACCGTCCGGGTGAAGAACTACGGCTATGTCATCCCGGAGGATGAGGTGGGCCAGATTTTCAACCGGTTTTACCGGGTGGATCAGTCCCGTACCAGCAGCGTGAGCGGCTCGGGGCTGGGACTTGCCATCGCGAAGAATATCGTGGACATGCACGGCGGGACCATCGGGGTCACCAGCGATTTAAACGGAACGGTCTTTACCGTCAAGCTGAAGTGCGAGCTGGATGCGGACCGGGAGAATTTTGACATCGCGCAATAACTGGGTTTGGAGACAGAACGGATGAAACGATTACTGTGCGCCTTATGCGTCATACTGCTTTTATGCACCGGGGTTTTCTCCCCGGCTGTTGTGATGGCACAAGACGGTGAAGGACCGGGCGCGGCAGCAGGCCTTGACAGCGCGGGAGGCATCCGGATGGAGGTTTCCTGCGGCTTTAATAATGCGGCGAAACAGGGACGGTATCTGCCGGCACATGTGACGCTGACCCTGGAGGACGGGGCAGCGGTGCCGGAGACATCCGTCCTGCTCTGTTTTCTGGTAAGAGAGTCCGACGGGGAGGTCTGCCGGTACGAGTATACGGTGGATCCGGCTTCCCACAGCGGCGAAACTGTGACCTACTATATTCCTCTGGGCGCCAGAACCAGCGAGATTGAGGTGGTTCTGGAAGAAGAGGGGACGGAGCTTATACGGAAAAAGGTGAGCTTCGAGAACAGCATGGAAGGGCTGCAGAGCCTGATCGGCGTATTTACCACCGAGCCGGACCGGATGAACTGGTTAAACGGCGTAACCTTCGGGGACGGAACGCTGACATCCAGCCTGGTGTGGCTGGACGAGGAGACGGCGCCGGTGAGCGAACTGGCCTACGACGCCCTCGACATGATTATTGTATCGGATTTCCAGTTTACGGCCCTCTCGGGCAAACAGCTGGAGGCCATCCTGAAGTTTGTGGAAAATGGAGGCGTTCTGCTGTTCGGCGGCGGGGAGAACTACCTCTCCTCCATCGGCGCCTTTGCGGACCGGATTCTGGAAACGCCCTATCCGGCGCCGCAGCTTCGGATGGTCAACATGGGCCCCGAGTATGCTGAAGAGAGTCCGGAGGACTCCATGCTGGAACTGTGGTGCGCCGATATTCCGCTGAAAAACGGCGTAACTCTCCTTCCGGGCGAAAACTATCCCCTCCTTTCCGGCAGGAGCGAGGGGGAAGGGCGGATCGCGGCGGCAGGATTTTCCCTTTCGGATATCTCGTCCTTTGCGGGAATCCATCCGGAATTTGCCGCTAAGTTTCTTTCGGAAACCTTCGGCGAGGCAGCGTTAAACCGGCTGAAGACGGATTCGGAGATCGGCAATGCCATTAATTTTACGAGAGTGCAGAACCTGGTGGGCACCGGAGATGCCGGCCGCCTTCCGAATGTGCAGCTCTATGCGGCGATCCTGATGCTCTATCTGATTGTGGTGGGACCCGGCATCTATCTCATGCTCCGGGCGAAACGGCAGCAGGTTCTCTACCTGGTGGCAGCGGCGCTGCTGTCCCTGTTCTTTGTGGTGGTGATCTATGCCATGGGATTCCGGACCCGGTTTTCCGGGCCCTTCTATACCTCGGCCCGCATTCTGGAGGTGCGGGAGAAAAGCCGCAGGGAGGAGGTTTATCTGAATGCCAGAAGCCCCTACAACCGGCCCTATCAGACCATGCTTGCGGCGGGATATGAGGTGCGCCCGCTGACGGACCCCTACGGCGGTTACGGCTCCGGAACGGGAACGGATCAGGAGGTGCTCGGGATACGCTATACGGAGAACGGCCCCGAGCTGCGGATCGGGAGTTCGTCCGCATTTACCAGCCACTTCTTCCATCTGACCAAAACCTCCGGAACCGAGGAGACCGAGGTGCTTACCGGCGAGGTCGCGGTTAACCGGAATCAGGTGAGCGGTTCGGTAACCAGCCATTATCCGGAGGTTCTGCGGAATGCCCTGCTTCTCCTGGACGGGAGAGCCGTTCTTCTGGGCGATCTGGAGCCGGAGATGACCATTGACCTGTCCCAGGCACAGATTCTGAACTGTCCTGTGGGGAATACCGAGGTGGTGGCGGCCTGCCTGACGGGGGCGACGGAGACCGACCCAGGGCGGCGTGCCCTGGACGACGGGTATCTTCTGGCCCTGGAGCGGAGCCGGCTTCTCGGCTTTTCCATGGAGCAGAGCCGGCAGAGCTATCGGGACGGTGCGGTGTTTGCCGCGTTCCTGGAGGAGGGAGAGGAGAAAAATATTCTCCGGGAGGACATCCTTCTGGGCACGGCAGATAAACGGGACCTGACGATGAACGGGATGACGCTCTTTACGTCGGTTCTTCCCGCAGATTACGAAGGCGGAGGAGAGACGTATTCTTCGGCGCTCCGGGAGATGCCGCGGGTGCTGGACGGCGTATATGACTATGAGAATAACCGGATGTATGCGGAGGAGGCGGGGGATTCCCTGACGCTGGAGTACTCCCTGGGCAATGAGCTGTCGGTGGCAGGATTGGATTTCCTGCAGGTTTCCGAGCTGTTCACCCAGAGCGAGGACCGATCCGTGCCGGTTTTTGACGGCAGTATGTACTTCTTCAATTACAATGAGAGCCGCTATGACCTCATGAAGATTCGGACGGGATATACGGCCCAGGAGCTGGAGCCTTATCTTTCTCCGTCCAACACGCTGATGGTGCGGTATACGGCCAATGGTGAGGCTGCCGATGGGGCGTACCTTCCGGTGCCCTGGACGGTGGGGAAATAGCCTATGGGAAAAACAGTACTTGAACTGAAAAATCTGAAAAAATCCTTCGGCAATTATTCGGTGCTGGACGGACTCTCCCTGTCCCTGGAGGCGGGAGAGCTCTACGGCTTTGTCGGCGCCAACGGCGCAGGCAAAACCACCACTCTGAAGATTGCGGCGGGCCTCCTTTCTCCCGATGAAGGGGAGGTCACCATCTGCGGCGAGAACCTCTGGGAAAACCGGCATGATATGAAGCTGTCCCGGTTTATTCTCTCCCGGATCGGCTATGTGCCGGATTTCTTCGGTGTCTATGAAAATATGCGGGTGTCGGAATACATGGACTTTTTTGCGGCCTGCTATTCCATGAACGGCATCCGGGCGAGACGGCGCTGCGAGATGCTTCTGGATCTGACGGGACTGTCCGAGAAGGAAGACTACTATGTCAGCAGCCTGTCCCGGGGCATGAAGCAGAGGCTCTGCCTGGCGAGGGCCCTGATTCACAATCCGACGCTGCTCATCCTGGATGAGCCGGCGGCAGGACTTGACCCGGTGACCAGAAGCCAGTATCTCTCCATCCTCCGGACCCTCCGGGAGCAGGGAAAGACCCTTCTCATCAGCTCCCACATCCTGTCGGAGCTGTCGGATATCTGTACCTCCGCGGGTATTCTGGAGAACGGGAAGATGCTGGTGAGCGGCACCCTGGAGGAGATTTTTGCGGGCGTAAGCCTCTCCCGGCCCATCCTTATCTCCGTCATCGGGGATAAGAGCATAGCCCTCCGCATCCTGAAGGAGGAGCGGCTGGTGACTTCGATTTCTCTCAGCGGCGATGAGATGCGGATTGATTTCAAGGGCTCCCGAGAGGATGAGACAGCGCTTCTCAAAAGGATGATTGACAGCGGCGTCCGGGTCAGCGGCTTCATGCGGGAGCGGGGCGACCTGGAGACGGTATTCCTGCAGCTGGCGGGAAAACAGGAAGAAAGGGCGGTGATGGAGTATGAGATGGAATCCGGTATTCTGGAAGGAGATTACCGTTGACAGCCGGTCGGTCCGGCTTCCGGTGGTAATTTTCATCTTCAACCTGATTCTGTCGGCGGCTGCCATCTTCAATATCTACAATCTGAATATGCACGCCCGACTCACAGCGGAGATCCAGTACTCGGCGATTCTGGAGCTGTACAGCCTGATCTCCACCCTGGAGTTTGTGATGCTTCTGCTGCTGATGCCGGCTCTTACGGCTCCGGCCATCTGCGGGGAGCGGGAAAAGGATACGCTGGACGTTCTGGTCAGCACCTCCATTCATCCCAGGAGCATCGTGACGGGAAAGCTGGGAAGCGCCCAGACAGAGATGCTGGTGCTTCTCCTCTCAGCTCTGCCGGTGCAGTCGCTGGTCTTTATATTCGGCGGCGTGACCATGCCGGACATTATTCTGGTGTTTATTACCTACGTTGCCGCGGTAATGTACATCGGCGGAATCGGTATTTTCTGCTCCGCCCTGTTCAGGAAAAACGTGATGAGCAACGCAGCGTCCTATATGGCAACGGCGATTCTGACGGCGGGAACCTTTGCGGCCTGCCGGTTCTACGGCCTGCTCCGTTTCGGGCAGGGGGTCTTCGAGATGTACGGGGGAACCGCGGCCGGTGCGGGAAAGCTGATGTATCTGCTGCTGTTTAACCCGGCGGTGACATTTGCCTGCGTGATCAATCTTCAGGCGGGATCGGGAGATACACTGGAGAAGCTGGCGTCCCTCGCGGGACCGGTACCCCGGAATATGATCACCGCGAACTGGATTCCGGTGAGCCTTGTGCTGCAGATTGCGGCGGCCTTTCTTCTGATCGGGGGAGCCATCTGGCTGATTACACCGGGAAGAGGAAGACAGGACAGAAGAAAGTTACAGGAGGAATCATGACGAATCTGTGCAGAAAAGGCGCCGCGCTTATCTGGATGCAGTGCGACGGCAGCCGTTTTCCGGAGGGCATTCGCCTGCTGGAAGAGGCGGCATCGGAGAATGACGCCGACGCCTGGTATCTGCTGGGACTCTGTTACAGCTGGGGCGGCGGTGATGTGGGCTTCAGCGAGGAGAAGGCTGCAGAGTGCTATCAGAAGGGAATCGACGGGGGAAGTGCCCTCGCTCTTCTGGGGGCGCTGCGGGCAGGACTCTATGACAGAAAGATGCGGGAAAGCTCGGAGATGACGCCGGAGGAATGCTACCGGAAGGTCCGCACTGCCGCCGAGGAGGGAGACCCCTTCAGCGCATGGCAGCTGGCCCGGACCATCGAGTGGGATGACCTGGCAGAGGAGCGGCGCCGCAGAGCGGAAGAAAAGGAATCGGAGATTCCCGTGGAGGATCTTCTGGCGGACGAGGAGGAACCGGAGGAGCAGGATGTGCCGGAACAGGAGCCATCGGAGACAGAGGAGGACGGAGAAATCCCGTCCCGCCCCGTCATGGTGGTCACCGTGCCCGGAGAGTGCATCCCCTGGTACCGGAAGGCCGCGGAGGGCGGCATCATAAAGGCCATGGAAAAGAGCGGGAAACTTGCTCTGGAAGGAACATACCGGGAACCGGATGCGGAAGCCTATTCCCACTGGGTGGAAAAGTGCGCCGCCGCCGGCAGCGCCTGGGGCCTCTGCGAGCTGGGGCTCTATTATGCCTCCGCGGGACAGAATGAGACGGCGAGAGAGTATCTCCTGGCCGCGGATGCCCAGGGAGAGCCGAGAGCAGCCCTGGCCCTCGGACGGCTTTACCTGGAGGCGGAAGGAGAAGAAGATGCCCCGGAGAAGGCGGTAAGCTACCTGGAACGGGCGGCAGAAAACGGGGATGCGGAGAGCTTCCGGGTCCTGGCTGCCATGTATAATCAGGGTCTGCGGGTAGACAGAGATATAAAACAGGCGATATACTGGTACCAGAAATCGCTGCGCGCAGGAGATGCGGAGGCGGCTCTGCCGCTGGGAAAGCTTTATCTGGAGGATTCGGAGGCAAGGAACGGCGAAAAGGCGGTCCACATGCTGGAACAGGCTGCCGAGGCTGCCTCGCCCGAGTCGGCCGGCGAGGCCTGCCGGATTCTGGGACAGATTTACCATGACGGGCTGGGCGGCGTTCCCGACGGGGAACAGGCGATCCACTGGTACAGTGCCGGTGCGGAGTTCGGCGATGCCGACTGCATGGAACGGCTGGGAATTATGTACTGTCTCGGCGAGGACGGCATCCCGAAGGATTATGAACAGGCCTTCCGGTGGCTGAATCTCTGCTGGGAGAACGGAACCCTGCATTCCTGCTCGAGACTGGCCGGTCTTTACCTGCGGGGTGAGGGCTGTGAGGCCGACGAGGAGAAGGCCATCCGGCTCTTTGAGACCGCGGCGCGCACAGAATATGACGGGTACGCCTGCTGCGAGCTGGGGCGGATCTACGAGGCAAGGGGTTCTGCAGAGGACCTCGAGAAAGCCGTGGAATATTACGGAAAATCCATGGAACTGGGCAATGAAACCGCTGCCAGGCGGCTGGCCCGCTTTAAAAAGGGCATGTTTGGCAGATGGAAGATAGTGGAAGAGGATTCGTAAGGAGGAGAATACAGATGGAAATGTTATATAACAGCACCCGGGGAGGGGAAAAGGGAATTACGAGCTCAATGGCGATTCTTAAGGGAATTGCGGATGACGGCGGACTGTTTATGCCGGACCATTTCCCGAAGCTTCAGAAAAAGCTTTCCGAGCTTGCGGGCATGACCTACCAGGAGACGGCCTATGAAGTGATGAAGCTGTTTCTTACGGATTTTACCGAAGAGGAGCTTAAGCACTGCATCGACAGCGCCTATGACAGCAAGTTTGATACCGAGGAGATCGCTCCGCTGGCGCTGGCGGATGACGCTTACTACCTGGAGCTGTTCCACGGAAAAACCATCGCGTTCAAGGATATGGCCCTCTCCATCCTTCCGCACTTTATGACCACCGCGGCAAAGAAAAACCACGCCTCCGAGGAGATTGTCATCCTCACCGCCACCTCCGGCGATACCGGAAAGGCAGCCATGGCGGGCTTTGCCGACGTACCGGGAACCCGGATTATCGTCTTCTATCCGAAGGGCGGCGTGAGCCGGGTGCAGGAGCTGCAGATGCTCACCCAGAAGGGGGACAACACGGCCGTCGTCGGCATCACCGGCAATTTCGACGATGCCCAGACCGGCGTAAAGAAGATCTTCGGCGACAGAGCCTTCGGCGAGAAGGTGGGGAAGGCGGGATTCCGCTTCTCCTCGGCCAACTCCATCAATATCGGACGTCTGGTGCCCCAGGTGGTTTACTATGTCTACGCCTATGCGACCCTGCTTAAGAATGAGCAGATATCGGAGGGCGAGAAGGTAAACTTTACCGTGCCCACCGGCAACTTCGGCAACATCCTGGCAGCCTATATCGCAGGACAGATCGGCATCCCGGTCAACAAGCTGATCTGCGCCTCCAATGACAACAAGGTGCTCTATGACTTCTTTACCACCGGCACCTATGACAGAAAGCGGGAGTTTATTCTCACCTCTTCCCCGTCCATGGATATTCTGATCTCCAGCAATCTGGAGCGGCTGATCTATCTCTCCGCGGACTGCGATGCAGAAAAGACGGCAGAGCTCATGAAGGAGCTTTCGGAGAAGGGCTGCTATACCGTTACACCCGCGATGCGGGAGAAGATGGCTGATTTTGTGGGCGGATTTGCGACCCAGGAGGAGAACGCGGCGGAGATTAAGAGAGTCTACGACGATACGGGATATCTCATGGATACCCACACCGGCGTGGCTTCCTGCGTTTACCACAATTATCGCTTAAAGACCGGCGATGAGACGAAAACGGTCATCGCCTCCACCGCAAGCCCCTACAAGTTCTCCCGGAGCGTCATGACCGCCATCCGCGGAAAAGAAGAGGAGAACAAGGAAGATTTTGCCCTCATCGATGAGATGCAGGAGGCTTCCGGCGTAGCGATTCCGCAGGCTATCGAAGAGATCCGGAATGCAGAGATACGGCATAAAACCGTGTGCACACCGGAAACCATGGAGGAGACGGTAGCTGCCATCCTCGGACTGTAAGATACTGTAAGATTATGCCCCGCGTCAGATGACACGGGGCATTTTCCGTCCCGGAGCCTGCCGGAAATGTAGAAAAACTGACATATTTTGTGTCATATTTTGTTAAGGTTCCTGTGCTATACTTTTTCTTACATATAAGGGGACGTGAGATCGGGTCTTTCGGCCCGGGAAAGAGGTATGGTATGAGTGGACGAAGATACATACAGGTACTTGCGCTGGCATTTGCCATGATGTTTATGGTATTTGTTCCGGTACCGATGAAGTCCTCCGCCGCGACTACCCTGAAGGCTGGATGGGTCAAGAACGGAGACTCCTGGTATTACCGCAAAGATGACGGATTCTATTACAAGGGCTGGCTTCAGGTCGGCGACAAGTATTATTACATGGACACCGACGGCGCCATGAAGACGGGCTGGCTGAAGTTCAACAACTCCTGGTATTATCTGGGATCAGACGGAACCATGCACACCGGCTTCAAGAAGGTGGGAGACAAGTGGTACTATCTGGCAGGCGACGGCAAGATGGTCACCGGCTGGAAGCAGATCAACGACAGCTATTACTATTTCAACAGCGACGGCGAGATGCGGGCCAATGGCTGGAAGCAGTCCAACGATGACTGGTATTATCTGGGCTCCGACGGCAAGATGGTCACCGGCTGGAAAGAGATCAATGACACCTGGCGCTACTTCGACGAGAACGGCGTGATGCTGACCGGCTGGCAGCAGATCAAGAACCGCATCTACTATCTGCGGGAAAGCGACGGCGTGATGCTCACCGGCTGGCTCCAGGATGCCAACAAGAATTATTACTGGATGAAGGCGAGCGGTGAGATGGTCACCGGCTGGCGCAAGATTGATGACAGCTGGTACTACTTCGACAAAGAAGGCCACATGGTCACCGGCTGGCAGAAGATCGACGACAAGTATTACTTCCTGGACAGAACCACCGGAAAGATGGCGGCGGATACGACCCTTACCATCGACGGCAAGAGCTATAGCTTTGACAAGGACGGCGTCTATGTGGAAGGAAGCTCGGCCAAAGCGAGCGTTTCCGACAACGCGCCGGGAACATCCCAGTCCGCACCGGATTCTTCGGAAGCGCCGGGCAGCGGCAAAACCGAGGAAGAAGCGCCGGGAGCAAAGGTCAGCAGCAGCGCCTCCCAGTCTGCACCGGGAAGCAGCAGTTCTGACGTACCGGGCGGATCCTCTACACCCCATGTGGTGGCACCGGGCGCCTGACGGGGACATTTTCCAGGAAATAAAAATAGAAAAGAGAATTTATTAGCACTCATTTTAAATGAGTGCTAATTTTTTATTGACTTTGGATTTCCGCAGAATTATAATACGCAGTATAAAAGGTACCCGACGGGAGGTCCGGCACCCTGATTACAGAATAAGGAGAGCGATTTAACATGGCAGTAAAATCCGGAAACTTATCGATTAACAGCGAAAATATATTTCCCATTATCAAGAAGTGGCTTTATTCCGACCACGACATTTTCTACAGAGAGCTGATTTCCAACGGCTGCGACGCCATCACAAAGCTGAAGAAGCTGGCGCTGATGGGCGAATACGAGGAGCCGGCCGATCCCGACTATAAGGTGCAGGTAACGGTCAATCCCGAGGAGAAGACCATCATCATCGAGGATAATGGTCTCGGCATGACCATGGACGAGGTGGAGCAGTACATCAACCAGATCGCCTTTTCCGGCGCCCAGGCATTCCTGGAGCAGTATAAGGACAAGGCCAATGAGGACCAGATCATCGGTCATTTCGGTCTGGGCTTCTATTCTGCCTTCATGGTGGCGGACAGAGTGACCATCGATACCCTGTCCTGGAAGAAGGATGCGGAGCCCGTTCACTGGGAGTCCGAGGGAGGAACCGAGTTCCGGATGGATACCGGCGACAAGGATACTATCGGCACGAAGATCACCCTTTACATGAATGAGGACAGCACCGAATTCTGCAATGAATACCGGGCCAGAGAGGTCATCGAGAAATACTGCGGATTCATGCCGCTGCCCATCTATCTTAAGAATGCCAAGGCCGAGCCCCAGTATGAGGAGATCGAGAAGGATCAGCTGACCGAGAAGGATACCCTCATCGAGACCGTGGTAAAGCCGGCAAAGACCGAGGAGAAGGAAAAGGAAGACGGCACAAAGGAAACCGTGGAGGTGGAGCCGGCGAAGGAAACCTATAAGATCCTGAAGCGTCCGGTGGCACTGAATGATATCAATCCCCTCTGGAACAAGACACCCAGCCAGTGCACCGAGGAGGAGTATAAGGAGTTCTACCGCAAGGTATTCCACGACTACAAGGAGCCGCTGTTCTGGATTCACCTGAACATGGATTATCCCTTTAACCTGAAGGGTATCCTCTACTTCCCGAAGATCAACCTGGAGTATGAGAGCGCCGAGGGCGTGATCAAGCTGTACAACAACCAGGTATTTATCGCCGATAACATCAAGGAAGTCATTCCGGAGTTCCTGCTTCTTCTGAAGGGCGTCATCGACTGCCCGGATCTGCCGCTGAACGTATCCAGAAGCGCGCTGCAGAATGATGGATTTGTCAAGAAGATTTCCGACTACATCACCAAGAAGGTGGCGGACAAGCTGACCGGCATGTGCAAGACCGACCGGGAGAACTATGAGAAGTACTGGGATGACATTTCTCCCTTCATCAAGTACGGATGCCTCAGAGATGAGAAGTTCGCCGAGAAGATGAATGATTACATCCTCTTTAAGAACCTGGACGGAAAATACTTGACCCTGAAGGACGTGGTGGAAGAGGCAAAGAACGAAAACCACGAGAACAAGGTCTTCTACGTCACCGACGAGAAGGAGCAGAGCCAGTATATCAACATGTTCCGCGAGGCCAAGCAGGATGCGGTCATCCTTCCGCACAACATCGACAATCCCTTCATCGGCAGCCTGGAGCAGAAGAATGAGAACCTGAAGTTTGTGCGCATCGATGCGGACGTCAATGAGACGCTGAAGGAAGAGGTCGGCGAGGACGAGAAGAAAAACATCGAGGAGCAGGAAAAGAATCTCACGGAGACCTTCCGCAAGGCGCTGGGAAATGATAAACTGACAGTAAAGGTGGAGAAGCTGAAGGATGCGGGCGTGGCGTCCATGATCACCGTCTCCGAGGAGAGCCGCAGAATGGCGGACATGATGAAGATGTACAACATGGGCGGCATGGATCCCTCTATCTTCGGCGGTGCGGGCGAAACGCTGGTTCTGAATGCACAGAACAGCCTGGTACAGTATGTGACCGAGCATGCCGACGGAGAGAACACAAAGAAGATCTGCGAGCAGCTGTATGACCTGGCAGCCCTGTCCCACGGCTCTCTCACACCGGAGAGAATGACAAAGTTTATCGCCAGAAGCAACGAGATTATGGCGCTTCTGACAAAGTAAGCCGGTTCTGCACTACGGGAAGAGGCTTACGGGAAAGGAGAAACCTATGAGTTTTGAACCTCTGAATCAGGACGGAATGAACAATTATTATGACAGCACCTGGCAGGCACAGGAGTCGCTGGGAGAATATACTGCAAAAACCTATATGTGGATGTTTCTGGGACTTCTTCTGACCTTCGGCATCGGGTTTTCCGGATACGCCTCGGGGCTTGTGCTTTACGCCTTTCAGACGCCCTTTGCCATCCCTGTTCTGACGGGCCTGGAGCTCATTACGGTTCTGGTCCTCAGCATGAAGATTACCACCCTTTCCATCGGGATGGCGCGCTTCCTGTTCCTGTTTTACTCCGCGCTGAACGGCATCGTGTTTTCCGTATACTTCCTGATGTTCGGCGTGGCGGACATGATGTTCATCTTTGCTGCAACCGCCGTGTTCTTCGGAACCATGGCCATCGTGGCAAAAGTGTTCCAGATTGATGTGAGCGGCCTTCGCCCGCTGATGTTCGGCGGCCTGCTCCTGCTCATCGTCTTCGGCATCGTCTCCATGTTTATCAACCTCGGCGCCTTCGAAGTGGTGCTGTGCTATGCGGGAATCATCATCTTCCTGCTGTTCACCGCCTATGACACCAGAAAAATCAGCGCCCTGTATACGGCCTACAGCCGGGACCCGGAGATGCTGGCCAAATCCTCCGTTATCTCTGCGCTGCAGCTGTACCTGGACTTCGTCAACCTGTTCCTGTACATCCTGCGGCTTATGAACAGCAGAAGGAACTGAAGCGCCTGAACCACGGGTAGAGAAAAAATATTTCCAAAAATGAATAAATAGTATATAATGTTCGCGACAGCACACCGCCGTGCGCGAACGAAGAAAAAATCAGGCAGCGTGCTTGCACGCATGCCTGATTTTTTTGAGTGAGCATAGGGCGGCATCCCGCGAGCGAGCGTCCGGCGGACGCGAGCGCTGCACGGCGGTCCGCCGTGCGCGAGCATAGGGCGGTCTACAAAGTACTAAGCTCGCCTTCGGCTCGCTAAGTGCTTTGCATGGCTCGCACGTAAGCGGCCAGAGAACGGCCGCTAAGTGCTCATGCCAAAGCCCGCGCCCTGCGGGCAAAGGGCGTATGAATATACAGAAGGATGGGTAAAGGATGGATTACGAGAAGGTCAATATTCCGGAAATATTCGGTTCTATGGTATTCAACGATAATGCGATGCGTGATCACCTGCCGAAGGCGATCTACAGGAAGCTCCGGCAGATTATTGACGAGGGCCGGGAGATGGATCCGTCCATCGCGGATGATGTGGCGCACGCTATGAAGGACTGGGCCATCGATCACGGAGCAACGCACTATTCCCACTGGTTTCAGCCGCTGAACGGTGTTACCGCCGAGAAGCACGATTCCTTTATTTCTATTCCGGATCATCACGATCACGTGATTATGGAATTTTCAGGCAAAGAGCTGGTCCGGGGCGAACCGGATGCGTCCTCATTTCCGTCGGGAGGACTCCGCTCCACCTTTGAGGCCCGCGGCTATACCACCTGGGACTGCACCTCTCCGGCATTTCTGCGCCGGGAGACCACGGGCGTAACGCTCTATATCCCCACGGCCTTCTGCTCCTACACGGGCGAGGCCCTGGACCAGAAGACACCGCTTCTTCGGTCCATGCAGGCGATTAATACGCAGGCCCTCCGGATTCTCCGTCTGTTCGGAAACACCACTTCAAAAAGAGTGATTCCCCAGGTAGGACCGGAGCAGGAGTATTTCCTGATTGATAAAGAAAAGTATCTGCAGCGCAAAGACCTGATGTACACGGGACGCACCCTGTTCGGCGCCATGCCGCCCAAGGGGCAGGAGATGGACGACCATTACTTCGGCGCCATCCGCCCGAGAGTCGGTGCCTTCATGAAGGAACTGAATGAGCGTCTCTGGAAGCTGGGCGTTCCGTCGAAGACACAGCACAACGAGGTGGCACCTGCCCAGCATGAGCTGGCGCAGATTTATGAAGAGGCCAACATCGCCTGCGACCATAACCAGATGGTGATGGAGGCCATGAAGCGGACCGCTGCCAACCAGGGCCTGACCTGCCTTCTGGCAGAGAAGCCCTTCGCGGGCATCAACGGCTCCGGCAAGCACAATAACTGGTCGCTGGCCACGGATGACGGCATCAATATGACGGACCCGGGGAAAACACCCCACGAGAATATCCAGTTTCTGCTGGTGCTGGGCTGCATCCTGAAAGCGGTGGACGAGCACGCCGGACTTCTTCGGCAGTCCGCGGCGGTACCGGGCAATGACCACCGTCTCGGCGCGGCGGAGGCTCCGCCGGCCATTATTTCCGTCTTCCTGGGCGAGCAGCTGGAGGACGTCATCCATCAGCTGATTGACACCGGCGCAGCAGCCCACTCCAAGCCGGGCGGCGTGCTGAAAACCGGCGTCAACACCATGGTGGAGGTGGCCAAGGACGCCACGGACCGCAACAGAACCTCACCCTTTGCCTTTACGGGCAATAAGTTCGAGTTCCGTATGGTGGGCTCCTCGGCTTCCATCTCCAACGCCAACGTGGTTCTGAACACCATCGCAGCGGAAGCCTTCCGCGATGTGGCCGATGAGCTGGAGAAGGCGGAGGACTTTTCCCTGGCAGTCCATGACATGATCAAAAAGCTCTTTACCGAGCATCAGAGAGTGATTTTCAGCGGCAACGGATATTCCGCGGAATGGGTGAAAGAAGCGGAGAGAAGAGGACTTCCGCACTATCGTTCCAGCATCGAATCGGTGGTGGAGCTCACCAGCGAATCTTCCGTAAAGATGTTCCGGGATTTCGGCGTGTATACCAAATCCGAACTGGAGTCCCGCGCGGAGATCGAATACGAGACCTACGCCAAGACCATCAATATCGAGGCGAAGGCCATGCTGAACATCGCTGGAAAGCAGATCATTCCGGCAGTGGTGAAATACACCACAAGGCTTGCGGAATCCATCAACGCGGTTCGGACCGCCTGCCCGGAGGCCTGCGTCAATTCCCAGATGGAGCTTCTGAAGAACACCTCAAGACTTCTGGAAGAGATGCGCATGGCACTGCACCGTCTGCGCGAAGCCAATTTCAAGGCAGCGGGAATCGATGATATGAAAGAGCGGGCCATGTTCTACCTGAACGTGGTCGTACCGGAGATGCAGGCATTAAGAACCCCGGCAGACAAGCTGGAGATGCTCTGCGACAAGGATCTCTGGCCCTTCCCGAGCTACGGCGACATGCTGTTTGAGATTTGATGCGGGATGGCGGGCACGGCGCGGCAGATGATGCGCGCAGGTTCGAGATGAAATGACAGGTCAGCCGATATATACCCCCAGGGGGTATATATCGGCTGCTTTTTTGTTTTTTTCGGATCCGAGACAGGAAGATGACGGCCAGGATCTGCTTCGCGGATCGCGAAAGGTTATGGATTGACACAAAACAATCATTCTCAATAACTATAAGTTATAGAAAGGCCGGACGGGTTATAGTTTGTTATGTGCAGAGCCGGAAACTCTCTCTGAAAACTGGAAAAAAGCAGATCCCAGAGGAGAATTCTCCCCTCGGGATCCGCCGGGAAGGCCTGTCATGCGAGCCGGGTGTGCGGGCCCGGCGTGCAGACCGGACGTGCCCGGCATGCGGAAAGGCCCGCCTTCCCTCTGTGTTGACTATGTAGTTTGGGAAGTCTATAATATATAGTATCAAATACCATGTAGGGAGGCCGGAGCCATGAAGTACAGGATCATCGGTGACAGCTGTTTTGACTGGACGGAAAAAGAGAAGGCAGATCCGCATTTTGCGGTTGTGCCGCTGATGCTTCAGATCGGTGAGGAACATATCGTGGACGATGATACCTTTGATCAGAAGTCTTTTCTGCAGAAGGTCCGGGAATGTCCCACAGCGCCGAAGACGGCCTGTCCCTCGCCGGCACTGTTCAAAGAGGCCTATGAGTGCGATGCCGACAATATCTTTGTGATCACCCTGAGCGGGAAGCTCAGCGGATCCTACAATTCCGCGGTGGTGGCAAAGCAGATGTATGAGGAGGAGCACGGGCCTGTTAAGAATATCCATGTGGTGGATTCCAAGTCTGCTTCTTCAGGGGAGCTGAATATCGGCCTTTTCATTCAGGAGCTCTGTGAGCAGGATCTCCCCTTTGATGAGATTGTCGCGCAGGCGGAGGCCTACCGGGATTCCATGGAAACCTGGTTTGTTCTGGGAACCCTGGACCACCTCTGGAAGAACGGCAGAATCACGAGATTTTCCGCGGCGGCTCTCACGGCGCTGAATATCAAACCGGTGATGTGCGCGGAGGACGGGGAGATCATCAAGATTTCCCAGGACAGAGGCTATGACCGGGCCCTTAAGAAGATGGTAAAGCTGGCCGTGGCAAAGGTTGGGGAGACCGCATCCAGGCGTCTTATCATTTCCCATGTCAACTGCCCCGAGAGAGCGGAATTTGTAAAAAAGATGGCGCTGGAGATTGCGTCATTTAAAGACACCGTTATTACGGATACCCAGGGTGTTGCCACCATTTATGCCGCTGACGGCGGCATCATCATGACGATGTAAAAAGATGTAAAGATCCTTTAAGGAAAGCTTTCTTGACGATGCGTACCTCCCGAAGCAAAATAAAACCATGGATTATTCGGAAGAGAACAGAACAGAGAAGAGAAGCAGAAAGAGACAGAGTAGATTCTCAGGACCGCCGATAATTCCGGCGGTCCTTATTATTTGCCTGGTACTGGCCGGTGTATTCTGGTTTCTGATAGGTCCCGGCAGCAAAGGTGCCGGAAAAGGGGCGGCGGAGGCACCCCGGACCACGGAGGAAACGACGGCGGTACAGGAAGAGACAGGAGTTGGCGAAAGCGCAGAAGAGGATGATCTGGCGGACATCGGAGGACCGGCGTCGGAGACGACGGAACCGGAGGATAAGGGCGACGGAAGCCCGGCCGCCGTGCAGATTCCGGGGGTTGGCCCCGGCAAGCCCGAAGAGGTGGAGCCGGAAGAAATCTCCGGAGATGTGACCCTCGGATTTGCGGGAGACATCTATTTTTCCGATTATGTGCTGCAGGCCTATGACAGCGTGGGCGGCCCGGACGGGATTCTGGACGGGACCCTGCGGGAGGTGGTCAGCACTTCGGATTTCTTTGTCGCCAATCAGGAGTTCCCCTTCAGCAATGCGGGTACACCGGCAAAGGACAAGGAATTTACCTTCCGCATTTCCCCGGACCGGGTGCACATTATGCAGGAGATCGGAACCGATTGCGTGACCCTGGCCAATAATCACGTGCTGGATTATGGGGCGGAAGCGCTTGTGCAGAACAATGCGCTGCTGGATGCGGCGGGAATTCGCCGGACCGGCGCGGGCGCAGGCCTCGCCGAGGCGGAACAGCTGGTGATTCTGGAAGCGAAGGGAAAAAAGATAGGAATTCTGGCCGGGTCAAGGGTCTACCCGGATGCGGGCTGGGCAGCAGGCCCGACCCATGCGGGCGTACTTTCCGCATATGATCCGGGAAGACTGATTGCGGATATCCAGAAGTCGAAGGCAGAATGCGACTATCTGGCTGTGGCTATTCACTGGGGAATTGAAAAAAAGCAGGTCCCGGAGAATTACCAGAAGGAGATGGGGCATAAGTTCGTCGACGCCGGCGCGGATATCGTGATAGGGTCGCATCCCCATGTTCTGCAGGGGATCGAGTATTATGCGGGAAAGCCCATCCTGTACAGCATGGGCAATTTCATTTTCAACAGCTCCATTCCGGAGACCATGCTGGGCCGCATCACCTTTAAGGAGGACGGAAGTACATCGCTGCAGGTGATTCCGGCCGCTGCTTCGGGCGGCAGGACGGCGGTTCTTCCGGAAGCGAAGCGGGAGGCATTTTTTCAGAAATTGCAGGGATTGTCCTTTGGTGTTACAATAGATTCGGAGGGATATGTCAATCCGATACAGTAGACAGAGATAACTGCCGTCGTCCCTTCGGACGGCGGCATTGCTATTCATGGAGGACGGACTATGGGGATTCAGAATCTGATTATTACGATAGAGCGCGAGTATGGCAGCGGCGGCCGTATCGTCGGAAAGAAGCTGGGCGAAGAGCTGGGGATGAATTTCTATGACGATGACCTGATGCGGATTGCATCGGAGAAGAGTGCGGTCGGAGAGCAGTATTTCCGCCTGGCGGATGAAAAGGCGCAGAAGAGCCCGTTTCTCTGGTTTTCCCGCGGACGGGCGGTGGATCTGACGGTTCCTTCTCCGGACGATGATCTGACGAGCCCGGAGAACCTGTTCCGGTTCCAGGCCCAGGTTATCCACGAGCTGGCGGAGCAGCAGCCCTGCATCTTCGTGGGACGGGCGGCAGGCTATATCCTGGACCAGTTTGAGGATGTGGAGAAGCTGGTGCGGGTATTTGTCTATTCCGATTTCGTAACCCGCGTACAGCGCGTTATCGAAGTGGACTGCATCGACGAAGAGAAGGCCAAGAAGCGCATCCGGAAGATTGAGAACGACCGGAAGGGCTATTACCGGTACTATACCGACAGCGACTGGTATAACATGCAGAATTATGATCTGACCATCAATACCACGCGGTTTGACCTGAATCAGACAGCGGAGCTGATCAAGTCCTACTGCAGGCAAAGAGGATATCTGGAATGACAAAAGTGACGGCAGGAATCCTGGCACACGTAGACGCCGGAAAGACGACGCTGTCGGAGGCGATGCTCTACCACAGCGGCGTCATCCGGAGCCTGGGACGGGTTGACAGGGGAGATGCCTTCCTGGATACCAACGGACTGGAGAAGGCCCGGGGAATCACGATTTTCTCCAAGCAGGCCATTCTCACCCTGGGAGACCGGGAGGTGACCCTTCTGGACACGCCGGGCCACGTGGATTTTTCCGCGGAGATGGAGCGTACGCTCCAGGTGCTGGATTACGCGGTTCTTCTGGTAAGCGGTTCCGAGGGAGTGCAGGCGCACACAGAGACTCTGTGGCGTCTGCTTTCGCGTTACGGGATTCCGGTGTTTGTATTTGTGAATAAGATGGACCTGACCGACCGCAGCCAGGCGGACCTCATCGATGAGATGAAGCGGGTTTTGGGCGGAAGCTTCGTGGACTTCACGGAGGATGACACGGAGGAATTCTTTGAGAATGCCGCCACCTGCGGGGAGGCGGAGCTGGAGGAATTCCTGGAGACAGGTTCTGTGGATGCGGAGAGGCTGAGAGCAGCCATTCTCCGGAGGGATCTGGTGCCCTGCTTCTTCGGGTCGGCCCTGAAGGATACGGGAGTGGCGGAGTTTCTGCAGGGTCTGGAGAAATACATGGTTTCCCCGGCCTACGGGGAGGCCTTCGCCGCAAAGGTATATAAAATTGAGCGGGACAGCGACGGGAAGCGGATGACTTTTATGAAGCTTACCGGGGGAAATCTTTCCGTCCGCGACGAGATCGACGGGGAGAAGGTGAGCGGCATCCGGATCTATTCCGGGGAGAAATTCCGCGCCGTGACAACCGCGGAGGCGGGAACGGTGTGCGCCGTTCTGGGACTTACCTCCACCCGGCCCGGCATGGGGCTGGGCGAAGAGAAGGATTCCGAGCTTCCGGTGCTGGAGCCGGTCATGACCTACCGGCTGATGCTGCCGGAGGAGATGGATGCAGCCAAGGCGATGCCGAAGCTTCGCGAGGTGGAGGAAGAGATTCCGGAGCTTCACATGGTCTGGGACGAGGAGAAAAAGGAAATCCACGCCCAGATTATGGGCGCGGTGCAGATGGAGATTCTGCAGTCCATCCTGCCGGAACGGTTAGGATGCGCCGTCCGCTTCGGAGAGCGGTCCATCGTGTACCGGGAGACCATCAATGATACGGTGGAGGGCGTGGGACACTTTGAACCCCTCAGGCACTACGCGGAGGTCCATCTGCTGATGGAGCCCTCGGAGCGGGGATCCGGTCTCACCTTTGCCGATGACTGCAGCACCGATACTCTGGCCACCAACTGGCACAGACTGATTCTGACCCACCTGGCGGAGCGGGAGCACCGAGGCGTGCTCATCGGCGCCCCTATCACGGATATCAAGATCACGCTGGTGTCCGGCAGAGCCCATATCAAGCACACCGAGGGCGGAGACTTCCGGCAGGCTGTCTACCGGGCGGTCCGGCAGGGGCTGATGCAGGCGGAATCCGTGCTGCTGGAGCCCTGGTACAACTTCCGGCTGGAGATTCCGGAAACCTATGTGGGACGGGCCATGACGGACCTGGGGCGAATGGAGGCAAAGTTCGAGATGCCGGTGCAGGAGCGGGGGCTTGCCATCATCGCCG